>OFMF01002449.1_pt1 | contig 11399 bp, 8 predicted proteins | sample 1541771 | NCBI WGS metagenome assembly OFMF01 (sample SAMN04209235, study PRJEB22552) | human gut metagenome | biome: gut; material: feces | host: Homo sapiens | place: USA: Oklahoma
CCGATGAAGGTAGAAGTGCAGATGCGTACGATCGCGATGGATTTTTGGGCAAGTATAGAACATAAACTGTATTATAAGAAACAGACGGACGGATTTCCGGATTCTGTTTCAGAAGATCTGGGAATCTGCGCAGAACAGCTCCATACGATCGACATGAAAATGCAGGAGATCAGCGAGAGAATCTATCATCAGGAACGTTGACTTTTAAGCATGGAAAACGTATTATAAAATAAGATATGATGGTAAGAATAAGGGGACAAAAGATACGGATGAAGAGACAGAAAAAAAAATATGTGATAATCGGAGCCGGTGCAGTCGCAGTGCTTGCTGCAGTTACCCTGATCGCGGAAGGAATCAGCTATTTTTCCGCTGAGACAGTGGATACGAAGGAGGGACTTGCGATCATAAAAGCGGCAGAAAAAGAAAATGTAAAAGATATTGAAAAAAAGATCAACAAGCTGGACACGAAAGACAAGCTGGAAAGTCAGGAAGCAAGTGGTGAGATCAACTATAAGAGCTTATTTTCCAGTTCGGTCGTGATGGGAGATTCGATTTCTGAGGCATTTACAGAGTATGATCTTTTGAATGCATCCAGTGTGGTTGCCAAGATCGGAGTAGAATTGGATGAGCTGGATGATCAGATAAAAACAGTGGCAGACATTAACCCTCAGGTTATTTTTCTTTCCTATGGGATGAATGACGTGATTGCAACAAATGGGGATACGGATTTATTTATCAAAGAGTATAAAGCAGTGATCGACCAGCTGCGTAAAAAATTGCCGGATATAACTTTGTATGTGAATTCTATCTTCCCGGTCAGTGCGGCGAAGCAGGAAGAAAAGCCTGTATTTCAGAAGATTCCGGAGTACAATGCGGCACTGCAGAAGATGTGTGATGAGAATCAGATTGCATTTTTAGATAATACTTCGCTGGTTTCAGATACTTATTATGAAGAGGATGGAATTCATTTCAAGGCGGATTTTTATCCAATCTGGCTCAAACGTATGGCGGAGGTAGCAACTTTATGACAGATAAGATAAAAAATCTCAAAAAAACAGTGGTGATCAAGTATGCACTGGTGGCAGTGATCGTTGTTTACGTGGCACTGTTATTGATTTTCACCAGCGGCAGTACGAAGAGCTTTGCTGCGGTAGAGAAAAAAGTAGAGGCATCTCTGGATACGAAGGCTATGAAAAAAGCAGGAGTGCAGGGGCTGAAGCGTTATTATGGGCTCAACAGTGCAGATTATGAAGGTGTAATGCTCTACACGGCAGAATCCAGTATGTCAGCACAGGAGATCTTACTGGTCAAAACAAAGACCACGGAACAGGCAGAAGAGGTAAAGGCAGCTGTAGAACAGCACCGTGCGAACAGAAGGAATGACTTTGACGGTTATGCGCCTGACCAGGTGCAGCTTTTGGATGAAGCTCAGATTTCTGTAAGAGGGAAGTTCGTATTTTACGCAGTCTCTCCAAAAGCAGAGACTTATAAGTCTGTTTTTTCAAAAAGTTTATAGAAACGCAGGGGGAACAAAAGATGCTGTTTAGCAGTATAACATTTTTATTTGTATTTCTGCCGATTGTACTGGCAGTATATTTTCTTGTTCCGTATCGGTTCAAGAATCTGGTCATGCTGATCGCAAGCCTTTTCTTTTATGCATGGGGAGAGCCTGTTTATGTCATTTTGATGATTCTATCCATTTGTCTGAACTATGTGTGCGGTCTGGATATTGCCGAAAAGGCAGATGATGACAGAAAAAAACGAAACAGTCTGATTTTTGCGGTGGTTGTAAACCTGCTGCTTCTTGGCTTTTTCAAATATTACGGCTTTTTGATGGAATCCGTGAATGCAGTTCTTCCGTTTGATATTCCATACAGAGAACTGCCGCTTCCGATCGGGATTTCTTTTTATACATTTCAGGCGCTTTCCTACATTATCGATGTATATCGGGGGGAGGTAAAGCCGCAGAAAAAGCTGATGTATTTTGCACTTTATATTTCTATGTTCCCGCAGCTGATCGCAGGACCGATCGTGCGGTATGTGGATATTGAGGAGCAGTTGGAGCACAGATCTATGAACGTGACCAAGTTCGGACAGGGAGCCATGTATTTTATGCGGGGACTTGCCAAAAAGGTAATTCTTGCAAATACGACAGGAGTGGTTTTTGAGCAGATCGCAGCGATGCATCTGGGCAGCTATTCGGTGATGACTGCGTGGATCGGATGTATTTCTTATGCATTCCAGATTTATTTTGATTTCGGCGGATATTCGGATATGGCGATCGGTCTTGGAAAGATGTTCGGATTTGAGTTTTTGGAGAACTTCCATTACCCGTATGTATCTACGAGTGTGACAGAATTCTGGAGAAGATGGCATATATCTCTGAGTACCTGGTTCCGTGAGTATGTGTATATTCCACTGGGAGGAAACCGCAAAGGAGATTCCAGAACGATCACCAATCTTCTGATCGTCTGGATGCTGACCGGATTCTGGCATGGTGCGGCATGGAATTTTGTCGCATGGGGACTGTATTATGGAATTATATTGATTCTGGAAAAATTTGTATGGGGACAATATGTGGAAAAGTGGCCGGGTGCAGTACGGCATATTTATGCGATGGTACTGATACTGATCGGATGGGTACTGTTCTTTAGCCCGTCACTTGGTTATGCCCTGAAGTATGTAGGTGTGATGTTTGGAATCGGTGCCAGCGGGCTTATGGACAAGCTGGGCTGGTTTTATCTGCTCTCCAACTGGCTGATCTATCTGATGGCAGTGCTGGGATCCTCCTCCATTGGATACAGACTGATGAGAAATATTCAGAGGGCTCCTGGAAGCAGAGTTGGAAAATATACAATGACAGGTGTGATGTATCTGGTCATGTTTGCACTTTCGCTGGCATTTCTGGTGACACAGTCATTTAATCCGTTTTTATATTTTAGATTTTAGGTGAGCATATGTCAGAAAGAAGAAAAACAAGGAAAAGAAAAAGAATCGAATATGTGATCGGAATCGGATTCCTTATCTGTGTATTCGGGATCGGGATCATCAATCTGCTCCTTCCGTCAAAAAAAATCTCAGAAGAGGAAAACCGCGGATTGCAGCAAAAGCCGGAGCTTTCAGTCAGCGCGGTTACTTCCGGGAGCTATATGGATCAGTATGAGAAGTATCAGGTCGATCAGTTTATGGGAAGAAATATGTGGCGCAGTCTGAAAGTCGGATTTAGCAGACTGGCAGGAAGTAAAGAGGAAAATGGTGTTTTTATCGGGAAAAAAGGACAGCTTTTGGAAGACATTGCAGTTCCCGATCAGGATGTATTGAAAGCAAATATGAAAGCCATCCAGAGTTTTAGTCAGAAATATTCTGATATTCCGGTGAATATGCTGTTAGTTCCGGATGCGGCGAATATTTTAAGCGACAGGCTTCCGTTTACCGCTACAGTTGCCGATCAGAGCCAGTATATCGCACAGGTGAAAAAAGAACTGGGGGACAGTGTACAGTGGATCGATGCGGTAAAGCCATTGACCAGACACAGTGATGAGAAGATTTATTATAAAACAGACCATCACTGGACGGCAAAAGGGGCATACTACGTTTTTCAGGAAGCAGCCAGGACGTTGAACCTGGAAGAACAGGAGACAGAATATGCTTCTTATCCGATCACAACGGATTTTAATGGTTCATTGGCATCTAAGAGCGGATGCCGTCTGAATGAGAAAGAGCAGATTGATATTTATGTACCAAAGACAGAAGACAATGATGTTGTCGTCAACTATGTGGATGAGCAGAAGAAAACAGCGTCTTTGTATGATTCATCGAAATTAAACAGCAGAGATAAATATGCAGTGTACCTGGGAGGCAACTTTTCTGTAGTGGATATCCGCACGGTATCGGAGAGCAATCGAAGACTTTTACTGATCAAAGATTCTTATGCGAATTCATTTGTTCCGTTCCTTACACCGTATTTCCGGGAGATCGTGATGGTAGATCCGAGGTATTATTCCGGTACGATCGGGGATATTATGGATACGTATGAAATTACAGATACATTGTTTTTATACAGTGCCAACATATTTTTACAGGACAATAATATAAGCGGGGTATTGAGCAGTGAATAATCGGATTTTGCAGGAATATCAAAAGACGAAGGAAGAGGTTCGCCTGAATAAATATTTAAGCGAAGCTGGGGTATGTTCCCGCAGAGAAGCGGACAGGCTGATCGAGAGCGGCCGGGTGAGTGTGGACGGAAAGCGTGCACAGACCGGAATGAAGATTGTTCCGGGGCAGGTCGTAAAAGTCGGAAAGAAAGTAGTTTCAAAGCAGGATGAGATGGTCGTGCTGGCAGTGAACAAACCGGTGGGAATCGTCTGTACAGAAGAGCGCAGGGAAAGAAACAGTATTGTGCGTTTTCTGGATTACCCGATCCGGATCACGTATGTAGGGCGTCTGGATAAGGACTCTAAAGGACTGCTTCTGATGACCAACAACGGTGATATCATCAATAAGATGATGCGTGCGGGAAACCGCCATGAGAAAGAGTATAAGGTGACGGTGGATAAAGAGATCACGCAGGAGTTTCTGGAAAAAATGGCATCCGGTGTACCGATCTTAGATACGGTGACACGTCCGTGTAAAGTAGAAAAAATCGGAAAATATACATTTTCGATCATTTTGACACAGGGGCTGAACCGCCAGATACGCAGAATGTGTGAGGCACTTGGATATCAGGTGAGAGAGCTGATCCGGGTGAGGATCATGAATATCCATCTGGGGCGTCTGAAAGAGGGAGAATACCGGAAGCTGACAGATGCAGAATTGAATGAATTGTATGATCAGATTAAGGATTCTTCCAATGAAACTGTGATATAAAAAGTAAAGGGACTCTAAATATGGAAGCAAAAAAGAAAAGAATGCAGGAACTCGTAGAACTTCTGAACCGTGCCAGACGTGCATATGAGCAGGAAGACACGGAGATCATGAGCAACTATGAGTATGACAGATTATATGACGAACTGGAAGGACTGGAGCGGGAGCTGGGGACGACTCTTGCATCCAGTCCTACGGTTAATGTGGGATATGAGGTGCTCAGTGAGCTGCCGAAGGAGCGGCATGAAAAACCGATGCTCTCACTGGATAAGACAAAAGACGTGGAACAGCTGAAATCATTTTTAGGAGAGCAAAAGGCCGTGATCTCCTGGAAGATGGACGGACTGACGATCGTTCTGACATATCAGAACGGGCGGCTTCAAAAAGCGGTCACAAGAGGAAATGGAGAGGTGGGAGAAGTCATCACCAACAATGCGAAGGTATTTCGCAATCTTCCTCTTCAGATCCCGTATCAGGGAGAACTGATCCTGCGTGGGGAAGCCGTGATTGGATATAAGGATTTTGAGCGTATCAACGAGCAGATCGAGGATGTAGATGCAAGATATAAGAATCCGAGGAATCTGTGCAGTGGTTCGGTGCGTCAGCTGAACAATGAGATCACAGCGAGAAGAAATGTGAAGTTTTTTGCATTTACACTGGTAAAAGCAGATGGTGCAGAGTTTGAAAATTCGAGAATGCAGCAGTTAAGCTGGCTGGAAAAACAAGGATTTGAGGTGGTCGAGCATCATCTGGCTGACCGTGCATCCATCGAAGAGGAAGTTGCATGGTTTTCGGAGCAGATTGTGCACAATGATTTCCCGTCTGACGGACTGGTATTGGTATATGATGATATTGCCTATGGTCAGTCTCTTGGAACAACGGCTAAATTCCCGCGGGATTCCTATGCCTTTAAATGGGCGGATGAGATCAGAGAGACGACACTTCTGGAGATTGAGTGGAGTCCGTCAAGGACAGGCCTGATCAATCCGGTAGCGATCTTTGAACCGGTAGAGCTGGAAGGAACTACGGTAAGCCGTGCCAGTGTGCATAATATCAGCATTATGGAAGATCTGGAGCTTGGCGTAGGAGATGTCATTCAGGTGTATAAAGCCAACATGATCATTCCGCAGATTGCAGAAAATCTGACCAGAAGCGGTGTAAAAGATATCCCGCAAGTCTGTCCGGTCTGTGGCGGTGCGACAAAGATACAGATGGAAAATGAGACAAAGACATTGTACTGTACGAATCCGGAGTGTCAGGCAAAGCATTTGAAATCTTTTGCATTGTTTGTCAGCAGGGATGCCATGAATATTGAAGGGCTCTCGGAAGCAACTCTGGAAAAGTTCATTGGAGAAGGATTTATCCGGGATTTTACAGATATTTATCATCTGGACAGATATGAAGAAACCATCAAAACACTGGAGGGGTTCGGAGAAAAATCCTATGCAAAACTGATCACAAGTGTGGAAAACTCCAGAAGTACGACTATGCCGAAAGTAATCTACAGCCTTGGAATCGCAAATATCGGACTTTCCAATGCAAAAATGATCTGCCGGGCATTTGACAATGATCCCCAGAGGATGATGCAGGCAACCGTGGAAGAACTGGTCGATATCCAGGGAGTAGGCGAAGTGATCGCCAGAACGTTTGTGGATTATTTTTCAGATGAAACACACAGAGATCTTTTCAAACGCCTCTTACAGGAGGTTAAGCTCCAGAAAGAAGAAGGAGAGGAAAGCGCACAGATTTTTGAAAATATGAATTTTGTGATTACAGGAAGCGTAGAACACTTTGCAAACCGCCGGGAAGTGAAAGAAATCATTGAATCCAGAGGGGGTAAAGTGACAGGAAGCGTGACCGGAAAGACGAATTATCTGATCAATAATGATGTGCAGTCTGCTTCTTCCAAGAATAAAAAGGCGAAAGAACTGAACGTTCCGATTATTTCTGAATCACAGTTTCTGGAAATGCTGGAAACAGGGACGGTTTAGAAAAAGTTAATTTGTAACTGCCGGTATTCTGTATTATAATGTGGACATACCCTCGGTGAATGTACAAAGGGCAAGTAACTGGAAAGAAGGGAAAGAACATGTCAGATAACGATTTTATTATCATAGATGAAGAAAAGGAGACTCCGGTCACCACAGAAGGAAAAGAGTCTTCCGATACAGAGAAAAAGGAAGTCTTTCAGACTTCCGCAAAAGAGGAACACGAGGATGAGTATGAGAAGATCTGCTTTATCTGCCATCGCCCGGAGAGCGTGACCGGAAAGATGATCGATCTGCCGAACCATATTACGGTGTGTCCGGATTGTATGCAGAAAAGTTTTGATGCCATGACAAACGGCTCGATTGATTACAGCAGACTGATGAATATGCCGGGTGTACAGTTCTTAAATCTGTCAGATCTGGAGAATATGGCTCCGCCAAAGACACAGAAGATCAAAAAGAAAAAAGAAAAGCCAAAAGAGTTCCAAAAACTGGATATTAAGAATATTCCGGCGCCGCACAAGATCAAAGGAAAACTGGATGAGTATGTGGTAGGACAGGAGTATGCCAAGAAAGCGATGGCTGTTGCTGTTTACAACCACTATAAGAGGGTAGCGACAGATTCGGTCGATGATATTGAGATTGAAAAGTCCAATATGCTGATGATCGGACCGACAGGAAGTGGTAAGACATACCTTGTAAAGACACTTGCGAGACTGTTGGATGTACCGCTTGCGATCACAGATGCCACTTCCCTGACCGAGGCTGGTTATATCGGGGATGACATTGAGAGCGTCGTATCTAAATTACTGGCAGCAGCAGATAATGATGTAGAGAAAGCCGAGCAGGGAATCATCTTTATCGATGAGATTGACAAGATCGCGAAGAAGAGAAATTCCAGCCAGAGAGATGTAAGCGGAGAATCCGTACAGCAGGGACTCTTAAAGCTGTTGGAAGGCAGTGAGGTAGAGGTTCCGGTAGGAGCCAACAGCAAGAATGCCATGGTTCCTCTGACGACAGTAAATACGAAGAATATTCTGTTTATCTGCGGGGGTGCATTCCCGGATCTGGAAGGCATCATCAAGGAACGTCTGATGCATAAGACATCCATGGGATTTAATGCAGAGCTAAAAGATCAGTATGACAATGACAAGGATATCCTGTCTAAAGTAACGGTGGAAGATTTGCGCAATTTCGGTATGATTCCGGAATTTATCGGACGTCTTCCGATCATCTTTACACTGAAAGGTCTGGACAAGGATATGTATGTAAAGATCTTAAAAGAACCAAAGAATGCCATCTTAAAGCAGTATCAGAAGCTGCTTGCACTGGATGAAGTCAAGCTGGATTTTGATGATGGAGCGCTGGAGGCGATTGCGGAGAAGGCAATGAAGAAAGAGACCGGAGCAAGAGCACTGCGGGCGATTATCGAAGAGTTTATGCTGGATATCATGTATGAGATTCCAAAGGATGAGAACATCGGAGAGGTGACAATCACAAGGTCTTACATAGAAGGAACCGGCGGCCCTCTGATCAGTCTTCGGGGACAGGAAGTGCCGAGATTGCCGTAAGAAAAGAAAGAGTATGAGAGAGTCTGGAAACAGGCTCTCTTTTATTGCGGATTTGTGCAGAATTATGGTAAAAATTATGTAAAAATGTCATAAAATGTGGAAAATGTATTGAAAAAAGGCATTTAAAGGTGTATCCTTATAGATGTTTGACAAAAAGGGGGCACATTATGGACTATAAGTATTTACTAGATCTCGCAATTATTTTACTTTGTACAAAAGCGCTGGGGCTTTTGACAAGAAGGGTACAGATGCCGCAGGTCGTTGGCGCGCTTCTGGCCGGATTACTGTTGGGACCTGCCGGAGTCGGCATTCTGACAGAGACATCATTTCTGCAGTCTGTAGCGGAGATTGGTGTGATCGTTCTGATGTTCTGTGCAGGTATGGAGACAGATATCAAAGAACTGAAAGCATGCGGAAAGGCATCCTTTATCATTGCACTTTGTGGAGTACTGGTACCGCTTGCGGGTGGATTTGCTACGGCATATTTCTTCAATCGGCCGGGGATGATCGAGTCAGATGCATCAGCAAGTATTTTCCTGCAGAATATCTTTATCGGAGTAATTCTGACAGCAACTTCAGTCAGTATCACGGTGGAGACATTAAAAGAGCTTGGAAAGCTCAAAACCCGTTCCGGCAATGCAATCCTGGGAGCAGCGATCATTGATGATATTCTGGGAATTGTGGCGTTGACAATCGTGACAAGCATTTCAGACCCAAGCGTGAAAATTGGAATGGTCATGCTGAAGATTGTTGGATTCTTTGTATTTGCAGCAGTTGTAGGATTTATCTTCTACAAATTGTACAAGAACTGGGTGGACAAAGCCAATAAGGAAAAACATCGGCATACGATTGTGGCATTTGTGTTCTGTCTTTTGATGGCATACATTGCGGAGGATGTTTTTGGAGTTGCAGATATTACTGGTGCGTTTATTGCCGGTCTGATCATTTCAAACGTACAGCGTTCTACTTATCTGGAGACAAAATTTGATACACTGTCTTATCTGCTTTTATCACCGGTATTTTTTGCAAGTATCGGGCTGAAAGTAGAGCTGCCGAAGATGTCTGCGGCGATTGTTGGATTTGCAGTAGCGCTGACGATTGTTGCAGTATTGACGAAGGTTGTTGGATGTGGGTTTGGTGCAAAAATCTGTCACTATAAGAATTATCAGGCAAAACGAATCGGAATCGGTATGATCTCGCGTGGAGAAGTAGCATTGATCGTAGCCAGCAAGGGCGCAGCACTGGGGCTGTTAGGTTCTGCATTTTTAGGGCCGATCATTATTGTTGTCGTGATCACGACAATTATTACACCAGTCTTTTTGAAGGTGGTATTTGCACCGGGCACAGCTCCGGTACCGGAACAGATTGTACCGGAATCAGAGCGTGTAAAGACAATTTACGAATCCAAAAAGAGAGAATGATTTTTTTGAGGGACGCGAGAAGGCGTCCCTTTTTGTTATAACTGACGCATGGCTTCGAATGTATTGTAAAGGTTTAACTGGCCGTAGCCCCATTCCCGGTTTGGATAACTCATATCCGGGGTCTTGGTGGCTCCTAACATCAGCAGACTTTTGATCAAAGAGGTATCCACGGAGGGGATCTTTTTCTGCTGAAGATGCCATTCCACAAGCAAAGCAGCTGCGCCTGCAGTGATGCCGACCGAGGTACTGGAACCACTCCTGCTTTCAAATCGTCCGCCGGGAAGTGAACCGGTAATGTTGATTCCCGGGGCGGTAAAATCCGGTTTGACCTGCTCTGTACGAGTAAACCCTCTTCCGGAAGAAAGTGCGATACTGTTGTTGGAAGAATCGTAATAAGAGACGGAGATCGGCTGTACAGAGTCCGAAGGGGCAGTCAGCGTATAGTATGGATTGGAGTTTAAAAAGTAGACTTCTCCGCTTAAAAATTCCCGGACAGGAAGCCAGATGTGGAATCGCCCGTCAATAATCTGGATGGGGTCTACCACCAGCTTCCAGATTCCGGGAGCAGCATCGGAAAAACGAAAATGGATCAGTTCCGAGGTTGTACTTTCTACAAACAGACGGTAGTCGATGTAGACGGTTGTATTTTCAAAAAGAAAATTGAAAGTTGTGCTTGTTCCCGCACGAATGGGAATGCGGGAAGTGCTCTCTCCAGATGGAGAGGTCAGGCTGATTGAGAGGATATTGGGAAGCTCGGTCCATAGCTCCATCATAAAACCGGTGGTATTTTCTCCGACACGGATCTCTACGGTCTTTGTATCAGAAGTATTCATGATCTCGCTGTAAAAGTGATGTCTCTGGTCCGCTTCATTTCCGACCCCGATGACAGGAATCCGATTGGATAACAAGGTATACTGCTGCGCGGTGATCGAGAGCGGAAGAGAGCCGGAGTGTCCGCCCAGATTGCTGCCAAGTGCCAGGCAGAAGATCAGAGGCAGTTTGAGTTTTTCGGCGAGCAGGTGGAGATAGCGCATACCAAGCATGATATCATTTTCCTGAAAGGCAGGGGCTGTATCGGGAATAAAATAGTAGTCTCTCAGATATTGTTTTGCCTGCTTTAATTTTACAACGGCGATCACAGATTCCGGAGCGGCACCGATAAACTGCGCACCGGGATCTCCGGAACCGGCAGCGATACTTGCCAGAAATGTCCCATGTCCATTATTGTCCACACTTGGAACAAGAGAATGGGGATCTTTTGAGGCAAGCGCTTCATTGATCATATCACGTGTATAATGAGAGCCATAGTCAAAGGATTCCGGAGGGGTGCCGCTTTGGATCGTCTGATCCCAGATGCCTGCGATCCGGGTGGTTTTATCCAGATTTTGAAATACCGGATTTTCGTAGTCGATTCCGGTATCCAGAAATCCGATCATTACCTGTTTTCCGCTTAATTGGAGAGTGGAGTGGTTCTGGATCGGAAGAATCCCGGCCTGATTTAGCGCCTGCATACTGAGCAGGGAGTAGCATTTGGGAATCGAAAAATAAGAATA
>OFMF01002455.1_pt1 | contig 11372 bp, 16 predicted proteins | sample 1541771 | NCBI WGS metagenome assembly OFMF01 (sample SAMN04209235, study PRJEB22552) | human gut metagenome | biome: gut; material: feces | host: Homo sapiens | place: USA: Oklahoma
TTCCTCATATCTTTTTATTCTTTTGTCCAATATGTATTGTAGTGCTACAAAAAAAGCATCATCTTTTTCGAGCAGGCACTTGCAAAGTCGTGCAAAATCTGTTATACTAATAAAGCTTCATTGAAAGCGGCGGCATCATATGGTCCGTCTTTTCGATTTGGAGATGTATCGAAGTGGTCGTAACGAGAACGACTCGAAATCGTGGTCGCTACTCGGTAGCTCCCTGACCGGAATCCCTTGATTTTACGGGGTTTTTCGGGTATCCTTAACTTAATATTTTTGCTTGTTCTCCCCATCAGTTCTCCCCGTTTTCTGAGGTGCTGATGTTGAGATAAATACGGAGACGTATCGAAGTGGTCATAACGGGACTGACTCGAAATCAGTTGATCCGCAAGGGTCCGTGGGTTCGAATCCCACCGTCTCCGCCAGAAATCATGCCAGTAGTCGGTTTTTCCGGCTGCTGGCTTTTCTTTTTCAATTCGCTGCAAAGCCCAAACCATTGAGCATTGCGTCAGCCGAAGTCAGCTTCGAGCTGTAATCCAGATGTGCGTAGATGTTTGCCGTAGTTGAGAAGTCGCTGTGACCAAGCCATTCCTGAATCTGCTTCATGGGAACACCGTTTGCCAGAAGTAACGAGGCGCAGCTATGTCGGAGATCGTGATACCTGATCTGTCTCATCCCCTTCGCCTTGAGCAGCTTCGGAAAGCTCTCTGTGACGTAGTGGGGCTTTATCAGATCGCCAATCTCATTGACACATACATACTCAAGATAGTCCTTGATGTAACTGCGTCCGCACAGGCGGCGGTTCTCCTGCTGTTCTTCTTTCAGTGCAAGAAGTCTTTCCCGCATGAAAGGAACAAGAGGCAGTGTTCTCATACTCGATTTGGTCTTTGTGGTGTCCGACGCAACCAGAACGCGCTTGCCGTCGAGATCACAGGAAGTAACCGTGTGACGGATGGTGATGGTGTTCTGATCAAAGTCGATGGCATCCCATTTCAGACCGATTGCTTCACTCCGGCGCAGACCGTAGAACGCACCGAACAGAATTGGCAGTTCAAGTTTGCTTCCCTTTGCAGCCTCGAAAAGAGCGTTGACCTCATCAGCATCATAGAAGCTGCCGACGTAGCGGTCTTTCTTCGGACGCTCAACCTTATCCGCCGGGTTTACATCAATCAGGTCAATCTTCACGGCATACTTGAGAGCCTTGTGAATGTTGGCGTGATAATGAATGACCGAGGACGGGCTGACACGCTCAAGCTCACTCAGGTAAAACTCCTGAATGTCTTTTGCGGTCAGGTTCTTGAGCGTCACTTCCTTTTCGCGGAAGTACGGTGCTACAATCTTCTTAACCGTAGTCGAGTATGAAGCGAATGTCGGGACTGCAACCGAGCTTTTGATGATGTCGAGCCACTTTTCCATATAGTCCGCGAACAGAATGTCTCCGTTCATGACCTTCGGCTCTTCGGGATTGAAATTGCGTCGTGCGTCCATCAGGATCGCTTCGGCGCGTTTTTTGTTCCCCTTCACAGTAAGCCCGGTGGAAATCCACTTGGTCTTTCTTTTTCCGAGAGAATCGGTGTAGTTCAACACGGCGTAGTAATATCCGCTTTTTTCGCGGAGATGTCCTGCTACCATAATTATCCTCCTTCTTTGTAGCAGAGACACCTACCTGATACCGTGCTTCTATTATACCAGAACCGGGTTCGAATTGGAGGACCTCTGCCGAACATTTTTTGTAAACAAATTGAGTCCAAGCCTTATGCCGTGACTGCTTCTCCGCATCCGATGCAGAGAAAGGTGAAAAGATGAGCCTTCGGAATACGATAGGCTCTGCCGACTTTGAGACAGCAGATTTTACCTTCCCGCAGGATGCGGTAGCCGGTCTTTGTGCTGATGCTGAGTATTTCGCACATCTGCTCAATGCTCATCACATCTGGATAGTCTTTCAGCATGAGCTTGTAGGCATCGCGCTGAGAAATGGTTGATGCGGTATTCACCCGTCTCACCTCCACAAGATTTGATTTTGCCTTATCAGCAAAAGGATAGGCAGCAGTCCTTTTTGAATAGACTGCTGCCCATAGTTTTTGATGATAAAGCCCTTTCGGGCGTTTTCATATTGTTTATCCTTCCGGCATATTTGCAGCTCGCACCCCTGCCGAAGCGGGAATGCTGCGGACTACCAATGGTCAATCGGGATCATGGGACTCTCACCCCTCCGAGGATCGCTCCGAGCCGCCCCTTCAAAGAAAAGACGGAAGTATCATTATACCCGGCATCTGCATCATCGCAAGCAGCCGCACCACGCGGCTGTTATAGCTCTCCGGAGGTCGCTCACTCCCTTGCGGGAGGTCTTGGCGTCGGAAGCTGTGTTGCTTCGCAGAAGCGGAAAGATCCGCAGCACTGAACTATTCAGTTTTCAAGGAACAGGTGAAGCGGTCTGATTGACCCCCTTCATATAACCAACGGACACTTTTTTGCCGTTTGTCCGGGAAAACTCAAAAAATTTCTCGAAGTTTTTTTCTGATGGCGTTTGCCATGTCCCATGCAGTCGATTTTCTCAATCCTCTTCGCTCCGCGAATTGGCGTATAGGCATACCTCCGAGAAGGCAGCTCGAAAAGATTTCCCGTTCAAGCGGTGTAAGCATCTCCATAGCGGACTCCACAAAAAGTCTCGCTTCGACGTTTGCAAAATCAGATGTCGGATCGACCAGCCAGTCGGATTTCTCCATTTCGTTTTCGCTTACAGCACTTAGCGAATATGTCCGGTGCTGATGCTCAGTCCCCTCTTTGGCGGTTCCTTCGTCCGATCTCAATGCGCGTCTGATTCGCTTTTCCTCAGCTCGGAGGGCTTTCATGACTTCACGGTCAACCTCCGTCACTTCGCCGGTGATTTTCACGCGCACCATGCACTTTCCGTCCTCCGTAGTCCAGAGGTCGTAGTCGAACTCGATAGGGGTTTTAGGTGTTTTCATTGTTCATCCTTTCCGCTGCGCGGGAGCAGCGGGAAGGGTGAAGACAGAAAAAGAGCCGCATGACGGTGAGGTTTGAATCCCATGCCGATAAAACAGAGTAATTAAACTCTGTCTCATGCGGCATTAGGATGACTTCACCTATCAGGCGGCTCCACAGCTCAGCTATGACATATATTTTATTTTAGAACAGAGGCTTGTCCTCTGGTTCTTACTCGGTACTTACTTGGTACGCGGTCGCAGTCTTCTCATGTTCAGCACATCAAAGACTGTGATCCGCCCGCATTTCTTGCACTTGGATTCTACATGACCTCTCGTGTCTTCGTAGACAGCAATGGCATTATGCTGACAATACGGACATTTCAGGTATCGGGGCTTCTGCTGGGAAATGGCAACTCTTGCCCTGCGGATTTTTTCGGTCAGCTCCGGCGTCGGTTCCTGAACCCGAATGGATGCTCTCTTCATTACCACACCTCCAATGGGTCAACATACTCACTGAATGGACGATCTACCATGTAGCCGAGCTGACGAAGGCGGATAGACGCCGTTGTCTTGGAGACACCGAACAACCGGCAGAAAAGGCGCAGCGTTAAGTGATCACCATACGAATACCTCCCCTCGTAATTGATCAGCGGCGTTTCTGCAAACCGACGCATTGCCAGGTCAACCTCTTTTTGAGGAAGCAGGATCGCCGCGCCCAAGACATTTGCTTGCCACTCGTTCCAGTCCTCGCGGGTTTTCAGCTCTCGCGGTGTATAAGCAGTCCGTGCGGAATATCTCATTTCGCAGGATGCCTTTGCCTCTTCCGATTCCAGTTGGAAGAGAATCTGATGGGCGCACTCGTGGGCAAGGGTAAATCTGCGCTTGGCGCAGAGCCGCTGCACGTTGCCGGATAGAATGAAGCTCTCGTCCAAGATGACCTGATTACGCTTCAAAGCCAGTGTGCGCGTAATACCCAGTTCCGTGATCTTGTACTCAGTGTCGGCATAGGCAGTGACACCGCAGATGCTTCCGTCCGGCGAGAGACGGGCGAATGATACGCGAAGACCGAGATAATTCTTTGCAAACTGATCAATGGGCGTTGGCAAAGCTGATCGGTCGGGCTTGTCAGCCTCATCCCCGAAAAAGAACCGGTTAAAGTCCTTTGTTGTTGAGGCTGCAATTTCTTCAAGTTGACGCTGGGATAAAATCATGAGCAGTTGTCCTCCTTTGCTTCGACAAACCACTTATTACCTTCATGAAAAAGGAACGACTCCTTTCCTCTGATCATGACCGTGTAACGGATGCCGCCACCCCCAACCTTGTTAGAACTGGCGCGGCATTTGTACTTGAGCTGTTCGATCTGAAAAACCCTTCCGTCCTTCCATCGGATTAGCATCGGGATGATTGTTCCCTCTTCATCGACATCCAGATTGACTCTGACGTAGGCTTTTCTGCATTGTAAATTGTTCATAAGCGTCCTCCGTTTCTAAAAAAAGTTGCCTGTTTCCGACACGAATTTCGCCAAGAATGTTGACACACGCTCTGTTCGTGTGGTATCATGCTCACGAACGGAATGTTCGTGTAGGCACAGTATAGCACGAACACGATGTTCACGTCAATGGAATTAACGAAAGTTCTGTTCGTGTTCGCAGAAAATTTTAGAAAGAGGTGCCTTATGGGATTCAAAGACAGGCTGAGAGAAAAGAGAGTGGAAGCCAACCTGACACAAGCCGCTCTTGCAGAAAAAGTCTCTGTTACTGCGAGGACAATTCAAAATTACGAGCTGGGCAGTCGAAAGCCAACAAAATATGAAGTCGTGAAGAAAATCGCTGAGGCTCTGAATACAACGCCGGAATATCTTCTCGGCAACAGCGGAATGCTCGTCCTTGCCGCACAGGAACAGGGCGGCGCAAAGGCAGCACGGGAAATTGACGAGCTGGTGAGCGAGGTTTCCAGTATGTTTGCAGGAGGCAGTCTCAGTGAAGACGCGCTGGACGGCGCGATGCAGGCTCTCACCAGAGCCTACTGGATTGCAAAGGAAAAGAACAAGAAGTACACGCCAAAAAAGTACCGGAAAGAGCAGACGGAAGAGTAAGTCCGGTTTTTGGTACAGGCTGTTTGATATAATGGTTATCCCCGAAGGGAGGTGGCGCGATGAACGCCGAACAACTATCAAAAGTCGGTAGCGATCTCGTCCGACGCTGCGGCACAAGAGATCCTTTCCAGATTGCAAACGCGCTGGGTATCAATGTTATGGATGATTGCGAAAATCTCGGATCACTCAAGGGCATGTACTGCATCGTCAAAAGAAACCGCTTCATCTTTCTCAACAAGGATTTGAGTCCTCAAATGAATCGGATTGTCTGCGCCCATGAGATCGGTCACGACCGGCTGCACCGTGCGCTTGCAAAAAAACATGGCTTGCAGGAGTTTGTGCTGTATGATATGGCAACGAAGCCGGAGTACGAGGCAAACATCGTTGCGGCAGAGATCCTTCTTGATTCCGATGAAATCCTCGAATACATCTACGACTACGGGTACACCTCGGAGCAGATTGCGCGGGCAATGCACACAGACATCAACTTGGTTGCTTTGAAAATCGCGCATCTGGCAGAAACCGGGCATAAACTTCGTCGGATGGAGTACCGCAGCAGCTTTTTGAAATGAAGGAGGTCAGTATGACGAAAAGCGATGTCATGAAAGAGTTCCTAAAGAAGACCGTCATTCCGGTTGTGGTTGCGTTGTGTTTGTTTTCGATGTTCAGCCGTATTTTCGTCGAAAACGGAGCGCCCGATTATTTCCTGATCTGGCTTGCTTGCGGAGTGCCTTTTGGCATTGGGAAGATGTTCACGCTGATTCCGATTGGCTTTGGCATTTCCGGGACAGTAGGTGTTGTCGCACTCAACCTTGTCCTTGGCGGTCTGATCGGCGGCGTAATTCTGATCTGGAAGCTGGCAGTTGCTATCTGGTATCTGCCGCTGACGATATATAGGCTTGCAATTTAACAAAAAGAAAATTGCGCGAAATTGAGGTGAATTATGGCACGAGAAGGAAAAGCATATTTAACTGAACTTGTAGAATCTGTGATTTGTGTGCCGGATGCTTTTAGAATTAGATGTGGAAATGATAATTTCATTTTTTCCATTCAGTCCAAAAATCAGGAAACCAATGATTATTTTGCTATCTCAGCTATTTATGATACGATTTGCACCATTGACAGTGCAATTAAATTTGCTTTTGCGGAAGCCATCGCTATTGATCTTCCTGAGTCTTTAGATACATACAATCCGTTTTCCCAAATTGGTGAAGATGAGCGAATTGCCATATATCATGTCGAGAACATTGTTTTCCGTGTGAGTATACTCTGGGATATGCTGGCTCAGCTTTGCAATATAATCTATCAGACAAAAGTTGATCTTAAAAAACTACACTGCGGTCGTTACTTTGATGCGTTTTCTAAGGGGGATAAATCGTTTGAATTTGCGAAAGAGGTTAATGACTATCTTGAAGAGAAAGAAGATACCAGTATAGACGCAAATCCTTGGCCGGGCAATCATGCGTTTCTTGCTAACTACCGCAATCAAATGACACATAGGGTATCTCCATCTATTTCGAGCATAAGCACATTTGGGCATACATTGCGACCGCCGACAATGTATCTCCTTCATCGAGCCGTTGAGGACTATTATAAAGTCTCTTCTTATTTGTGCCGGTTAGTCAATCAGTATCTCGACGAGCATCAAAACTGGCTGCCATTTGGCTTGGAAAAGTCCGAAGAAGACGAATGAGAAGGGATAGAAAATAAAGTGCCAATTAGGAGGCTTAGAAGATGAAACAACATACTTACATTGCAATCGACCTGAAATCCTTCTATGCCTCCGTGGAATGCCGGGAACGCGGCTTAGATCCTCTGGACACCAATCTTGTTGTCGCAGACGAAAGCCGGACGGACAAGACTATCTGCCTCGCCGTTACTCCCTCCCTCAAAAGCTACGGTATCTCCGGGCGTGGGCGGCTGTTTGAAGTCAAGCAGCGTGTGAAGGAATCGAATGCCGGACGGCAGCACGACGCGCCGGGACACAGGCTGGACGGCACATCACACTTCTTCTCGGAGCTACAAGCAAACCCGTCTCTGGCGATTGACTTTATTATCGCGCCACCTCGGATGGCGTACTACATGGAGTACAGCACCCGCATCTATCAGATTTATCTCAAGTATATTGCCCCGGAGGACATTGTGGTCTACTCCATCGACGAGGTGTTCATGGACGTGACGGACTACCTGAATACCTACAAGCTCTCGGCACATGATCTCGCCATGAAGATCATCCTCAACGTGCTTGAAACGACCGGCATCACGGCAACCGCTGGGATCGGCACGAACCTTTTCCTCTGCAAGGTGGCAATGGACATTGTGGCGAAGCACATCCCCGCCGACAAGAACGGCGTCCGTATTGCGGAGCTGGATGAGATGAAGTTCCGGCGTGAGCTTTGGTCTCATCAGCCTCTCACGGACTTCTGGCGCGTGGGTCGGGGCATTGCCAAGAAACTTGAGCAAAATGGGATGTTTACGATGGGCGATGTTGCCCTCTGTTCCGAACGGAACGAGGACTTGCTTTACAAGCTGTTTGGCAAGAATGCGGAATTGCTCATTGACCATGCGTGGGGCTGGGAGCCTACGACCATTGAAGCAATCAAAGCGTACCGCCCCAGCTCCAACAGCCTCAGTTCCGGTCAGGTATTGCATTGCCCCTATGAGCCGCAGAAGGCGAAGCTGGTTGTCCGGGAAATGACGGACTTGCTTGTGCTGGACTTGGTGGACAAGGGGCTTGTCACCGATCAGATAGTTCTCACAGTTGGCTATGACATTGAGAACCTGACTGATCCGGCACGACGGGCAAAGTATCACGGCGCAGTTGAGACAGATCACTACGGTAGGCAGATTCCCAAACAGGCGCACGGCTCTATCAATCTCGACGGTCACACATCATCTACGCGCAAAATAATGTGTGCTGTGTCAGAACTCTTCGACCGGATCGTGGACAAGAATCTGCTTGTCCGCCGTATGTATGTTGTGGCAAATCATGTCCTTCCGGAAACGGACGCGCCGAAGAAAAATGACGGGGTTGTCCAGCTCGACCTCTTTACCGACTATGCCGCCGAAGAGGAAAAGCAGAAAGCCGAAGACGCCGCATTGGAGCGCGAGAGAAAAATCCAGAAGGCGGCTCTTGCCATCAAGAAGAAGTACGGAAAGAACGCCATCCTCAAGGCGATGAATCTTGAAGAAGGCGCAACCGCCAAAGACCGTAATGCGCAGATCGGCGGGCATAAGGCATAAAGGATCAAACAACTCGGGTTTTTGGAGGTCAAATATGGTGATCAAAGAAATTATTGATGATAAGATGCTTTATATGGGCTTATTGTTGCTGGCAGATGAGCAGGAAGATATGATTCACCGCTATCTTGAAAAGGGAACCATGTATGTACTTGATGATAATGGCGTGAAAGCAGAGTGTATCGTTACCGACGAGGGAAACGGGATTCTTGAAATCAAGAATATTGCTGTAAAGCCAGAATATCAGGGCTGCGGTTACGGGAAAGCCCTAATTAACTTCTTAATTCACCGATATACAGGAAAATACTCTATTATACAAGTAGGGACGGGAGATAGTGCGTTGACTGTTCCGTTTTATGAGAAATGCGGGTTTGCACGCTCTCATTGCATCCCTAATTTCTTTACTGATCATTATGATCATCCGATATTTGAGTGTGGTGTTCAACTTATTGACATGATATATTTGCAAAGACACTTATAAATCCCCGGTCACATGGAAGGGAGATGCAAAATGCGCACGAGCAACAAATACGATGAGATCCTGTCTCTTCCTCACCACGTCTCCAAGACGCGACCACAGATGCCGATGTCAGATCGAGCGGCGCAGTTCGCTCCCTTCGCCGCCCTCACCGGCTACGACTCAGCTATCAAGGAAACCGGGCGTCTGACCGACGAAAGGATTGAGCTTGACGAGGAAGCTCTGACTGCATTGGACATGAAGTATCAGCTTCTCATGGATGCTTTTGATGATGCGCCGGAGGTCACCATTACCTACTTCCAGCCCGATGAGCGGAAGGCTGGCGGCAAATATGTATCAGCAACCGGCGCAGTCAAAAAGGTCGATGATTTTGAGCGGCGGATCACCATGCAGGACGGCACAAAGATTCCGATGGATGACGTTCTAAGTATTGACGGAGAGGTGTTCTCATCCTTAGAATAATGTCGCTTGCCATGCGACCAAACGAATTGAATACAGAGATAAATAGACTGCAAGGCGCAATGCCCAGCAGTCTTTTTTATGTGAAAACGGTGGATGCAGACGTATCAAATCTAAATGAGATTAAGAAAAATCCTATTCAATCCCGGACAAATCCCAATAAACTGTCCGTTGTTATTTGAAGGGGTATTTTACGGGGAGTCTCTGCGAGGGAATACGATTTGAGAGAATAGCAAGCACAGCAAGTGTAGCCACACTTGCGATTTTCGATTAAGGAACCCCTCCCCTTAATCTAAAAACTGCTTGTTGGGAAGCCTCCCAAACCCTCAAACTTTACGGAAGGACGGATCGCCTATGGCTAATAGAACAAGACCGATTATCATGCGGCTTGCAGTCACGGAATACGAAAAAGAACTCATCGAAAGGAAGATGCAACAGCTCGGAACAAAGAACTTTGGAGCGTATGCGAGGAAGATGCTGATTGACGGCTATATCATCAAGGTGGACTACACGCAGCAGAAAAAACTCGCCGCCGCTGTCAGCCGTGTTGCCTCAAATATCAATCAGATTTGCCGCCGCATAAACTCCACTGGACACTTCTATGCGGACGATATTGCAGAGCTGAAAGAAAGGCAGGATGAGATATGGCAGTTACTAAAATCAAGCCAATCCGAGGAACTGTAAATAAAGCCCTCGCCTATATTCTCGACCCGCAGAAGACCGACGATGCTTTCTATGTTTCATCCTATGGGTGCGCTGCAAGTGACGCGGCAGCAAAAGAATTTGAGTGGACGAGAAACCTTGCAGTGCAGCAAGGAATGCAGATGCCGAAGGTGCTTGCCCGTCATCTAATCCAGTCGTTTGACATCGGTGAAGTAACGCCGGAAGAAGCTCATGAAGTCGGAAAGCAACTTGCGGACGAATGGCTCAAGGGTAAGTATGAGTATGTGATTGCAACACATATCGACAAGGGGCATTGTCATAATCACATCATCTTCAATGCCGTAAATTATGTGGACTTCCATGCCTACCGGAGCAACAAGAGAACCTATCGGGAACTGCGTCAGCTCAGTGATGAGATATGCAAGGAACACGGGTTGTCTGTGATCCCTCCGTCGCAGAACAAGGGCATGGACTACAAGGAATACACCGAAGCCAAGCGAGGCACGAGCTGGAAGCAAAAGCTCAAGCAGACCATCGACCGGCTTGTCATCACTGCGAAGGACTATGATGACTTTCTGCGGCTCATGCAGGAAGCCGGTTATGAAATCAAGACCGGCAAATACATCTCCTTCCGCGCTGAAGGTCAGGAGCGGTTTACCCGTTCTAAGACCATCGGAGAGAACTACATCAAGGAGCGGATTGCCGGACGGACGCCGCGCAGAAACCGGAGACAGACCGTGCCGAAGGGCATCTCTCTCATCGGAGATATTCAGGAGCGGATCAGACTTATCGACAGCAAGGGCTATGAGTATAAAGCCAAGCTCACGATCCTCAAGGAAGCGGCGCGGACGCTCAACTATCTCACGGAAAACAACTTGCTCCAATACGCCGATCTTGAGAAGAAGGTCGAGGACGTTCACAGCTCCTATGACCGCACCGGCAAGGAGCTGAAAGGCGTTGAAGCGCGACTGCGGGAAGTCCAGCCGCTCATCAAGAACATCTCCAACTACCAGCGGCTCAAGCCTGTGTATGACGCCTTCCAGAAGGCAAAAGATAAGCCGGGTTTCAAGGCAAAGCATGAGGCAGAGCTTGTGATCTTCGAGGCGGCACGGAGTACACTTCTCGCTATGCAGGGCGATGAAAAGCTGCCGAGCTTAAAGACGTTGCAAGCAGAACAGCAGAGACTTCTTGAAGAACAGCAGCGGCTCTATGATGAACGTGCGAAGCTCAAAAAGGAAGCTCGGTCGATCGACACTTTGAAGGCAAATGTGGATGATTTCCTCAAGCCGAGTGCAGAGCGTGACCAAGAACACAGCGCAAAGAATGAATTGGAGTAAATCCGAAGCTGAGGCAGTTTATCTGCCTCAGCTTCTTTCACTATGTGCGTATTATTGACGAGAACTGCAAATAAATTGTGACTTTTCAGCGCGTTGTAGGTTTGTCAAACATATTGGACAGTGAACTCTGCAGGAGAAAGCCAGCGGAG
>OFMF01002509.1_pt1 | contig 11132 bp, 16 predicted proteins | sample 1541771 | NCBI WGS metagenome assembly OFMF01 (sample SAMN04209235, study PRJEB22552) | human gut metagenome | biome: gut; material: feces | host: Homo sapiens | place: USA: Oklahoma
TCTTCTGGTTGATTGTAGGTGTCGCAAGATCTAAAAATTTTGCAATATCTTGCTGCGTTAATCCCAGTTCGATCAATCTGATTTTTATTTTTTTCGTATCAACCAAAATTTCCTTTACCTCCTTATCTTCAGAAAACACTCAACCATTCGTTGCATTTCTCACCCAAATATCCGCAAACTGCTTAAACAGGTCAAAGGCTTTCTCTGCATCTGAATAAGTTAAAATCAGATTTTTAACATTTGAAGGTCTGCCTGTTATGTGCGAATACAATTCTCTTGCAGCAGTATTACAGGCGGTCCCCATTCCCCAAAAATTACGGTTATGGAGATTTTCAACATTTTTCTGATATTCAGTACAAAGTGCTCTATAAACTGTGTATGGTGTCAAAGAGTAACTTGATGCGTCCTGAATATCAATCACAATCTTTATTTCTTTCTGTTCCATTTGCATCACCCTCTTTCATTGCCTATTCTGTAACCTTCTCAATGCTGCTCATAACAATTTCCAGAATGATTTTTGACTTCGCATAGGTCATTGTTGTTGCGGCAGGTCCAGACAGGATAGAACAAATCTTCCCTGCCATTTTCATCATCTCATTCCACTCATAAGGAGAAATGAAATATCCTTTTTTCTTTTTGATTTGCTCCGCTTCTTGCGACAATCTTGAAATGTTGTCCACCTGCATCACCCCCTAGTTTTGTTCACGCATCCTCCACAGAAACGAACTGTCTTTTTTCATCCCGATAAATGATACAAATTTCGGGATGAGCTAACTTGAAATACTTGTTGTAAATCGGGATTAGCTCATTCAGCATTTCGATGGAAAGCCTCTGTTCTTCATAAGTCAGGTCTTCACATTTTCTTGGGATTTTATCGCACGTTTTTCTTGTCCAACTATGAATTGTGGATTCTTCGTATGGAGTTACCCTTGTATGGACATGTTTTGCAAGTTTCACAAAAACCTCCCAAGTTTCTCTAGCCTCCTGAGAATATCTGAAAAATGGAATACTGCCGATGTTTTCAGATATTCTTATCGTATCAATAGGAAGTTCATTGACTTGATACGCCCATCTTTTTATTGACAAAACCTTTGCTTTGGCTTGCTCCCTCTCAAGTTCCTCAATACGCCTTTTCAGGTCTCTGTATTCTTCATATGAAATTTCCAATTTTACCACCTTTCCTCCCTCAAAAACGCTCAACGTTTTTTGCACACCAACACACTTCATTTACACAATTTCTTGTATTTTCATTTCCTTTTTTACCTATATGTGGTAATATATTATAAAAAGGAGTGATTTACATGAGTCCTATTGCTAAAAAACTATTATCCGACGCATACCAAAACTACTTAAAAACCAGAGATTTTGATTTTACCTATCAGAGTAAAGATTCGGATGATTTCTATTATGCAGTAGAAGCAGCACGCCAATTATATGAAGAAAATCTGATAGATACAGATTTAGACTTCATCGTTTCCAGAAGTGTCACCAGAATCCCCATGACTTCCCTTAGCTTCTCCTTTGCAATCACGGAAAAAGGATGTCAAAAATTCTGAAGTCAGTGGAATCTTGAAAGCAATCACAACTCCCGGTACCACTAGATCAATGTCATATGATGTCAGGAAAGAAGATAATTCCGTCCCTGACATCTTTTTTATTTCTGCAATCAATCTTTCACACAGTTTCAATCTTCTTTGTGGGTCGTTTGCAGCAATACCTTCTGTCAATCCATAAAAATCAAACATCTGTTTTCTCATCTCCTTTTTCTGTATATCCAGAAATAGAGCCACTCAATAAATAGCCAACGCTGGTTCCGAAAATTTTTGCCAATTCCATCAGGATAGAACTTGGAATATCTGTTTTTTCGTAAATCCAATTGTAATAGGATTTTGTAGATACCCCCAACTTTTTCGCCAGCTTGTCTTTGGTAAATCCATTTCTAATTCTTTCAGCTTCTATGTTGCGAAGCATTGGCATCACTCCCTTCTTTTGAACATTTCTCTTTGCTGACTTCTCTATTTTTCAAATCGACCAGCGCCTGGGCGTATCCCATAAATTCCCCTTTTTTGCGTTCGCTCATAAGAGGAAGTGCTTCAGAGATGCTTGTCAAAATTTCCTTTTCTTTTTCGCTCATATCATCACCTCGCTTTCTTAACACACTTATACTTTACTATAAGTAAATTATATTGTCAAGTCATTTTTATAAGTCACTTATATTTTTTCTTGACTTTTCATTTTTCTTATGTTTTAATTAAGGAAAAGGAAGGAGAATTATGTATGGACGAACTGAATAAGAGAATTTCATATTTAATAGAGCAACTTGGGATAAAGAAAACTACTTTCGCAGAACGAATAAATGTATCACAGCCTTATATATCACAACTATGCTCAGGAGCCTCAAAGCCAAGTGACCGCACAATATTTGATATTTGTAGAGAGTTTAATGTAAATGAAGAATGGTTGCGCACTGGACAGGGTGAAATGTTCAAGCCCTTATCTAGAAGTGAAGTGATCGCTGGTTTTGCTGGGGAATTGCTTAAGACAGAAGAGGATAGTTTTAAGCGGCGACTGATTGAATTATTGGCAGAACTGGATGAATCTGAATGGGAAATGCTGGAACGATTGGCAAAAAAACTAACAGAAAAAAAGGACTGAGGTTTATTTTCCTCAGCCCATCATTCCTTTGATAAATCTATATATCAGGGATAATTTTTGATCGTCCAGTATTTCAAGTAGTTTAATGATTTCTTTTTTGTAATCCATGATGCACCTCCAGTGTGCTCAACTTTGTTCGGTTATTGTAGATATATTATAGAACATTTGTTCCCCTTTATCAAGTAGATAAAAAAGAAAATCTCATTCTGAAAATTAAGACAGGATAAGGATACCTTGCTGAAATCAGAAAATTTTTTAATGATTTTCGGGTTCATACAAGTATTTAAATATGGAGGGATATTGTGAGAATTGTTGTACGTATTTTTTCTATTGTCTGTGCCTGTTTGGCAGCCTTGTTTGGGTATTGCTTGTATTTTGCATTTTCACAAGGAAAAGAAGATAGTATGTGTATGATTGTTTTTGTCTTTGTTATGTTTGTTCTATGTGCATTCTCTTCTTTTAAGTTATGGGTTGGAGGTGCGAAAAAGAAAAATAAAAATACTGGTTGGCTTCCCGAGCCTCATATCCAAAAGGATACCAGAACGCCCGAAGAACGCCGAATGGATGCGCTTCTCCGAATTGATGCTGTTACAGAACTTCCAGTTGAAGATGCACCTGGAATTATTCTCAAGCCCGGAGAAATTTGTCACTACTCAACCAGTGCACACATGGTTACGACAAAAAATGTAGTCACTGGATACAAAGGCGGTTCCGTTGGTGCCAGCGTCAAGGTCGCAAAAGGATTTTATTTGCGCACAGGTAGTTCTCGAGGAACTCCGATCCGTGAAGATGTGCGTACACTGCACCATGGCACTTTATACATGACGAACCAACGTATTATTTTTGTTGGTGAAAAGGGATTTGATTATCAAATCTCAAAACTCACTGCCCTTACTCCAATGGGATATGATGGGCTAACCCTTCAGTTTGGTACAAAAAATTATAGTCTTATAATGCACGAACCTTACTGGATATTCAAAATTTTGGAACTACTTCAAAAACAATAAAATAAAAAATCCCCCTTCCTGCGCCAACAGGAAAGAGGATTTCAAAAGGCGGTCACTGTGGAACCACCAAACGCACATATATTATACCACAGACCGCCTTTTATTTCTATGCAAAAAAAATAAAAAGGAGGTCATTTTATGGCAGAAGCCAAACGCAACAAAAATGGTACCTGGACCATACTGGTCTACAGCCATACCATCACAAAAAACGGAAAACCCAAACGCATCTACCAGCGCTTCACTGCCGATAAGAAAAAAGACTGTGAACGCCTGGCAAAAGAATTTGAAGTAAACAGAAAACATGAGAAGCTGCCAAACGATCTGACGGTTTCAGAAGCAGTGGCAAAGTATATTGCGCTTAAAACCAATATCCTCTCCCCTTCTACGATCCGCAGCTATGAGTTGATCCAAAAGACAAAATTTCCACTCATTGGACATATTCGTTTGAATAAGCTGACCAATGAACTAATTCAGTCAGAGATCAACCAAGAGGCAGCACATCATGCTCCAAAGTATATCCGGAATATCTATGGTCTTTTGACAGTCTCTCTGCAAATGTTCGCACCAGAGTTTCGGACGCACTTTTCTTACCCTGATTACAGAAAGAAGGAAATTGTCATCCCATCTGCGGACGATATCAGCCGTCTGTTACGTCTTTCCGCTCCATTCGACCAAATACTTGCCGTAAAGCTTGCGGCGTTTCTGGGGCTTCGCAGGGGTGAAATTTGTGGCATCCATGTAAACGATGTCAACCTTTCTAACGGACGACTCCACGTCCGCCGTTCTGTGGTTCTTGCCAATGACAAAACATGGATTGAAAAAGAACCAAAAACAAAAGCCGGCAGGCGGGAAATGGTGATTCCTCCTTTTCTTGAGGAAGATTTGCAAAAAGCTATTTCCGGAAAATTACCAAACGATAAGCTGGTTCATTTGACGCCAAATCAAATCTCCGATAACTTTGAAACCATGGTCAAACAGGCAGGAATTCCAAAATGTACATTCCATGCCCTGCGGCACTATTTCGCATCGGTGATGCTGGCAAACAATGTACCAGATAAATACGCTATGGAAATGATGGGGCATGAAACAACAAATATGTTGCAAAGGGTTTACCAACACACCATGCAAGAAAAAAAGAAAGCCGTTGCAAGCCAGATAAATCAATACTTTTCTGACACTTTCATCATGTAAAAAAAGTTGCATGGAAAGTTGCATTAGCTTTCTTTTAGGGTAAAAATTTTATTTTGTGGTGTATTTTATTCACCGTGACATAAAAATAAAAATCCCCGTAATTGCTGATTTCTCAACATTTACGGGGAAACCTTGAATTTGCAACATTCCTGCATATTCAAGAAAAGTATGCGGCTGGTGGGACTCGAACCCACACGATATCACTACCGCCAGATTTTGAGTCTGGTGCGTCTGCCAGTTCCGCCACAGCCGCGAATCGAAACTGCTTGATAATAATATCATAGAAAAAATAAAAAAGCAAGTGTTTTTTTATAATTTTTTCTTATTTTTGTATAGATATCCATACAGCTTACAGAAATGGGCATATTCCGTAATTTTCAAATAATCATAAATATTTTCAGATTGAGGGCACCTTCAAATTTTTCATAACAGCGCGCTTCCCCTTTCTTCCATATATATGATTACCAGGTTATCGTCTTTCTGCATCTGGCACACGCTTTTTTATATAGTATCCTTAGATCATCCATTATATATTTGCAATGGGTGCAGGCGCAAAATTCTGCTGGGTCGTCCAGACTTATGCATCAATTTTTCACTGATGACTTCACAATAACCCGCATCGCACAATTTCAGAATGATTCGATCCATGGTTCGTACACTTACCCCGCAGATTGCCGCCAATTCTCTGGATGTAAAATCAGCTTTTTCTTCCTTTACTATACCGCCAAATATTTTATAAATTGTATTGACACTCAAACCCGTTTCTGTCGCCGCACGATAGAATTTTTCATCAAAACTATCTTGTTTCTTGGCGCCTCTTCCTGTCTCCAAGGGCCCCATGACTTCGCCATTTTCAAAAACGATATAGACTGAATTCTGCCGTGAACGTTCCATCTTTTTCATGCTTTCATAGGCATTATACTTTGACTCATTTGCTGTTTTTCCATAACCTATCCCAATATAAACAGGAACCGCAGACACTTCCCGTAAAACATCCAGCAAATAGAAGTCTTTATACTGATTCGTTTCTGTTTCGATTATTTTTTTGGTGGTAAAGATCATACATTCGCTTTTACTCTGCTCCACCAGCACACCATCTATGCGATGATTGAAATGGTATAAGCGATCCATGATTTTAATGCGCTGTGACAAATAAGAGTATTCATCCTCTTTCATCAAAGAATATTCAGATGGAACATTTAATTTGATCGCAACAACGACAATTTGGTTTTCGCTGTTTTTTTTCGCAATATAACGTATCTGCAAATTTCTGACACTCTGTACCACAACATCTTCCGATGGCACCGCCAAAACAACGGGAATCCCTTCTGATTTCATTTCGCGATATGCTTCTTCCAATCCGGTAATACAGCAGCAAACATGATGTTCATAATAATTTTTCCTATGAAACGCAACAACATAGTCTTTATAATTTGGATCCATATATCTTTGCTCTGCAAAAAAAACGGAATCTTCTCTTAACTCAACATGAATTTCTTTATAGAGTTTTTGCATCATCTTCTTATCATAAGTATCCACACTTAATCTACAAATATCCCGTTTCAACAGATATGTGATTTCTAATAACACTCTATAAAGGGTTGTTTCATGTCTGGGTACATAATCCATTAAAATAGATTGGTTCATTTGATTTTCACAAATTTTATAAGGCGATTTACCAGAAAACAAAACTGCATCCACCTTTTTGTCATAATGCTCCAATAAATCAGGTGCGTCTGTATATCGCTCATAAGTAATATAATCAAACTCCAAATTAGGAAAAATTCTTTTGCTCATCGGCACCAGTTTATTGATCATCATCAATGGCCCTACATACAATATTTTCATAGTATGCCTCCTTTTCCTTCGCAGAAGTCCAGTCTGCTTATTTCAAAAAAGTCTTTTTGCCCTGTCCTGCGGATTACAACAAAGACCGGGCAAAAAGACCTATTTACGAATACGTTGCCAACACAACAAAATACAATATAGATTCTATATGTCAGCGGCTATTTACGCAATATGTTTTTATTTCTTTTGATCTCCAAATCTGTGAGGATTTCGAATCACACGACCTGCGCAGACATCTGTCTGTTTTCCATTTTCCAGCGCGATCTGACCATTGACCAATACATATTCCACACCAACAGTATACTGCTTCGGATCTTCATAAGTTGCTTTATCGCAGATCTGATCTGGATCAAACACTACAATGTCAGCATAATAATCCTTTTTGAGCAAACCACGTTCCTCATCGATACCCAAACGTTTTGCAGACAGATATGTCATTTTTCTTACCGCATCTTCAAAAGTCAGCATTCCTTTTTCTCTTACATAATAAGAGAAAACTTTGCCGAATGTACCAAACGCTCTGGGATGCGGTTTACCGATAGACAACAGCCCTTCTGTGGAAAGATCCATACTATCGGAACCAAAACATGTTTTAGGATGACACGCAACTTTATCGGTATCTTCCTGGCCCTGGGTATGTACAACAACCTGAATTTTACTTTTTTCTTCGATCAAAAGACGGAAAAAGGTATCAAATGGATCTTCGCCGCAGATTTTCGCAACTTCCGCAACTGTTTTGCCTTCTGTATATTTGTTTGCCTCTGTCATAACAGATGCCAGCACAACACCATCCCAGCCGCCTGCCATCCGATAGAAACACTGCCAGCCGGGAATGCCAGATTTCAGTTCTTCTACTATTCTATCTCTATTTTCCTGCACTTGCAAGCGTTCAATCATCTTTTCCACGCCGCCTTCAAAAGCCCATGGCGGCAGCAGTGCGCCCAAAGATGTCATACCAGCTGTATAAGGATAGCAGTCAAACGTTACCTCTAATCCATCTTTTTCCGCTGCATCCAGTTTTGCGAAAACTTCATCGATTTTACCAAAATTTCTGTGTCCCATTATTTTCAAGTGGGATACATGCAGTGGTACGCCGGCAGTTTTTGCAATATAAATTGCCTCATCCAACGCTTCCATTTCCTCGTCGCCTTCATTACGGATATGAGAGATATAATAACCATTGTATGGCTTTAATTCTTTACACAATTCAGCTAATTCTTCTTTTGTTGTATAAGCGCCGGGCAAATAAACCAACCCTGTTGAAAGAGCAATACAGCCTGTCTCCATTGCTTTTCTGACTTCAGCCTTCATATGTTTCATCTGTTCCTCGTCAGCCGGTTCCTTGGAAAAGCCCATTTCATCAATCCGAATGGCTCCATGCGCAACATAAGCCGCAACATTGACTGCTGGTGCATTCTCTTCCAAATATGTAAAATATTCTTCCATTGTATTCCATGGCAATTCCAGTTTTGCCGGAATTGTGCCAATGATTCTTGTGCCAAGATAATCAATCAATTCCTGTTTGCGTTCTTCACGGATAGGCGCTACACCAATTCCGCAGTTTGCAATGACATCCATGGTTACCCCTGTATAAATCCGGCTTCTTGTGTACTTATCATATACCAGTGATAAATCTGAATGTGTATGGAAATCAATGAAACCGGGAGAAACAAATTTTCCGGAAGCATCGATCACTTTCTTGGCATCCGCCGCGGAAAGATCACCAATTGCTGTGATTTTATCGCCTTCAATACCTACATCCGCTTTATAACGAAATGCACCACTGCCATCCAGAATTGTGCCGCCTACAATCTTTACATCAAACATAACTTTCACTCCTTATCCAAAACAACTTTATGCCTCTTTTTTCTGATCTTTTACAAAAAAGACTCTTGTAATCAAAATACCACTCAGTACGATCAGCAGTGTCAAAACACCACCAGGGATTCCAATTTTTCCGCCTAAAATCATAATGACCATAGCCGCAGCGATTGTACAGATTCCGGTTCTTAAGTCTTTTCTCGCAATATCCACATATATTGCACCGAAAAGCGCCGGCAAAATATAACTGAACGATTCCGTTACAAACGCAGGAAGAATAGGAATTACCTGAGAACCAATAACCGTAAATACAGTAATCATACCCGCGGAAACAAATACGGAACAGCAAGTACCGATTGTTGCAACAACTTCCCCCGCATGGGTACCTGATTCCACGCCTGCAATTTTTTGTGCCATAGATGCGGCAGGCATACGAATATCACCAACAGAACCTGCCAGCCAACCAATATAAGAACCCGGCGCACCCAATGTCGGATAGTATGCAATGGGCTGAATGATCCAGCTGATGCCATAGGTTGCCGCTACCAATGCCCAGATTTGTAAAATGGTAGCAATTCCTGGCATTTCTCCATATCGCAAGCCTACATAAATTGCCGGAATAAAGTTGGCAATAATGGCAAGCCCCATGGAAACGCGACCAATTTTGATCATTTTCTTATCATACATAGCTGTCACCTCGTTTTCGTCATTTCAAATTTATCCAAATACTATCTGAGTGGCAATCATCCCCACCAGCATGGATATACCAAGCGCCAATTCCTGGAGTCTTTGATATTTTTTCAACACTGTGGTCAACAGCAGCATAACCACCGCTGAAATAATTGCCGGTGTCAGTTTCGGCATTTGCAGATCCTGAATCTGGTTTGCCAGCAAATATGCAAATAACCCTACTGTTGCACCTGCAAGCAGTTTCTTAACCCATACGGGATTATATTTCGTATTCATCTTTTCTACGACGCCACTCATACGGTGGCCCAAAATGAATACCAGGAAAAGCCAGCCAAAGTTATTCAGTGCCATTCCCCAAAGAGCATAGGAAAATGCTTCTGTACCAAAGGAAGCGCTCCCTACTTCAGCGCCAGCCAATGTCGATGTCAGCGAAATAACACCCAATTCTGTTCGTGCCGCACCTACATCACATAGACGCATCCATGTGGTTGGAGCACCAACCACGGCTACCAATGACAGAAGTGTAATAACCGGAGACAGGGATGGCCCAATCGCCGTAATACAAGCAGAGCGTATGGCTGCTTTACGTTTCTTTTCATCAATGCCGAGAGCAGTTGCCTCCTTTAATGCTGCTCTCAAAAATACCACTGCCTGTGATACGGAAATAATAACCAGAAAACTGGATGCAATCCACATGCCAGGACTATTGATCATCGTTTGAAAATCCATAATAAACCCTCCTTCATTGTCATTTTATCCAAATAGCACCTCCGTCAAAAACATCCCTGCCAACATGGATATCCCCATCGAAAATTCCTGCAGCTTCTGATATCGCTTCAGCACTGTCCCAAATAACAGAGAACAAAGTCCTGAAATAATCGCTGCACAGTAATTGGCAGTTGTTTTTCCTACCAGCTGATTGCTCAGCAAATAAGCAAATAAGGCCAGGGCGGCGCCACCCAAAAGTTCCTTAATCCACTTCTCACTAAATCTGGAATACATGCGATGTACCATATGCTCCATCTTATGGTTCAGCAAAAACACAACTATCAACCATCCTGCACTGTTGAGCACACCAGCCCAAATGCCATACGTCCAGGCACGTATTCCAATATTGGCATCCATCACTTCTACACCAGCAACAGATGCCCCCATTGCAGCAGCTGCTAATTCTGTACGGGCAGCTCCCACATTATTTAATACAAACCATGTATACGGCGTCCCCAACACCGTACTCATGGCAAGCATCATAATAACCGGCGACATAGAGGGACCAATGGCGGTAATGCACGCTGCACGCATTGCCGCTTTTCTTTTTTCACCGGAAATACCAATGGTTTTTGCTTCTTTTATTGCTGTCTTTAAGAAAAAAGCTGACTGTAATACCACGATTAAAATCATGATGAATACAGATAACCAAATATCCCATCCATTGATTATTTCTTGAAAAGTATTTATATCCACAGCTAATCCCTCCTTTAGCTCTTATCTTTTGATTTGATGTTTCTATTTTAATACCAAGATTGTATCTTTAATAGTACATTAATTGTCTTAAACTGTTGTCTGAATCATTAGAAAAATACCAACATAATTATTCATCTCCAAACAAATCAAAGAGAAAAATTTTTTCCATTTTCTTTCTATTTTGCCCAGAAATATGCTAAAAAGCGGTTTTCACGTTTTTCTCGAACAAAAAAACCGCCACCGAAAAACAAATGCATTTATATTACGGACAAACCATTCTTTTCATAAACTCACGAAAATAGTTTAAGACAAATATTTTGTACCATTATAGATTTTTTACAAAAAAACAACCTTGTCGCTATATTCTCTGTCTTTTATGCTGAATACATATTTCTGCCAATAATCAAAACCACCCGTTGAACGGGTGGTTTGACCAGACCCTATAAGGGTCTATCT
>OFMF01002512.1_pt1 | contig 11122 bp, 7 predicted proteins | sample 1541771 | NCBI WGS metagenome assembly OFMF01 (sample SAMN04209235, study PRJEB22552) | human gut metagenome | biome: gut; material: feces | host: Homo sapiens | place: USA: Oklahoma
GGGGGCCTTTCTCTTTTTTATCCCGAAGGGCGCACTTACTCACCACCTGCAAAGCAGGCGGTGGTATCCCTCCCGTTGGTCAGGCTCATGCGCTCCTCACGAACTGTCTTCCAGACAGTTCTCCAGAGGGGGCAGGCAATGTCGCAAGCGAACATTCCCTGTGCAGTCGGCTCTATATTTTGCGCTATCAGCAAAACGATGGGGTGGCATATTGCCACCCCATCCCGCCGCCTGCCTGCGAAAACCTGCCACCGGCAGCTTTTACGCAGTTATGGGTATTTCCTTTCCGGCGACACCCATTTTCTCATTTCAAAAGAGAAACAGAAAGAAAGGACGGTGAAAACAAATGGCAATTTATCATCTGGAAGCAAAAGTAGTCAGCCGTGGTACAGGAAGAAGCGCTGTTGCAGCTTCCGCTTATCTGAGTTGTTCTAAAATCCTCAATGATTATGATGGGGTGCAGCATGACTACACCCGCAAGAAAGGACTGGTCTGGCAGGAAATATTCCTACCAGAGTTCGCCCCGTCAGAATGGAAAGAACGGGGCGTGCTTTGGAACGCCGTAGAAGAAAATGAAAAGACAAAAGACAGCCGACTTGCCCGTGAATTTGTGGTTGCTCTACCGATTGAGCTGAACGAAGCACAGTGGGAAAAGCTGCTGTCCGATTTTATTTCTGACACCTTTGTAGCTGATGGGATGTGTGCAGATGTGGCAATTCATAATCCATACCCTCCCGGTCACAATCCCCATGCTCATATCATGCTAACAGTGCGCCCGTTAGATGAAAAAGGGAACTGGCAATATAAGACACAGAAAGAATATCTCTGTGTGAAAAATGGAAAGGAACAAGGATTTACTGCGGATGAGTTTAAGGCAGCACAAACGGAGGGATGGGAAAAGCAATACCAGTATAAGGTAGGAAAGAAAAAGGTGTATATGACTGCTTCTGCTGCTAAAGAAAAAGGCTATGAACGGGTATCGAAATATCCCAAAAGCACGAAATACGGAAGGCAGAATCCCATTGCCGAGCGTTGGAACAGCGAAGAACAACTTGTTTTATGGAGAGCAGCATGGGCTGATGTGACGAATCGCCATTTGGAGACTGCCGGACACGAAGAACGCATCGACCACCGCAGTCATGCAGATCGGGGCTTGACCGAGCAGCCCACCATTCACGAGGGTGTGGTTGCAAGAGCATTGGAGAAAAAGGGCATTGTTTCTGACCGCTGTGAGTTGAATCGTCAGATTAAGGCAGACAATGCGTTGCTCCGTGAGCTGAAAGCAACGGTCAAGAAGCTGATGCAGGCAGTTAAAGCATCTGTTCCTGCGCTTGCGGAAGCAATGGAGTCCTTACGGGCGAACATGGTTATTTTCCGCTATCAAATCCGCTATGCCGGTTTTGGAAAACACAAATTATCGGAAAGCCTGAATGTGTTGAAGCCCGATCTGGAGCGATACGCCTTACTGGTACAGCAGATTAAAAATAAGACTAAAGAACGGAAAACGCTGCTTGCAGAAAAGAAAGCGACACCATTTTATCAGTTTGTTGCTCATAATGATTTGGCAAAAAAGATTGCCGAACTGACAGAAGACTTGGAAGAACTGAAATCCGAAAAGACGATGCTCCTCAGTTCATTTGATTGTAGTGAGGATACTGGAATTGCTGAGGTCAAAAAGAGTGTTGCAGCTATGGAGGAAAATTTGAAGCGGCTGACAAAGCAGGAAGAAAAATATGCTGCCGAGTTGGAGGATGCCTTAAAGCAGTTCTCAGAATTAAGGGAGCAGGCAAAAAATGTGGATTCAGCAAAACTCTCCGAACAGAGGATCGCTTTACAGGGGGAGAAGATTCAATCTGCCACTTCCAAGATTAAAGAGACATACGGAGAAAAATTTGATCCGCTTATCCTGTTTGACAGCAAGCGTGATGTTTCTGAATTATTGGGGGAAAAACCAGAGGTACAATCTGTTCGTGAGCATTTGCAGAAAAAACAGAAGCAGACAGCAGAGCGTAAAAAAACTTCAAAGAAACACGAGCAGGAACGGTAAAATTCCGTTCCCGCCCGCTGATTTTTACAGAAGATCATTTAATAAGTTCATGCACTTGACTTTCTGTTGGAGATTTGCGCTGCCATAGACATTCAGCGTAAAGGACACATTCTTATGCCCCAAAATCTCGGAGAGAGATTTGATGTCAAACTCCGGTATTTCGATTGCCCGTACTGCAAATGTATGCCTGATCTCGTGGAACTTCACCTTTTGTAGCCCATTTCGTTTAAGAAAACGGGAAAAGAACTGCCTGTATGTGCGAGGCTCGGTTGGCTTGGTCTTACCAGTCAAGAAGTAATGGTTAGGATTCTCCGTATAGAATTTCTTGATAATGTTCATGAGCAACGACGGAACAGGAATTGTACGAGCTGATGTCTTGGTCTTCGGCGGTCCTATATGCAGATAGGACTCTCCCTTTTTCTTATCATAGATGCGCTGGACGGTTTTGTTGATGCTAATGGTTTTGTCCGTCAGCGATATGTCCTTCATCTGCAATCCGCAGAGTTCTCCGATCCGTACACCGGTAAACAGTGCGATGAGTATGCCAGCGGTCTTCCTGTTCAGGTTCATGTAAATGCACTGAATAAGAGCTTGCTCCTGATCCTTGGAGAGCGAGACCACCTTCTTGACACCCAGCTCTTTCGGGTACTCTATCAAGTCCCAGTTCAGCAGAGGGATCGCCCTCTCTTTGTAGGCGTACTCCATAGCAAGGCGAAGTACCAGGATATCGTCAGCGTGTATGTGCTGTGTGTGGCAGTACCTACTGGCCTACACACAGTCAGCAGAAATTCTGCTCAGCGGAATGTAAAAAGGTAAACCACAATAAGAAAACCTTGGAGTTTTACTACAAGAAGCAAAAGGACAGCAGCCGGTGGTTGAACTTGCCTGTCTTTAATATTTCGATTGCATCATCACACAAATGCAGGGCATCCAGCTCTGTGTTTGGGTGATTTTTTTGTTCTGTCAGCCCAATAGATAATCGGTGGACCCCCCGTAGAACTTCGCCAGTTCCGTTATGCTGAATGGGCTGATGTCTTTGAAATCATCGGCTTCATACTTTCCCAGCGCAGACTTGGAGATGCCTGTTTCTGCGGATAGCTGTTCCAGCGTCAGACCGCGCTCCACGCGCAGGTCTTTGAGCCGTTCCTGAATGGTGAGTTTTGGTTGCATAGCGGTGTCCTCCCCCTCAAATTTCTGCCCCTTTCCGGTCTTGTCCATAAGCGTGGAAATCTGCGTTTTCCTATCTCTTGGATATACGGGAGAGGGCTATATTTTTCGCTAAAATGGTCTTGTAATCGCACCTGAACCTTGAAAATTGCATGACCGTCCGAACGGGATATGTCCTCCGGCGAAGTGCCGCATCCAGCGCACCAAGGAGAACGAAACGCCGGGAGCGATCCTCCGGGCAGGAACGACGTTCGGAAAGAGCGGCAAAATCGAATGTAAAAATCAAAGCAAGTGAAAACGGCGAAATGGTTTTCTGCTCTGTGCGGTTATCTGTATGGAACAGAGTGCTATCCAACAGCGAACGGCGTTTGCCGTTCAGAATGACATTTCTCCGTTTCACGCAAAGACACGTCAAGCGGCAAAAGTGGAAGGTGCTGCCTGTGATCAGCACATCATTGGCGGCATTTCCAGCAGAAAGCCGTGTGTCAAAAATCAGCGCCCTATGGCGAACGGGTGTCACGATCTGACAAACCTATTTTACCATAGAGCGCATCGAAAAAACAGGAGGAACATTTGAATATGAGAAAATCTGAAACCTATCGCAACGAGATCAAGTCCTACATCGTCCGCACCGGCATGACCATGACCGAAGTGGTGGACTACCTTTCTGACGAATACGGCTGGAGCCGTAGCGTCCCAAATCTCTCCGGCAAGCTCAAGCGCGGCTCGCTCCGCTACGGCGAGGCGGTGGAGCTGGCAGACGCACTGGGGTATGACATTGTGTGGCAGAAGCGAAAGGATGTGAAGTAATATCAAATCTACGGTTTACGGATACATCCGCGTTTCCACCAAAGAACAAAATGAGAATCGGCAGGTGATTGCTTTGCGGGAAGTCGGTGTTGCCGAAAAGAATATTTACATGGACAAGCAGTCCGGCAAGGATTTTGACCGTCCCAATTATAAGAAACTGGTAAAAAAGTTAAAAGCCGGGGATTTGCTGTATATTTTAAGCATTGACCGGCTTGGCCGCAATTATGAGGAGATACTGCTGCAATGGAGAATTATTACCAAAGAAAAGCAGGTTGATGTGGTGGTGTTGGATATGCCGCTTTTAGACACCAGAAAATCGGGCAATGACTTGACCGGTACTTTCGTGGCCGATCTGGTATTGCAGATTCTATCCTATGTGGCGCAGACAGAACGTGAGAATATTCACCAGAGGCAGAAAGAAGGGATTGCGGCGGCAAAACTGCGCGGCGTAAAATTTGGGCGGCCAAGAAAAGATGTGCCGGAACGATTCTGGCAGCTTAAAGAGGACTGGGAAGACCAAAAAATCACCTCACGGGAGGCAGCCCGGCAGCTTTCTATTGCACAGGACACGTTCCTGAGATGGGTTCACGGAAAGTAGTACAAAAAAAGCGGTCAGGAAAATGTAGACTTTATCGGTTACTGTTTTTGCGTGCAGTTTGGATAAACTAAGAAAGCTTGCTCCCCTCCTTACTATGCAAAACAGCGCAAAACAGCACACAAGTGTACATATAAAACAGTATAGCACGCCCGAATGGAAAAGTCTACGTTATTGGTCAGGAAATGGCATTAAACAAGAAGAGGCGATTTTTATGTATCTAAGGAAAAAGATGTACAGTGGAAAACGCTTAGCGCGCGGCCAGACCCACCGGCGGGGCGGTTGGCGGCGTGTCATAAGTGTGGCGCTGTGCGCCGTACTGCTCAGCACGAATATGGTGGGTGTATGTGCGGCTGATCTATTTGACGATACATCGTGCATCTGTGATGTCCTGTGCGGGGACGAGGGAAACAGCGCGTGCCCCGTCTGCGCGGAGGATCCGGCGCAGTGCGCGGCCGAGGCGCAGCCGCCGGAGGATGAAAAGCCCCCTGTGTGCATCTGTGACATCCTGTGCGGGGACGAGGGAAACAGCGCGTGCCCTGTCTGCGCGGAGGATCCGGCGCAGTGCGCGGCCGAGGTACAGCCGCCGGAGGATGAAAAGCCCTCTGTGTGCATCTGTGATGCCCTGTGCGGGGACGAGGGAAACAGCGCGTGCCCCGTCTGTGCGGAAGATCCGGCGCAGTGCGCGGCCAAGGCGCAGCCGCCGGAACCGGAGGAGACGTACATCATCGGCTGGACGTGGGTGGACGAAGAGGAGTTCCTTACCGAATATGATGGGGAATGGTATTTAAGCCTGCCCGGCGCAGAGCGAGACGATCTGACCGAGGAGCTGCTGGAAGAAATGCTTCCAAAGAAGCTTTGTGTGGAGCTGTCAGATGGTGAAACGGAATACCTGCCTATTACATGGGATTTCTCTCCCTTGTTGGATATTTCTCAGACATATTTTCGTTTGGATGCAGAAATAGAAGAAGGCTATGTTCTGGATGAGGATGTGGACGCGCCCTATGTCCTGCTGGAATACGGCGGCGCAGAGTTATATGCTGAATACCCTGGTAAGCGTAGAGAACTAACTGCTGATGATCATCTGGAAGATCATACGGTACAGGGCATTACGCCTGCGGGCACCACAGTCAACCTGTTCGACTATGACCCTCAGATTGGCAACCGTGACAACGATGTCCTGCCTGATGGCGCGAGATTCGAGGATTACAGCAAAGGCATCAATGAAAATGCCCTGCTGCTCTTCGGCGGCTCTGCCATGCGTGAAGCCGGTTTTTGGAATCTGGGATCGGGCGCCGGCCGTCCTTGGGGCCAAAACAACGTGAACATGAAGGGCATCGTGAAATCCACATTGGAGAACGGTTATCCTTATATCAACCTGGATCAAGCACGTAGTACACTTCAAAATCCGACAAAACCAATAATTACGGGAGATGGTCCTTGGGGTGATCCGAATCGCAAACTTATGGACATCGCTAATCTAAATCATGCGGAATCCGAAAACGCCGGCGTGGACAAGGCCAGAGCACTTTCTGTAAAGCTTCTGGAGAGCCGCGGTCTGACAGTAACGGATGACGGCACGGTCAGCGGCAGCTGTGAAAAGGCTTCTCTGAGCTATCTGTTTGATCCGGATACAACAACGGATGGTAAAGAATCCTATCAAAATGTCACCGGTCTGTTCCAAGTAGATGAGGATGGCTACTATTACTACGACGCCCGTAAGAATTTCGCTGAATTTAACGAAGTCAATAATAGCTTCACTCTCTACGACGGCCCCGCCGTATGGCGCACGGACGCAGGATATAATCCTGACACAAATGCATTCGATGGCGACATGAGTCTGGGTAACTTCTTCCCGTTTGACAGCGCATCAAAGGTTTTTGATAGCATTCAGACAGCGGACAAGGATGGGAATAAGACCAATATACTCTCCAGCTCCGAAGGTATTACAAACGTAGGTAATGCTGTTAAAGCGAACCACTATATGGGTATGACCATGCAGGTGGATTTCACCCAGCCGGAAAACGGCAAGCTGAACATGGGCTCCAACGGCAAGCAGGATATGGTCTTCCAATTCTCCGGTGACGATGACGTTTGGGTCTTCATAGATGATGTGCTGGTGCTGGATTTGGGCGGCGTTCACAGCGAGCTGTACGGTACCATCAATTTCAGCACCGGCGAGGTCATCACCGGCCAGAGCTGGCGGACCGGCGGTCTGCCGGACAACCCCGGCAGCGTGGAGCACGATGAGAAAACCACGCTATATGAAATGTTTGTAGCCGCCTTGGGACAGGATCAGGCGGATGCGATGCACTGGGTGGAGAATAACGGAAAAAAGATTTTCCCCACCGGCACCGACCACAGCCTGAAGATGTTTTATCTGGAGCGCGGGAACTACGATTCCAGCCTGCAAATGCGCTTCAACCTCCAGCCCTCCCTCTACCACAGCATTAAAAAGGTAGACCAGAACGGTGACCCGCTGAAAGACGTAGAATTTAAACTGTATGCAGCAACAGCCAACAATGGCGACAGCGCCGATGCTGCCGACTATGAAGTTAACGGCGATGCAATCGGAACACTCACGACTGATAAAGACGGAAAATCGTCTTTTGTCAGAGCGGATGACTCACCCTTCAGCTTCACGGATCGATATCATTCAGACGGCACGCTTTATTATATCCTGAAAGAAACTAAAACGGCAGGCGGCTACCGAGCTTTGCCCAAAGACATTGTGCTCAAGTTCAATCCGGACACATCCATGTTGGTCGTTGCAAACCGCTACCAGACCGGCGCATACGCCAGTTTCTTTTCCAATATCCGCGAAACGGGTACGATCACCTACGGTCAATTCGACGTGCAAAGCGGCGTCATCGCGTCAAGCAACACTGCGCTTCGTGCGGAAAGTAAAGGAAAGGGACTCATTGTCGCCGTTCCCATGCTGCTGGAAGAGAATATGTCCCACGACGAAGTGGCTAACGACGGAAAGTGGCAGGCCCTTTACGGCAGCAATACGGAAGGCTATGGTGCCGTTGCTCCAGCAGAGCGCACTGCCCAAGCGTGGCGCAGAGCCGTTCTCAAGGCGGCGCTGTACCAGGCCAGCGACGAGCGTTGGCCCGAATGGCGTCTTACATACAATCAGGACACCGGAAGGCTGGAGGGACTGTTAGAGGATCTTCCGGGCCGGGCAGACCGCTATGCTCTTAACAACCCAGATGGCGACATGAAAATGGTGTACGGCGTCATCGAGCCGAGCGCGTTAACGAAGCTTGGCATCACGGGGACTACCTCCGCGGAACTTTACGATGCTCTGGAAGCCTATGTATCCAATGCAGTCAAAACAGGCGTCCAGAACGGCAAGTCTTCCGAACAGGTAATCGATGAGATCATAGCGCAGCTGAACATCACAGAGAATAGCTTTGAAGGGCGCGATTTCTCCTTCCTGAACACCGATCAGTTCCAGCGGGAGTTCCGCTCGACCATCTATATCCCCAACGAGCGCCGGGAGCTGCGCGTACAGAAAGTGGACGAGGACGGCAAGGGCGTCAATGGGGTGGAGTTTACCCTTACCGGCCCGGACAATTCGACCATTACCGGTACGACCGCCAAAGTAGATGATCAGGACGGCGTGCTGATCTTCAGACCGGATGCGCCGAATGGCGATGGATACGCCAAGATAGATTGGGCGGAAGTAGGCTCTAAGTACACCCTGAAAGAGACGTCGGCGCCGACGGGATATAAGCTGAACCCAACAGAGATCCCTGTCATTGTGGGCATCTATTCGATTTACGCCGACGCAGGCACAAAAGATGACGGCGTCACCGTTATGGCCGGCGTTGGTAAGCTGATGCAGACCATGACAAAGTATGCGGCGGATGATATGGTCAACATCACGCTGCGGGACATTACCGCGATTGCCCAGACACAGAAGGCTGGGTCGTTTGATCTGAACGGCTGGAAGGATGATCAGCTTGCAGGAACTCAAACCCCTCGCAGCATGAATCTGCACTATGGCATCAACGCAGTGGTGGATTACGGCCTGCACGATGAGGACGGCGGGAAGATCATCTATCCGTTCTTTACCACAGATGAGGGCTTTTTGCGGACTCGGGTTGAACAGAATACGGATGCACTGGAAAAGAAACTGTATGAAGGCAGCAGCAACACCGCCAACTGGGACAATTTGCGCGGAAGGGATCTTACCAGCCTGTTCAGCCTGCTGAATACCGTAGTTGTTACTGACCAAAAGACTGCGCCGGATGATACCGGAAAGCTGCGGATCAGCAAGACCGTATCCGGGGAAAACTTGCTCAATGAAGACTATACCCACAACTTCACTTTCGAAGTCTCTTTGAAGGATGCCGGTGGCACGGCGCTGGCTGGGAAGTACTATTACTACGGCGAGCAGCGTGCCGGCTATATCAGTGACGGCGGAACACTTTCCCTGCGGCATGACGAAGCGCTGACGGTTCTCGGCCTGCCAAGTGGCACAAAATGGGAGATTGCAGAAACACCAGAGCGCGACTGGTCAATCGTGCCGAAATCCGGCACCATCAGCGGTACGATTGAGGCGAATGCAACAGCTAAGGCTGCCTTCGTGAATACGAAAAACGGAGGTGGCACTGATCCTGATCCCCAAACGGGCGACTTAATGGTATCCAAGACAGTTTCCGGCAACCGGGGCGATACCAGTAAGGACTTTAGCTTCACCGTAACCCTTGGAGATACTTCCATTGCCGGTAAGTATGGAGATATGACTTTCCATGACGGGGTTGCTGCTTTTACCTTAAGACATGGGCAGAGCATGAAGGCGACTGGACTTCCTGCCGGTATTCACTACACCGTGACAGAAAGCGATAATGCCGGATATACGGTGACGGCTTCTGGTGAAAATGGAACCATTAAGGCCGGAGAAACAGCAGAGGTGCTGTTCAACAACCACAAATCCGGCGGCGGTGGCGGCGGAAACGATGATGTTGATGTTAGCGTGAAGAAAGTCTGGAAGCTGGATGATGGCGGTAAGGCGGCGGATGCTGTAACGGCTGTCCTTCTGAGAGATGGAAAGGAATATCAGAGAGTTGAACTAAACGAACAAAACGGCTGGACATATACTTGGACTGGACTCAGCGACAGGTATACTTGGACAGCAGCCGAAGCGGATGTTCCGGACGGCTTCACCTCCACCGTGGATAAGAACGGTCTGACCTTTACCATCACAAACGATGATGAACCCTCTGACCCGGACAAGCCGACTGACCCGGACAAGCCGACTGACCCGGACAAGCCGACTGACCCGGATAAGCCGACTGACCCGGATAAGCCGACTGACCCGGATAAGCCGACTGATGATGTTCCCAAGACAGGGGATGAAACAAATTTGACTCTGTGGTTGGTGCTTTTAGGAATTTCCGGCATGGGTACAATTATTACATTGCTGGGGAGCAAACGTAAATATAAAGGCAAACACTGTAAGAGATAATGAAGCTGGCGGCGAGACGGGGTATGAAAGACACCTGTCTCGCCGCTTTTCTTGTGAAAGGGAAGCGCCATGAAAAGAAAAAACAAACTGCGTTCTATATTGCTCCTTGTGTTCAGTGTCTTGTTCTTCGTCTCCGCATATATGGTTTATGGGATCATATCGCAGGCTCACCGAGAGCAGGATAACTTTGAGCAACTGAAAGAAATCGTAAAACAGCCCTTTTTGGCTTTTGACCCATCACAGACGCAGGAGCCACCGGAAACTGACGATGCCTCCTCTCCTTATGCTGCGTTGAAAGAGATAAACCAAGATTTTTGGGGCTGGATTTGTATAGAGGGAACGGAGCTGGACTATCCGGTTATGCACACGCCGAAGAACGGGGAATACTATCTACGGCGGGACTTTGACGGAAAGGATTCCCAGAGCGGTGTTCCTTTCTTGTCGGCCTCCTGCTATGAGGGCTGTGGCAACTACCTCATATACGGGCACAACATGAAAAACGGCTCTATGTTTGCCACGCTTCTCTCCTATGCCGACCGGGCGTACTGGGAGGAACACCCCATCATTCGATTTGATACCCTTGCTGCCTCCGGAGAATACAAGGTACTGGCTGCCTTTTATTCAGAAGCCTATCCGCAGGATGCCGAAGGCGTATTCCGCTACTATCAATATACGGATGTGAGCGATGCTTCCGTTTTTGAGGACTATGTGGATCAGGTACAGAAGGCCGCTCTGTACGACACGGGGGTCATTGCTGTATACGGAGATGAACTGCTGACCCTGTCTACTTGCAGCTACCACACAAAAAACGGGCGGTTTGTTGTAGTTGCACGAAAAGAAGAATCACCGCAACTTGGGTGAAAATACCCTTGACAAATCTCATCTCAAAAAGAAATTCTGATGACCTATGCAAAGAAAAACGGATATTTACATCCGCAATTCTTTGTCGATGACGGTATCAGCGGAACAACATTTGCTGGGGTTAGATAGCGATACTTTTTACATCTACCATGTTGCGGCGGTCATG
>OFMF01002513.1_pt1 | contig 11118 bp, 9 predicted proteins | sample 1541771 | NCBI WGS metagenome assembly OFMF01 (sample SAMN04209235, study PRJEB22552) | human gut metagenome | biome: gut; material: feces | host: Homo sapiens | place: USA: Oklahoma
CGCGACTAAAATCACAAATATGCCTTATTGGGGGCAATGGCTTCGTCTGTAGTTCTCTTAATGAATTAAATAGTAATTCTTCTTACGATGATGGTAATTATTAATGCACTGATAAACGCATATGCTAAGATAATATATATTCCCCTGTCTATTTTTACTTCCTCTCCATATCCGTTTACACCTGCCTGTAATTTTAAATCATATTTTCCATCGCCATCTTCATCTATATTAAGCAATGTTTTTTTTGAAGTATTGGCCACCGTATCTATTACGGTATCTTTATTAATATCAATGTCTTCAAATCTTCGGAAATCATTGTACTCGCCTTCATCGTTCACGAAGCCTATCGTATAATCCATCTCCCCATCGCCAGTTCCATTTATTTTTATATTGTAGTCTGTTCCTTCTTTTAATCTGAGAATTTTAACCTTGCTATAGGCTTCTTTTAAATATGTGTTGCTATATCCGCTACTTTCTTCTTCATTATTTTCCTTCCCCTCATTCCCCGTAAATGATAAGGTACCAAAACTTGTTCTAAGGTTTTGATCATTTTCTGCCGAACTTAATGTTTCTCCTTTATAAGTTACTGACACATCTACTGGGCAGGCAACTTTCACATAGATATATTTCTGTCCACCGATCTGACCTGCAACATCTTCAAAGAAAAAGACTAAATCTTCTGAACTGGATACTTCATAGTGACATCCTTCACTTGCGATTTTCTCCATAAGGTACTGGCCTTCTGCTTTATATTCTTCTGTATTTTGGAAAAATCCAAGTGTATAGATTAAGACTCCCTGATCTTTTATTTTTTCTGCATACTTTATTAATTCCTCTCCGTCCTTTCCAAGTGTAGGTAGTCCATCACTCATTAAAACAAGAATTTTCTTTTGAGATGGTCCTGTTTGCAGCATACTGTATGCTTTAGTTAATCCTGCTCCTATATTTGTCTCCCTCCAGCTTGAAAGCCCTGTAATATTATCTTTTAAAAGAGTGGCATTACTACAGATATCGTTCAGTTTTGATGCCTCATCGCTATAAGAAACAAGTCCAATATTAGAATTTTTGTCAAGAACTGAATCAACAAATTTTGTAGCTGCCTTTTTCGTTTCTTCCAAAGGAATACCATCCATACTTGCTGATACATCCAAAGTTAAAACAATATCCCTTTCTCGGGATGTTACTTCTAAAATATCATTTCCTATAACAGAATTCTGAGAAGAATCTGCTTGTTCTTCCTTACCCTGTTTTCCTTTCAAATTCTTCTTCAAAATAGTTTGTGGTATTTTTTCTTTTACCAGTCCATCCTCATCGCAATACATATTTTTTAAAGAATCCTGCGGTAATCTTTTGTCAGACTTTTCTGTTGATTGTAACTCTATGATTAATGCGTAATCTCTTTGTATATGTTTCATCATATTTTTTGCTTCCACACTTTTTTCCCAGGCTTTTTTATCCTTTCTTTCCATCTGGTTTAATTTATAAAGCATGGATCTTGCTCGCAAATCAACTCGCAAACGCATTAATATGATGCTCCGCATCTTTTGAATCGTCTGTATATCTAACTTCTTATCAACAAAAATTTCTCCATATTGCTTAATACTTTCTATTTCTGCTAACTGCTCCAAATTCAAAAAATATCTGATAGAATAATTAAGTTCTTTTGCTTTCATGATTTTGTTTAAATCAGATTCTGTCAGGCTGTTAATGGAATCTATCATCTGTATCGCCGAAACCAGCTTTCCCGTACAAGTAAGATCTGCTAAGGCTCCTGTTAAAGACTTTCCAATTTCTTTCCACGAACTATAAACTACTGATTCTGGTTTATTTTCTTTGCGTTTTCTTAAATCCTGTGCTGCCTCTTTCATTCTATTTAATGTCCAGCCCGAATATATCTTTTTATCATTAATATCTTCAATAATAGATAATTGATTTAAGAATTCTTCATCCATCTGATCTGCCCAAGAAGAAATCTCCATAACATTAAATACTGCGTGTATTATCGTTAATGCATTACTGAATTTACTACACATTTCAGAAAGATCTGTCATTTTATATTTCTGAATTTCTGATTTTTTTATTATGTTTGATATTTTTCGGGCAACAGTATTTTCTTTTTCATAATTGTCTAAAAGTTCAGTTAATGATTCTGCTTTTTCTGGAATCTCAATAAATTTCTCTAATACCCCCTCTTTAGTTTCAATGGTATCTAACTCTGATTGTTTTAATTGCTCTTCAATATTTTTCTGCCCTTCTTCACCCAAAAATTGCTGATCATCTTCGTTTAACTGCATCAGTGCCTTTTCATATTCTTCCCTAACCAGATCAACAGCACCGCCTGGAATATATAATCTATTATCAAAGTCTCTTGTCATATGTACAAGACTATTCCAGAAGCTGTCAGTAAGATTATTAACTCCGTTATATTCTTTGTTTATAAATAAATCTTCTTGTCTTAACTTACTCGTCTCTATCTCATCCCAATAAAGATATATAAAGTCCAAAATATCAGAATCCATCGGGTTGATATAAACAATATCATTCTCTACGCACCAGTTCGCTCTTAAAAGATACAATGTTTTTTCCAAAGGAAGATAATAGATTTTCTTTCTTTTTATGATATCTAATTTGTACTTTTTCTGACTTACCTCTGCATCTCCTGAAAAATCTATAAATACTTTTTCCATCAGATTATAACGATTCTTTTCAAATTCAATACAACCATCTTCTATGTATTTATATCCTGTTATTCCAGCCAAATCTTTAGCACTTATATAAATCTCACTGTTCTTTAATATAACCCTGTACATCTGAGTTGTTCTATCAGAAAGCCCCACTGTTATAAAAGCTTTTTGCAACGTTGTTTCCTTTGCCCTTCCAGTGACACTGCTATTAAATAAGAAGATAATACATAAAAGAAGAATTAATTTTCTCTTAATCTTTATCATTCAAATCCCCCATATTTTTTTGTAAATATTCATTTAGTCCTCCAAATAAAGCATTCGACAATGTATCTGTCATAATAATTTTATATTCTTTACCGTACTTGCTGACTGTCACTTTACAGTTATAAAACTTATCGGCATTAGCTTCAGAAATCGCTGCATTTATTTTTTCTTCTGATGTCTGTTTTTTTTCGAACTTCCTGGCTATTTCCTCAAAATTAAGATTTTTAATCTGTACCTCCACTTGTTCATCTTTTTTCCATTTAAAGAAATGCTTTTTCACCTTCCAGCTCATCTTCTCTGCCAAAAGCTTTTGCGTTTCCGAAAAAGAAATCGGTTCCTCAGAAATATTGCTATACAGAAGCTCCCCACATTTTTCTCCATCAGCATTTTTATAAGCAGTCAAAAATTCATTTATTACCTGTTCTGTTCTTTTTTGTTGAAAAAATGAAAGCCCAGACAGGCACAGAATTAATATTCCAATTAACAGAACAAAATGTTTGCATATTCTTTTAAATTTATCTTTTTTGATATTCTGTCCACATTTAGGGCAGTTTTTTCTTTTATCTCTTACAATATATCCACATTTCCTGCATTTATATGCCATAGTCATTTATCCATCCTGTATCCTATAAATTTTATGATAAACCTTCTCAATATTTATAATTTAGCATCGAAAACATTAACTATTTCGATGCTAAAATTAAAGAAACCTTATTTCGTATAAATGTAATATAGACTTTATTTTCCACTATTTACCTTTAGTTTGTTTTAGTATATTTAACCCCTTTTATGACGAAAGTATCCTTAGAAACAAAATAACTGGCACTATACTCAAGTACATCATCTTCTGATTCTGCCCTTCTAAAAGAAGCATCTACATTCCCTCCTGTACTACTTAAAACCAGTGTGCCATCCTCTTTAACAGTATAACGTTCTGCACTTTCTAACCATGCCGCATCATATGTAAATGGAGCTGTACATGTACCATCTTCCCTAAACTCTACTATTTCATTTTCATCAGATACCCATCTTCCAATAAGAAGATTTTGAGGTTTATTGCCTCCACAGGCTGTCAGCAGCACTACTGCAAAAATTGAACACACCATTACCATATGTTTAATAGAAATTTTTTTCATTTTATTGTTCCTCCATAATTGTTAAGAAGTTAAATTTACACGATAAAAAGATTCCTTATAATGCCTTTTATAGTTTTTTCTCTATTTTATAATCCATTTTCAAAAGCCTCTGCAAATACCCTTTTCTTAACTTTTGTGAAATCGCTTAACCCAAGCCTCCTACAGCCAAAGTTAAAACAGCCATAACTACACCAAGAACAAGAACTATTGCAATTATAATTACTGCAATACAACTCACTATATATCCAACATATCCCAATCCTACTAGAGGTTGCTTTTTCTTGTATGCTTTAAACATAAAATAAGAAATTCCAATAAAGACTAATCCTATCAACAATACCGGTGTTCCGTGATCATTTAACCATGCTTCTGTTTCTGAACTGCGATTTGCCAATGAATTTACTAATAATAAATATATAAAGAATACTAATCCAATTCCTTCCATGACTAACGCTTTTGTTGGCTGTTTCTTTTTATCTAATTTATAATTAAAATTTGGACCTTGCTGTTGCCACGAATTTCTGTTTCCATCTAATCTTGTTCCATCATATGGACAAAACTTTGCTCCATCTTCTATCTTATTACCACAATTTGGACAATACATATTTTTTCCTCCCTGTCTGCTTAAATTATTCTCTGAGTCTTTTTATCTACTGGAATCATTTTATTTTAATCATCTTTCTTCTCCCCCATCTGATCTTCCAAAAACTCCTGCCATGTTCTCGGTTTATAAGTGGTTCCGCTATGCTCACAATAACGATACATGCACTCAAGCATATAATTCTGTGGTGTATAATATTGGGTATCATCGGAAGAACCATATTCATAATCTAAGGTATATATGTAAGAACCATTAGAAACGATAACCTTATACATTCCATTTCCATTGCCATTTTGACTTTCTGTATAATTCCCCCCTACAATGCAATGTGCCCATCCATCTTTTACTTTATCGGATACAACCAAAACTCCATGTTTATCTTCTATTGCATTGATAAGACTCTTATTTTTATTTGCTGCATCTCTTACATCTTTCACAGCATCTCCACTTCCTAATTCACAGGAAATATACATAGTATCTGAATTATCAGCAGTGGAAAATGTATAGTTTTTATTATATTGTTCTACCTTGCTGAAAAATCCTGATGGATACGAAAAGCTAAAATCGGTATCAATCGTTAATTTTTCATAATTATCTGGAGAAAGATAGTTACTATAATCTGGCACATTTGATGCCGCTACTCCCGCTAATATAATTTCTTTACTAGCATTTGAATTTGTATTTTCCTGATCATTGGCTATTGCCGTTGTTGCCTGTGTGGCTTCTGTTGTTGGAATTGTACTTTCTACAGTATCTGCTTCTGCCTCGGAATCTTCTTTGGCATCTGAACTCTTACTAAGATTTCTATTGTAATGACTACTTGATGAACCTATCATTCCTGGCAATATTCCAGCCTTCCACACAAATATTCCCACTGCACCTATCACTAAAAAAGCGACAACAAATACGGCCGTTGTCCCCGCTACCCCAAGTCCACTTTTTGATTTCTCTTCAAATTTATGCCCACACTGAATACAAAACTTTGTACCGCTTTTATTTCTGTGTCCACATATTGGACATTCCATTTCATCACATCCCCTCTTTTTTCTATATCTTTTTTCCACAGTTCTCTAAAAATACAATGCCTCCTTTTTTCTATATACCCTAGAAATCTTTTTACACTTGATTTTATGAGAAATTTTTGTTAGCTGTACACAAACTTTCAGATATATGCAGTGCATACACTAATAAAATCTGAATGAGCTAAAAATAAATCAGCTGCAAAAACAAATGCAAGAAAGATTTTGAGAGCACTTTCTTATTGTAGTTTTAATTATACGTTTATACATATTATTTTGCAACGTTTTTATTCACTATAATTAACGCATATATATACTATATCTATCAATTATATCTTGATAGAAACTATTATTATCCTTCTATGAAAATAAATATATTTTAAGGAGATTTCTAATGGATATTTTAAAAAGAATTGTTGATTTAAGAACTGAACGGAATTGGACAGAATACCAGCTTGCAGAACGCTCCGGTCTTACACAGTCTACAATTTCTTCATGGTATCGTAAAAATATGCTTCCTACAATCCCATCGTTAAGCAAGATTTGTGATGCTTTTGGCATTACATTATCACAGTTTTTTCTGGAGGACGAAAGTAAGATTACAACATTAAGCGAACAGCAGCTCCGATTGATGTACTACGCTGCTAAGCTAAATCCAGAACAGTATGAGGCGCTGGTTGCATTTCTGAAGCTATTGTAGTTTAAAACAGATGAAACCTGAAAGCTAACTAATCTATGTTTAACCTCTAGAGCGTGTTTGAAAAATACTTTCTGCAAGATGTGCGTCGCAATTTGCGGGAGATTTCGCCTGAATGAGGGCGGCGTAGCGGGCTACGTCAACTGAATGAAGGCAAAATCTCCCGTAAATTGGGGCGTGCAGGTTGCAGGAATGATTTTTCAAACACGCTCTAGGAATCTTTCTTACAATAGAGATAAAAAAAGAGAACTCCATCATACGATATATCAAAGCAAGAAAAGGTATATCAAACATACCTTCTCCCAAATAATATTACGTTGTTGATAGATTTCTCTTTTTTATTTTTAATAACTGTAAGTGAGCAAATACAGAAAAATACACAAAAATAGGTACTTCTTGTTTGTAGTCTAAGCACATTCCGACTTTTCATATAGTTTTTATTTATCTGAAGCTGACGCTTCTTGTTTGTAGTCTAAACACATTCAGACCAGTCAAGTAAAGTATGTCTTTATAATGCGGACATAGTTGTGCAATATTTTAAATTCCCTCATTTATAGTTAATAATTAATAGTATTTAATTAGGATTCCAGAATCCGCATAAATTCTTCACCAGTAATCGTTTCTTTCTCATAGAGGAAGTTCGCCAGTTCATGAAGCTTATCTTTGTTTTCATTCAAGATATCTAATGCTTTCTTATGCTGGGCTTTTACAACTTCTACAACCTTCTCATCAATCTTCTTCTGTGTGTCTGCAGAACATGCAAGGGAAGCATCTCCACCGAGATACTGATTATTGACAGTTTCCATTGCAACCATGTCGAATTCGTCTGTCATACCGTAACGGGTAATCATCGCTCTTGCAAGCTTTGTTGCCTGTTCAATATCGTTAGAAGCTCCTGTACTTATTGTTCCTGTCACAATTTCTTCTGCTGCACGTCCACCTGTGAGTGTTGCAATCTTATTCTGGATTTCTTCCTTCGTCATAAGATATTTATCCTGCTGTTCTACCTGCATCGTGTATCCTAACGCACCAGAAGTTCGTGGAATAATCGTAATCTTCTGTACTGGTGCAGAATTTGTCTGCTTAGCAGCAACTAAAGCATGACCAATCTCATGGTAAGCAACTGTCATCTTCTCTTTTGGTGAAAGGACAGCATTCTTCTTCTGATATCCTGCGATTACTACTTCTACACTTTCTTCAAGATCCGCCTGTGTTACTATTCTTCTGCCATTCCTTACTGCTCTTAAGGCACCCTCATTAATAATGTTAGCAAGTTCTGCGCCAGAAGCGCCTGCGGCCATACGGGCAATGGCATGCAAATCTACATTATCAGCAAGACGAGTCTTTTTACTGTGTACTCTTAAAATGGCTTCTCTTCCTACTAAATCTGGAAGTTCTACTGGTACACGGCGGTCAAATCGTCCCGGTCTGGTTAATGCCGGATCAAGAGATTCTGGACGGTTTGTTGCCGCTAAAATGATAACGCCATTATTACCTTCAAAGCCATCCATCTCTGTAAGAAGCTGGTTGAGAGTCTGCTCTCGCTCGTCATTACCGCCGATATGTCCATCTCTCTTCTTACCAATAGCATCAATCTCGTCGATAAATACGATACATGGAGCTTTTTCCTTCGCCTGCTTAAATAAATCTCTTACTTTTGAAGCACCCATACCAACAAACATCTCTACAAATTCAGAACCAGAGATAGAAAAGAATGGTACATTCGCTTCACCAGCTACGGCTTTGGCAAGCATCGTCTTACCTGTTCCCGGAGGGCCTACTAAAAGAACTCCCTTCGGCATGGAAGCACCAATCTCTGAATACTTTGATGGCTGATGCAGATAATCTACGATTTCAGCTAAGTTCTCCTTCGCCTCATCTTCACCCGCTACGTCACTAAAACGGATACCTTCCTCGGACGGTACATAGACTTTGGCATTACTCTTACCCATACCAAACATCATATTCGGACCACCGCCGGACATCTTGTTCATCATCTTCTTCTGCGCATAATATCCTAATGCGGAGAACAACACAATTGGGATAATCCAGGATAACAGGAAGGATAATATTGGAGACATCTGTTCCTGAACCTGTGTCGTAAATTCAGCTCCTGAACGATATAATCTCTCCGTTAATCCCCAGTCACCATCCATCTTGGACGTCTTATAAACGGTTCCATTCTGATCGGTAAATGTAATCTGTGAATCATCAATCTCTACTTTTTTAATCTGTTTATTTAATGTCATATTCATAAACTCATTATAATCAACCTTCTTAATGCTCGCCTCTCTAATCATCGGCATAACAAACATATTGACCAGCATGAGTACGAGAAGCACAATAATATAATAAAAAATAAACGGCTTTCTCGGTGTCTTTACTTCTTTCATAACTGTCTGTTACTTCCTTTCTGTATACTTACAGACAATAATACTTTCTGAAAATTCTTACAATCAGTTACTATTGTCTATTGGACTATTGTAAACTTTCAAAGCTAAAGTTGTCAACGAACATTATGTGAAATAAATGTGAATTGCTGTTTCATTCATTAGGCAGATGCAGATGAATCCAGTGAACCCCATCAGCCATATTTGTGATTTTAGTCGCGGCGTGTTGAATGTTCGCTTGTGCACTCACATCCAACACTTGCTCCGAGACCACAAATATAGAGTATTGGTTCTCGTCGCGGGCGTCTGCCGTTTTACTGAATTAAATAGTCATCTCACTTCTTCTGTGTATATTTCGTATACTTCGCTTTGTTTGCTGAGTTTTAATAATGTCTCTTTATCTGCGATTGTAGTAAATCCATACACTTTTATCCCATTCTTCTTGATGTAGGATACCATCTCTTTTAATTCTTTGGTTGTATAATTACTGTTATCTTTCTCCATCATAGCGAGGAACTTCTTCTGATTGGAAAGATAGTTAAGTAAACTGACAAAATGCTGTCTGGCATTGCTTTCACTTTTAAGGTTTTCTTCCGGGTCATCCCATTCGTCCTCATTACCCATATCTTGTGTTTCACACCCTGGTAAAAGGTTTGGATACTTTTTCTCATCCCACTTAATTGCTGTGTTATAAGAAGGATTGCATACAAATCCAATATTCGGTATATTCGACTGAAAGTTTACTACTCCTTCTTCTTCCTTCTCCAGTTCTGCTACCTGCACCGCACACCATACTTCTGCTAAATCCTGCTTATCCACATATTTCTTAAAGTCGGCATATGACATAATTTTATCTAAAGAAACATAGCCTATATACATTTTTCTTTCATCTAATTCCTGTAATGTTTTGAGAGACTCTTCCTTAGATCCTGCTGCACATAGATTGATTTCTTCATCGTCTTTCACATCAAAGTATTTTCTTGTATATTTTAAATTCTCTTCTACCGTATTTTCTTCCTTTCCAGCAATGCTTCCATATACAAAAACATTTGTAGCTGGCTTTTTAAAAATATTGTTATCATAGTATCTTAGCTCTCCTCGTGTGATCTCTCCTGATACATCTGTCAGGCTACCTGTAAAACTGGAAGTCTGATTGACTGTGATATTATAATTCCCATATCCTTTTGCTTCCACCTGCACAGAACCTCTCCTTTTCCCTGGTAGAAAAACTTCAGAATATACTGCCATATCACGACTCATCTTACTTATCGCGTAATCTTTGTCTCCTATATTCTTCGCTGGATTATAATAAAAACATGATACAATCGTTGGAAGGCAGAATTGTACAAATAAAATCAGCACAAATGCCGCCGCTAAAATAGTCAGCCCCATTTTGCGAAACGCACGTCTGATTGAACGGTTGACCATCTCTATAAATTTTGTATCTATATCCCCTATATCATCGTTCCTCTTATTATTCTTCTCAGCGGCTGCTTTTTCCTCAAAAATATCATTAAGTTCTGGAATATCTTCCTGCTCATAAAGGTAATCACTTATCGCTTCCTGCCTCTCAATATCTTTCTCTACCTTTTTTCTCTGTTCTAATTCTAATTCTCCGGTCTTATATAATTCCAGTAATTCGCGGTATGTCATCTTCCTTCCTCCTTCGTTAAATATTCTTTTAATTCCTTCTTTGCACGATAAGAAAGAACCTTCACATTACCTGGAGTTATTTTTAGCATTGCTGCAATCTCTTTTTGCGAAAAATCTCCAAAATACTGTAATAGTATTACTTCCTTCTTCTGTCCTTTCAGGCGGTTCACAGCATCCCACACCCTCTTTTTTTCTTCTTTATGTAATATCTCTTCCAAAATATCATTCTGAATAAAGGCTTCTCCTTCACCAGAAATAATCTTCTCCCTTGAATTTCTTCTATCCACTTCTTCTGTTTCTATGGAAAACAAATTCTTCTGCCTATTATAATAATTATAATAAAGATTCCGGGCTACCATATAAAGCCATGCCCGCATATTAGTGTGAGAATCTTTCAATGCCAGCAGAGCTTTTAAAAATGTATCCTGCAAAATATCATCGGTTACTGTCTCACTTCCACAAAGAGAATATACAAAAATGTATAGCTCCTTATAATAACGGTGATATAACGCTTCTAACAAATGCTTATCCAGATTCTCACTCCCTTTCCTCGATACTTTTCGACTTCTTTCATACATATAACAAATGAAAACCAAAAAGGTTACAATATTTTTTACTATTTAATTCATTAAGTAAACAACAGACGAAGCCAGTGAACTTCATAAGCCATATTT
>OFMF01002515.1_pt1 | contig 11098 bp, 8 predicted proteins | sample 1541771 | NCBI WGS metagenome assembly OFMF01 (sample SAMN04209235, study PRJEB22552) | human gut metagenome | biome: gut; material: feces | host: Homo sapiens | place: USA: Oklahoma
TGAAGCAAAAGGTTTTGACAATGTGGTGGTAAACCTGACGGGTGAAACCGTGGATGTGCTTGTACCATCCACAGACCTGGGAGACGACCAGAGAGCCCAGATTGAAGACATTGTAAAGAGAAAAACAGAAGTAGTCGCGTCAAAGTCTTTAGCACGCATATTAATTTGAGTCATCCAGCGGCATCCTGGCTAGCAACTCAAACTTGCGCTACCAATATATTCAATCTGTTTCAAAACAATAATGCCATTTATTTATTCGAAAACGATAATAAAATTGAACTGCGAATGGGGCATGATTCTTTTTTCTCTATTGAAACGATTGATAAAATTAACAAAGAAAACATCAAAGAAATAAAACTAAAAAATGAGACAACATATATTTATCTTCCTAATCCAACCATTTTAATAACCACGACATCAACACCTGAACGACAGTTTTCTATTTCTGTTCTGAATGATGACAACAAAGAAAATATACCTACCGATACCGCACCTTGTTTTACAATTGGTATTCCTGATGAATATACTAAAGCCATAGAGTTATTGAACATTAAATAATTAAATTTCATAGTGAGTTTTTTTAAATACCATATGAATAATTGTTATATGTCATTATTTCCTCCATTCACTAAAACTGATTGATTACTCTACTCCCTCACCGTCATCGGTAGTGGTATCCTTAACGTATATTGATGAAAAGACAAAACAGTATGCAGAGGGAAAAATGGGTTCCACCAGAAAGGGGATGCTGAACGTTCTGATTGCCGCCGTGTTGTGGGGAAGTTCAGGGGTCTGCGCGCAATACATCATGGAGCAAAGCCAGATGTCGTCGCAGTTTTTGACTATGACGCGTTTGATATTCGCCGGTTTGATTCTGCTGACGCTATCATTTGTTCATGGTGATAAAATCTTTTCTATTATTAACAATCACAAAGATGCCATTAGCCTACTGATTTTTTCCGTGGTTGGCGCGCTAACCGTACAGCTCACTTTTTTGCTAACCATCGAAAAATCGAACGCAGCCACGGCAACGGTGCTGCAATTCCTCTCACCGACTATTATCGTCGCCTGGTTCTCACTGGTGCGTAAATCCCGCCCAGGCATTCTGGTTTTCTGCGCTATTTTGACATCGCTGATCGGGACTTTTTTATTGGTGACACACGGTAATCCGACGTCATTATCGATCTCTCCTGCCGCGTTATTCTGGGGGATTGCCTCGGCATTTGCTGCTGCATTCTATACCACCTATCCCTCAACGCTGATTGCCCGCTATGGCACGTTACCGGTCGTCGGCTGGAGTATGCTGATTGGCGGTCTGATCCTGCTGCCCTTTTATGCCAGACAAGGGACAAACTTTGTCGTTAACGGCAGTTTGATTCTGGCGTTTTTTTATTTGGTGGTCATTGGTACGTCCCTGACATTTAGTCTGTACCTGAAAGGAGCACAATTAATTGGTGGTCCAAAAGCCAGCATTTTAAGCTGTGCAGAACCATTAAGTAGCGCGCTGCTCTCTTTGTTGTTGCTGGGGATCACCTTCACATTGCCGGACTGGCTGGGAACGCTGCTGATTCTGTCATCGGTGATTTTGATTTCAATGGATTCCCGCCGCCGCGCCAGAAAAATAAATCGTCCGGCGCGGCATGAGTGAGAATTACCAGCCAGGCACCGCGCCACCGTTAAAGATGGTTTCTGCCGCTTTAGCGACTTCGGGTGATTGATAAGATTGCAGAAATTCCTTCACGTTTTCTGCATTCTTATTATCTTCCCGTGCCACCAGAATATTCACATACGGCGAATTTTTATCTTCAATAAATACGCTGTCGTTAACCGGAGAAAGTCCTGTTTGCTGGATGTAAGTGGTGCTGATAATCGCTACATCCACTTTCGGGTCGTCCAGTACACGTGGCAACTGTGCCCCTTCCAGCTCCATTATCTGCAAATGGCGTGGATTATCGGTTATATCCAACGCGGTAGGTAATAACCCTTTTCCCTCTTTCAGAGTAATTAGCTTCTCTTTTTGCAGCAGTAAAAGCGCGCGACCAAGGTTAGTCGGGTCGTTGGGGATCGCCACTGTCGCACCTTCTTTTATTTGCGCCACTGTTTTGATTTTTTTGGAATAGCCCGCCATGGGGAAGACAAACGTATTTCCCACCGCTACCAGTTTATAACCATGCGCCTGATTATCTTGTTCAAGAAAGGGTCGATGCTGGAAGACGTTCGCATCAAGCTCGCCATGATTTGTCGCATCGTTCGGTAGCAACGAACCGCTAAATCCTACCAGTTCAACATCGAGGCCATATTTCTCTTTTGCTACCTTTTTAGCGACTTCCGCGACATCTTGTTCTGCGCCATTAATAACGCCAACTTTAATATGCTTTTCATCGCTGCTGCTCTGGTCGCAACCTGCCAGCAGAACTCCTGCCAGTAATAATGCGGCCCCCGCCCGTAGATGATGTGTTGTCAGTTTCATTTTTTTATCCTTTTATTAATGATTACCTGACTATAGCGGTAAGGTCGCTGCAGTTTAAAAAACGAAACGCTATCGATAAGAATAAAAAGGAATAAAAGTGGAATATAAAGTCTGGCACTTCTTACTGACCACGCAAACACCTTTCGTACAGCATGATGAGAGCGGCAAAAGCAAACTACACTTATGCTTCATTCGATGCACATTTGCAGAAGGTTGCCGCTATGAAGCCAACGATGCTACTCATGATTACCGTATTCCTGATTTTTCCAGCCATTTCTCAGGCCGAGTCGCCATTCAGTTCTCTACAGTCGGCAAAAGAGAAAACCACGGTATTGCAAGATTTACGTAAAATTTGCACGCCACAGGCGTCATTATCAGATGAAGCGTGGGAAAAGTTAATGTTGTCAGATGAAAACAATAAACAACATATACGCGAGGCCATCGTGGCGATGGAACGTAATAATCAGAGCAATTATTGGGAAGCGTTGGGTAAGGTAGAATGCCCGGATATGTAAGAACGGCAACAACCACTGACCAACGCTTCTTTACCTGATATCAGGATTTCTTCATTTTCACCTTTGCAGTCACCAACAATGCAGTCAGCAACATCAATGTGCCGGACAACATCAGCGGCGAAGTCAGACCAATGTTATCCAACGCATAACCGCCGATTGCCGCACCGCAGGTGTTAGCAAGCTGAATAACGGCCACCTGAATAGATCCAGCCTTTTCTGCCTGATCGGCCAATGAGCGAGTGATCCACGTTGACCAACCAACGGGAATTAAAGCAAAGGTCAGCCCCCAGATAATCGCCACACCAGTAGCAACAATTTTATCGCTTCCCCACAGCGTCAGTACCAGCGCGCTCAGGGCGAGCACAAACGGTGCGCCCGCTAAGGCCAGTTTCACCGAACGTTTGAGAATAAACGACGAAAGCGATGTCCCGACAAAGCTGGCGATACCAAAACTCAGCAGCACCAGGGTTAAGCCATCAACACCGAATCCCGCCAGATTCATATACACTGGGCGAATATAAGTGAAAAAAGCAAACTGTCCGGCAAAGGACATAAAGATGGCGATCATCCCGGCCATCACTCCCGGACGTTGTAATAAGCGGAAAGTATTTTGTTTCTGATGCGAAGGTTCACCTGGCAGCGAAGGCAGTGATTTGATAATCCAGAAAATACACAGCACACCCATCGCCGCCGCCGCATTAAAGACATTGCGCCAACCGATAAGCTCGCCTAAAAAACTGCCCAACGGCGCGGCAATCACCAGCGCAATAGAAACCGCGCCGAAGATCACCGACAGCGCCTTCGGCACCGTACGCGGCGGTACCAGACGCATGGTCAGCGACGCCGACATCGCCCAGAACCCGCCCAGCGCCAGCCCCAGACAGGCGCGACCGATTAACAGCAGACTGAATGAGTTGGCAAAGGAAACCAGCAAACAGGAAAGCGTCAGCAAAACGGCGAACAGAATGACAACGTAGCGGCGGTCAGTGGCCTGAATGGTCTGGGTAATAAACAAACTGGCAAACATCGCCACAAAGGCGGTCACGGTCACCGATTGCCCGGCAACCCCTTCCGAAATGCCTAAATCCTGGGCCATTGGCGTCAACAAACTGACAGGCAAAAACTCAACGATAATCAGACAGGCGACGCAAAACGCCACCGAGAAAACGGCTGACCAGTTCGGTCGGGTGATGGCATTCGCGCCGCGGTTTTCAGCAATAAATTCACTCATGGTGTTACCCGTGGCATGTTTCAGGGGAAAAGCCGACCAGTCTAACATTGAAATGTGTGATGCATTTAACGTTTTTGCAACTTTTACGATGTTGCTTGAGCTGGAGTTAAGATCGAAACGGAACAGGGCAAAGATTACCGGATGCGGTGTGAACGTCTTATCCACCCACCAGGTCAGGCGCGGTCTGTAGGCTGATAAGACGAAGCGGTTTTAATGCAGCCAGTGAACGCCCTCGGCAGGCTGAAAGAACGCGTTATAGCGCATCTGAAAAGCATTGATATCCTGCATTTCAGGTTCGGTTTCGCGCAGAAAACCCAGCGCCAGCCTGACCTGAGCATCAGTAATCGGCGCGGCAAGGCGGGCTTTTTGTAAAATCCGATGCCATTGCAGCAGGTTCTGTTCGCTACCATCGACAATGACAATTTGCCAGATGAGCAACACCTGCGCGGCGTTTTGCAGGTGCGACTCATCCGGGCGATGCAAATAACGTAAAAATTCGTCACCGGCTGACTTTCCCATTTGATCGACCATCGACTCCACGGGTACGACATCGATGTTCAGCCGATCGCTGAGACGGCGAATCGCTTTTCTGGCCCCGGATGTCAGCACCCGAAAACCAACCACAAACACTACCGCCAGCGTGGCGAGCATTATCCAGATCATGAGTTCTCCTGCGTAATCAGAACTCATGATATCTGGAAACCCTCGCCAGTTACTAATCCACCAGAATAATCTTCAGTGCAAACAGAGTTGCGACCACCACCACACACAGGTTCAGATCGCGCCAGCGCCCGGTGCACACTTTCATGATGCAGTACGACATAAAGCCTAGTGCAATCCCTTCGGTGATCGAGAAAGTAAAGGGCATCATCACCGTGGTAATAAACGCAGGCACCGATTCGGTAAAATCATCCCAGTTAACGCGCGCCAGGCTTGAAGTCATCAGCACGCCAACAAAGATTAACGCTCCGGCGGTTGCGTAAGGAGGAACCATCGCCACCAGCGGTGAGAAGAACATAACTAACAGGAACATAACGCCGACTACGACAGCCGTCAGACCCGTGCGACCACCGACAGCCACACCTGAAGTACTTTCAATATAGGCGGTAACAGACGAGGTACCGATAAACGCACCCGCCACCGAACTGACGCTATCAACACACAGCGCCTTATTCATATTGGGGAATTTACCGTTACTATCTATTAAGCCAGCTTTATCAGTCACACCAATTAATGTCCCTGATGAATCAAATAAGTTGATCAGCATAAAGGAGAAAATGATACCGGCGAGTTCAAGTGATAACGCACCGCTCAAATCCACTTCACCAATGACGCCGCTAATATCAGGCGGAATGGAATAGACGCCGCTAAAATGAACATCTCCGAAAAACAATCCACAGCAAGACGTCACCACAATAGAAACAAGCACCGCGGCATGAAAATGACGTGATGACAACACGGTTATAATAAAAAACCCTAAAATACCTAACAACACGCCGTGAGAACTTAAATCGCCAATCATCACCAGGGTGTCTTTATTGGCGACAATAACGCCAGTATTTTTTAATCCCATTAAGGCGATAAATAATCCGATTCCGCTGGTGATACCAATACGTAAACTTAATGGAATGTTGGAGATCATCCAGTACCGGATACGAAACAGCGTGAGCAAAAATAGCCCAACTGCGCCCCAGAATATCGCGCCCATCCCGGTCTGCCAGGAGATACCCATCGCCCCCACGACCACGAAGGCAAAGAAGGCGTTCAGCCCCATTGCCGGAGCCAGTGCCACGGGTAAGTTAGCAAATACCCCCATCGCAATACTGCCGATACCGGCAATCAAACAGGTGGTAACAAACACCACTTTTGGGTCCATTTGTGCCGCGCCGAGGATTTGCGGGTTCACAAAAACGATGTACACCATGGTTAAAAATGTGGTCATCCCCGCAATCAATTCTGTGCGGACGGTGGTCCCATGCTGAGGTAGTTTAAATAATCGCGAAAGCGTCCCTGATTCATTACTCACGTAATCGGTATTGTCATTATTCATTTTTTTGTCCATTGGAGGAGATTTAATCCCTTGCTTTTGTAAAACAAATGACAACAACGGTTCAGTGATAATTATCACATTTCAATTGCACATTAATGGATATTCTTTAATAATCTCGCGACGTTTCTTTATGATAAATAATAATCAAATTGATAAAATCAAAATGAGAAAAATATGAATAATTCTATTAACCATAAATTTCATCACATTAGCCGGGCTGAATACCAGGAATTGTTAGCCGTTTCCCGTGGAGACGCTGTTGCCGATTATATTATTGATAATGTCTCTATTCTCGACCTGATCAATGGCGGAGAAATTTCCGGCCCAATTGTGATTAAAGGACGTTACATTGCCGGTGTTGGCGCAGAATACGCTGATGCTCCGGCTTTGCAGCGGATTGATGCCCGCGGCGCAACGGCGGTGCCAGGGTTTATTGATGCTCACCTGCATATTGAATCCAGCATGATGACGCCGGTCACCTTTGAAACCGCTACCCTGCCGCGCGGCCTGACGACCGTTATTTGCGACCCTCATGAAATCGTCAACGTGATGGGCGAAGCCGGATTCGCCTGGTTTGCCCGCTGTGCCGAACAGGCAAGGCAAAACCAGTACTTACAGGTCAGCTCTTGCGTACCCGCTCTGGAAGGCTGCGATGTTAACGGTGCCAGTTTTACCCTTGAACAGATGCTCGCCTGGCGGGACCATCCGCAGGTTACCGGCCTTGCAGAAATGATGGACTACCCTGGCGTAATTAGCGGGCAGAATGCGCTGCTCGATAAACTGGACGCATTTCGCCACCTGACGCTGGACGGTCACTGCCCGGGTTTGGGTGGTAAAGAACTTAACGCCTATATTGCTGCGGGTATTGAAAACTGCCACGAAAGTTATCAGTTGGAAGAAGGACGCCGGAAATTGCAACTCGGCATGTCATTGATGATCCGTGAAGGGTCCGCAGCCCGCAATCTCAACGCGCTGGCACCGTTGATCAACGAATTTAACAGCCCGCAATGCATGCTCTGTACCGATGACCGTAACCCGTGGGAGATCGCCCATGAAGGACATATCGATGCCTTAATTCGCCGCCTGATCGAACAACACAATGTGCCGCTGCATGTGGCATATCGCGTCGCCAGCTGGTCGACGGCGCGCCATTTTGGTCTGAATCACCTCGGCTTACTGTCACCCGGCAAGCAGGCCGATATCGTCCTGTTGAGCGATGTGCGTAAGGTCACGGTGCAGCAGGTACTGGTGAAAGGCGAGCCGATCGATGCACAAACCTTACAGGCGGAAGAGTCGGCGAGACTGGCACAATCCGCCCCGCCATATGGCAATACCATTGATCGCCAGCCAGTTTCCGCCAGCGACTTTGCCCTGCAATTTACCCCCGGAAAACGCTATCGCGTTATTGAGGTAATCCATAACGAACTGATCACGCACTCCCGCTCCAGCGTCTACAGCGAAAACGGTTTTGATCGCGATGATGTGTGCTTTATTGCCGTTCTTGAGCGTTACGGACAACGACTGGCTCCGGCCTGTGGTTTGCTCGGCGGCTTTGGCCTGAATGAAGGTGCGCTGGCGGCGACGGTCAGCCATGACAGCCATAATATTGTGGTGATCGGTCGTAGCGCAGAAGAGATGGCGCTGGCGGTCAATCAGGTGATTCAGGATGGCGGCGGGCTGTGCGTGGTCCGTAACGGCCAGGTACAAAGTCATCTACCGTTGCCCATTGCCGGGCTAATGAGCACCGACACGGCGCAGTCACTGGCGGAGCAAATTGACACCTTGAAAGCCGCCGCCCGTGAATGCGGTCCGTTACCGGATGAGCCGTTTATTCAGATGGCGTTTCTTTCCCTGCCAGTGATCCCCGCGCTGAAACTAACCAGTCAGGGGCTGTTTGATGGCGAGAAGTTTGCCTTCACTACGCTGGAATTCACGGAATAATAAAAAAAAGCCCGGCGTCATGCCGGGCAAAAGTCACCAGTTACGTTTATGCCACTGTCAACTGCTGAATTTTTTTCTCGCGGCGGATTTTGCGTTCTTCCATCACCGCCACTATCGCCATCAGGCAGATACAACCAATAGCGGCGATATCCAGCGCGGCGAAGGTGCCTGCCCAGCCGGTAAGGCCAAATACCGGCGTCCCATCGGCAATCATTCCCAGACCTAACTTGGCAAAGCTGTCACCAATCAGGTAAGCGAAGGTGCCTTTAATACCATCGGCAGCGCCAATCGCTTTTTTAGGTACAAAGCCAACAGCAGCCACACCAATCAACAATTGCGGGCCAAAGACCAGGAAACCCAACGCAAAGAGAGAAGCCAGGTAGATATATTGGTTGCTGGCGTGTTGATACACACCGAGCGTGGCGATAATCAGCGCCAGCGCGATACAGGCCACCAGGCCACGGCGACCGTTCGCCAGGTCAGAGAGCCAGCCCCACAGCAGCGTACCGACCAGCGCACCAGCTTCAAACAGCGTAAAGCCCTGAATCGCCACCGCTTTAGAGAGTTTCAGTTCCTGGAACGCATACACGGTTGACCACTGGTCGATACCAATACGCACCACATAGAGGAAAATGTTGGCAAAGCACAGCAGCCAGATCACTTTGTTTTTCAGCACATACTCAACAAAGATCTGCCACTTGGTCATATCGGTAGATTCTGTCTCTTTATCCTCTTCACTGATCTCCTCGCCAAACAGCTCTTCAGCTTTGCCGAGGCCATAAGATTCCGGGGAGTCGCTGCCGTAACGCAGACCAATAAAACCAACAATCAGCGCGATAATCGACGGGAAAATAAACATGCCGATGACATGACCATCGAACAGGTAATTTGCGCCGAACAGCGCCACACCTGCTGCGCCTGCACCACCAAGGTTGTGAGAAATGTTCCAGAAACCGAGGAATGTCCCGCGTTTACGACGCGGCGTCCATTTGGTGATGGTGGAGTAACTGCACGAACCGCCGGTACTCTGGAAAAAGCCGCTTAAGGCGTAGAAGGCAATCATCAGGAACAGGCTAACCGAGCCGCTGCCCATACTGGCGCTGAAGCCCAGCATACAAATGGCAGACAGGATCAGCATGAACGGCAGGAATTGTTTGGTGTTTTTGCCGTCGGCGTAGTAAGAAACCAGCGTTTTACCCACGCCATAAGTGATGGAGAAGCCCAGGCCGATCATCCCCAGCTGCGTCATGCTCAACCCGTAGGTCGAGATCATGTCGTTCTGCGCGATGTTAAAGTTCTTGCGAATCAGGTACATCGTAAGGTAGCCGATAAAGACCACCAGGTAGGATTGCATGAACGGTTTGAACCACATTTTGCGCCGCACTTCGAGCGGAAGGTCCAGGGTCGGCTTGCGAACCTGGTTTAAGAAAGCCAGCATGGGTTACTCCTGAAATGAATACCTGCGTGAGGCATGCATTGTAAAAATCAGCAGCAAATCAGGCCTGAGATAGCGTCCAGGCAAAACCTGGAAAATTTCTTAGTTTTGCCGGATATGAAGTGAAAAGGTGAGATGCATCACGCTTCTCGCGGTGTCTGGGCGTTCAAAAAGGGCAGTAATAGCAGTGCGGAAATCCCGGCGGCGATGGCGATAACCACAAAAAATCCGCTCCAGTGCCAGGTATCGAGTACTTTCGCCAGCGGCCAACCAGCAAGCGACGCACCAAGATAAGCAAACAAGCCGACAAACCCCGTCGCCGCCCCTGCCGCCTCTTTGTGGGAACACTCTGCCGCCGCCATGCCGATTAACATCTGCGGGCCAAAGACAAAAAAACCAATGGTGAAGAAGCAGGTTGCCTGCATCACGTAGCTGGCAAATGGCATCAGCCACAGCGAGCCGACTGAAAGCAAAATTCCGGCGGCGAAAATCAAATTCATCGGCCCGCGGTTGCCGTTAAACAGTTTGTCCGAACCCCAACCCGCTACCAGCGCACCGATAAATCCGCCCAGTTCAAACATTGTCACTGCCGTATTCGCCGTGACCAGATCGACGCCCAGCGTCTCGGACATATACAAATTGCCCCAGTCGTTTATCGCCGCCCGGACCACATAGACCAGCACATAGCAAAACGAAAGCAGCCAGATATACGGATTCAGCAACACATATTTGGTGAGGATCTCTTTACGCGTCAGCCCTGCCCCTTCTTGTTGTTGAGCAATCTCCAGTGCGTCGTGCCGCCATTCACCAACCGCCGGTAAACCTAACGCCTGCGGGCGATCGCGCAGCCGCCAGCAGAGAAAAATCCCCACGACTATCGCCATACAACCCGCAATCATCATCCCGGCACGCCAGCCGTAATGCAGCGCGCTCGCTGCCATCACAATGGGAATGAGTGCGCCGCCGACGTTATGTGCCGTGTTCCATAATGCCCACCAACCGCCGCGCTCGGTACGAGAATACCAGGCGGTTAACAGACGCGCACACACCGGTGAACCCCAGCCCTGGAAAAAGGCGTTCAACACCCAAAGCACGGCAAACGCCCATAGCGACGTCGAGAAGCCAAACAGAATGTTGATAATGCCCGTGGCAATAAGCCCTATCCCCATAAAATAACGGGCATTTGAGCGATCGCTGACAATGCCGGAGACAAACTTCGACACGCCGTAGGTAATGTAAAACAGGGTCGCTAACAGGCCAATATCGCTACGGCTGAGCACGCCGTTAGCAAGGATTTCTGGTACGGCGGCGTTAAAACTTTTACGCGTGAAGTAAAACAGCGCGTAACCCAGCCAGATGGTCAGCAGAATATGCCGACGCCAGTAGCGATAGCGGGCATCAATTTCATGTTTATCAGTCATTAATGGCGCATCGGCAGGCGCTTTCAGAAACGGCA
>OFMF01002517.1_pt1 | contig 11086 bp, 13 predicted proteins | sample 1541771 | NCBI WGS metagenome assembly OFMF01 (sample SAMN04209235, study PRJEB22552) | human gut metagenome | biome: gut; material: feces | host: Homo sapiens | place: USA: Oklahoma
CGATAATTCTGCTTTATACGAGCTGTTTCTGTCTATTTTTAGGAGCTTTTTCTCTGTACTTATAATTCTGCATACTTGAAAATGATTATTTTTTGGAGAGGCAATATTCTTTTTGAAAAAAGATAAAGAAATAGTTTGTTTTATCCTTTTTTTTCCTTAAGTTTATAGCGTGATAATAAAAAGTACAGAGTATTAACCATTAAATTTATGAATATGAGAACAATAACATTTAATGAATTACGTAAGATTAAAGACTCATTGCCTAGTGGTAGTATGCATAGAATAGCCGATGAACTTGGACTGAATGTTGACACTGTAAGAAATTTTTTCGGTGGACACAATTTTAAGGAGGGGAAAAGTGTTGGGATTCACTTGGAACCTGGACCAGATGGTGGATTGGTTATGATTGATGATACTACTGTTTTAGAGCGAGCTTTAAAAATTTTAGATGAAATGGCAGGTAAGACTGAAGAAGCTGTTCGAGCTTAAGAAGAGAAAGTTAGATAGAATCCCAATTGCTGACAACAATTGGGATTTCTTGTTTGTTTTAATCTCAAAATCAATGATATATGGAAGATAAATTAGTTACTTTGGCAATCTTAACGTACGCGAAAGCTCAAATATTGAAAAATGTTCTTGAAAATGAAGGTATTGAGACATACATTCATAATGTGAACCAAATACAGCCTGTTGTATCCTCTGGAGTACGCTTACGAATTAAGGAAAGCGATCTACCGCATGCACTGAAAATCACAGAAAGCTCTGCTTGGCTATCGGAAAGTATAGTAGGAGAGAAGGAAACAAAAAAAGGAGAAAAATCAAATAAGATTTTAATTCCGGTCGATTTCTCTAGTTATTCGATGAAAGCATGTGAATTTGCCTTCAACCTAGCTAAAACAGAGAACGCAGAGATTATTTTGTTGCATGTATATTTTACACCTATATATGCATCGTCATTGCCATACGGAGATGTATTCAACTATCAAATTGGAGATGAAGAATCTGTAAAAACAATTATTCACAAAGTTCATTCTGATCTCAAAGCTTTATCTGATAAAATAAAAGATAAAGTTGAATCGGGGGAATTTCCAGATGTCAAATATAGCTGTATTTTACGTGAAGGCATTCCAGAAGAAGAAATATTGAGATACGCTAAAGAGCAACGTCCTAAACTCATCATTATGGGGACACGAGGAAAAAATCAAAAAGATATAGATCTGATTGGCAGTGTAACTGCTGAGGTTATTGACCGAAATCGTACAGCCGTATTAGCTATTCCGGAGAATACACCATTCAAACAATTCAGTGAGGTAAAACAGATCGCTTTTATAACTAATTTCGATCAAAGAGATTTAATAGCTTTTGATGCATTTTTCAATAGTTGGAAGTCATTTCATTTTTCAGTATCTTTGATACATCTTGCTGAATCAAAAGATACGTGGAATGAAATAAAACTTGTTGGCATAAAAGAATATTTTCACAAGCAATACCCAGGGCTTGAAATCCATTATGATGTCGTAATGAGTGATAATCTACTAAAAGGACTTGAACAATATATCAAAGATAATCAAATAGATATAATCGCATTGACTTCATACAAAAGAAATATATTCGCTCGATTATTCAATCCAAGTATTGCTCGTAAGATGATTTTTCATTCAGATACGCCGTTACTTGTTATGAACGGATGATCAAAAGAAATAGAATTTTAGTGTTTTAAACAGTGGAATGATTCATATTATGATGCAGCAAAATTATAAAAAATTATAATAGAAATTAAAATCAAATTATCTCTTTATTTTCTTGTATTTTTCTACGATATATTAGATTGTATTTTATATCCTCAATATTCATAGGCGGTAAGGAATCGTATAATAACGACATTTTTTGCTGCCTTTTTTCTGCAAGTTCAAGACGTTGTTTTAAGTAGTTTTCATCATAAGTTTCAAGGTATAAGTAACGGCATAGTTCATTAGCACGAAGACAGTTATCTATATATTCATTTTGTAGGCGGGTAGTAGACATAGTACGATAGTATGCAATATATTTAGGCATAGATTTAAGGCAGATTTGAGTAGGAAGAAACCAGTATTTTTTAAGGATAGTTTTTTCATTATCTTCAATATGGAATTTATAAGAAGGGTCCAAGACCTGAACAATAGAGATACGTTTAGAAATAAGATTACACAATTCAGTATAAGCATCACGAATTTGTTTAGGTAATACAACGGAAAGAGTAGGGAAATAGATACGACGAAAGTAAGCAGGCATAGTTACAGTTTGAGTATAACCCGTAAACGGGTCAGTAGCGGTTATTTTTGTATCATCAGGATGAGAACGATAATGTGCCAAGAATCTACGAGCATATTCAGCACCAAGACCACCATTTTTGCGAGAAGTAAGAAAGAAGAGAGGATTTTTACCAGCAGGCGGAATAAATTGTTTTTTCATATACTTCATAACATAAGAAATAGCACCTTGTTTACAAGGAAGACAGTAAGCAAAGCCGAGAGATTCCATAACGGGAGAACCGTCAGTATTATATTCACCTGTGAAGCAAGTCCAACAAGATTCTATAAAATGCAGAACGGAAGTAATAGTACGAAAATGTTCGGAATCATTAGGGAAGTTCCAGAGTATCACATGATAGTGCGGACGTTTAGATTTAGAGCCATATTCACCAACAGCGACATAACGAAGGTTATGAGATATATTTAAACGGTCTAGTTTGATACGTAGACGTTTGAAGAATAATTGCATTTCCTCTTTAAAGATACCACATTTAGGCAAATGTTTAGGATTATATGTAAGCGTAAGGAAGTAAGGCATAGAACTAGAAGTAGCATTTTCACAGATAGCACGAAAAGCCCATTCACGAGACTTTTTATCACGGCAGAGCTCACATTTACCACAGGGAACAAGTATAAACATAGGGAATGTTTCACCTGTATGTTTGTTAACTATGTAATAATCATCTATATTATCAGAAGTTACACCAAAACGATAGGGACTAAATCTCCATTCGGGAAAAGAGTATTTATAATACTCTGCAATCGAGTTAGAAATAGTAGTTTCACCTTTAGGAGTAACATAGGTTTTATATGTAGTAAGAAGATACTTAAGTTGAGCATTCCGAATAATAACAGGATTCTCACAATATATTTGTTTCATAAATTCACAGAAGGAATACTTAGAGCAATTCGCAACTGAAAGCTAGATTTAAAACGCTCATTTACAAAGGCGTGTCAATTGCTCTATATATATCAAGTTATAGCAGACGATTTTAGAAGAAATCGTAAAAAAGCGGGGTAACAACCCCGCTTATTTAAGTGGTGAAACTTTATCAATCATAAAGCCTAAAGCACGAAAACACTCAGACAACCAATGCTCAGAACCGTCAAGATTTAAATGAATAGATAAATCCATAAGCTTTTCATAATTATCCATTTGCAAAGCCTTAATCATCTCAGATTTTTGAGCATTATCCAACCGTCCATTAGCTTGAATAATCATTTCAGTACCTTGCTTCAAGAAAGTAAGAGCAGAAGTTGCATCATTTACATTTGTTCTTGAAATAGATTCTGCTATTTCATAAGGAAGAAGACCCAAAATACGCTTAGTATTAGCAGAATTAACACCAATTTTAGATAGAATCTCACGAATTTCATAACGTTGTTTATCTTTTCTTAAGTTATATTCAAGCATTGCTTGAACTTGTTGAAAAGTACGATTTTCCATTTGTGATTGCAAATCTTTAATCTTTTCTTGAGATTCTTTAACGCTTTGTTGCATTACTTTGATTTGCTCAACAGCTACTTCAATCTGTTTACCTTTCAAACCAGCATCAGCAAGTTTTTGTTTAACATCAGCTTCATTAATATCCGTTTGGCCTTTCAAAAGTTTAGGCAACCACTCATTATTAATAGTCTGACCAGTTGTTTCAGCAGCAGTTTTTTCTGCTTGGCTTTCGGCTAATTTTGCTTGAGCATTCGTTAAACGAGTAGTAGCAGCCTGCGAAACAATATCACCAATAGTACGTTTATTGGCAAGGTTAGAGACATCAGTAGATTGAGAACCTTCTCCAGCAGTCATTTCAGGAGAAGCACCAGACAAATTTTGTTGTCCGTACATCAAATCAGAATTCAAACCAGCAGCTTTATAACGAGCCATTTGGGCAGAAGGAGTATTATATTCATTTTCACGATTCCATTGTTCTATGTTCCACTCATTTTGCTGTTTGGCAAGGTTCAAATTCCAATCACGATTCTTTTGGTTTTCCTCTTTTTGGGCAGCTATTTGTTTATCAATATTCTTATTTTGACTACGGGCACCAAAAAAAGAACCAATGGCACCCAAAGGATTGAGCGCCAAGTTAGTTACAAAATCAGCCATAATTAACCGAATTTACGTTTATCAATTTTATGTGCCTTAAGCACTTTATTTTTGGAAACTTGTTCAAGTTCCCAAAGTTCACACATATCAGCAGAACGTTTAAATACGGGTTCAACGTCCCAAGATTTAGCAGAGGAAATAGAATCACCTTCAAGGAACTGTTTTTCATTCGGAAGATTAACGGCAATACCTCTATCCGTCAAATCCTTGATATTTTGAGGAGTAAGAGCAAGATTAGGTTTAGTAATCTCATAATCAACACCTATTTGAAGTTTACAGGTAACAGGCTTAATTTGAGCCTTCATAATTCTTTTTGCCATAATAAAAAAATTTAAGATAAATATTTTAGGGGTATAGCACCGCACGCCTTAGCGTGCTGAGGTTCCGTCGACGGATATCAAGGTACTAGACGTTAAGAGGTGCTACGCGCACCTAATTGTACCTCTCGACGTTCAAACGCCACGCAGGCTCTTACCATTCGGATAATAACGTACACGCGTATAATACGCGCGCACGCTATAAAACAAACTAATCGAGCCGCGGAATAGCAACACGGGCAATAGGCAGTTTACAAGTAATGTCAAACCAAATTTGGCCGTAAATCTTATCCGTAGTTTCAGTAACTGCAAACACATCAGTAACCTGTTCAGGGTCAACAATCAAGAAGTTTTGAGAAAGTTGCGGTTTTTGGTCAAACACACGATGCATAAGGAAGTTGCTCAAATTTGTACGGAACAAACCGTGTGCAACATCATATTTTTGAGCGAACTCATACCACGGGCGATTGTAACCAAAAGTTTCAGTAAGAGAATCAGGATTATCATTATATGCTTGAATAGGGCATACCTCATTATATTTAATAGGCTGAAAGCCAATCAAGTTAAATTCGGGCTGATAATGTTCCATGAGACCACGATAAGTGAAATGTTTCGGTAACAATTGGGTATAAACAGGTAGGGGAGTGACAATAAGAAGACCCATTATTATAGATTCTTCATCACAGAAGCACTCTATATTCGCATTAGCTTCACCACGGACACCAGCAAGACCAGCTTGAGAACCGAGTGCCTTAGCATACTCATTTGTTTGTCCTTGTACGTTTTGGTCTACTGCTTGGGTAACGCTATTAACATCAATATCACGAGAAACACCGCCAAAAAATTCGGGCATAAGCAAATCAGCATAACGTACTTTTACGTCAAATCGACCTTCTACGATATCCTTGTAGGAATAGCCTTTACGCATATTCAGTTCGAGGAACTTTTGATAACAATTAACCATACGAAGGTCAGGAATAGAAATACCGGATGTTGCAAGGTCATACAATGAACGGGCTTGACGTACTTGAGTACCGTTATCAAGTTCTACGTACTCAACACCTTCTAGACCTTCATCAGATTGTGTAAAAGAAAGTCCGTACTTTTTACCGTCTTCATCAACAAGAGAAGTTTTTACCAATTCTGTAGTTGTACCGTCTTCATTCCGGACAGTTTGCGTATACGTAGTAATACCAACTAGTGGGGCATTGCCTTGTTGCGGAGATTGAACAGCAGTTGTTAAGAAATCCTTTTCCCAGTTAGCATAACGAAGTTCATACAAAGTATTATCAATACCACCTTCATCCGTAGGAATCCATTTATTATACTGAACTTGTCCGTTCAAATAATAGGGATTATTACGATTGTCACGGATAAATGAGTTATAAATACCTTCATAGGCACGAAAAGCATAAGCAAGGATTTTTTGTTGTTTATCCTTATTACTGCTTTGGCTATTATACCAAGGAGAAGTAGAAAGAGATAACTCTTGAATATCACCCTGTGAAGATTCAATAATACTACTACTTACAACCTGTTTAAACTTAGACAAGGCAGTAAACAAATCAGGATTAGAAGTTTGTAATTTCGCATTCCAAGATAAGAATACCGCCAAATTAGACGACCAATCAGAAGGAGAAACAAAGCTAAATGAACAAGACAATTGTGACATGTCCTCATTAGTAGAATACAAAGATTCGTTGCATCAAAAATGCTTTGTGCCATAATTATTTTTTTAATACAGGGTTAATACTAAGAGAATCAACAGAAGTTGTTTGCTCCGTACCTTGGTTCGAGTTGTTATTTTGTTTTTGAACCGAGAGACTAAGCGTACAAGCCGAGGTAAGAATGATAGCCGCAATTGTAGTAATACAGGTGCAGACCGCAGTAATGATTTTGTGGATTTGGTCATTTGTTAGTTTCATTTTATTAATTGATATTTAGGATTAGTAATTTGTTGATAATTAGCAAGAAAAAGTTTGTCGGGATTATAACGACAAAGACAATCACGTAACTTTTCAGCAGCACGGACAGTAGGAAATTCACCAAGAAGAAACGTAGTAATTTGTTCTTGAGAGGCACGATAGAGTACATCAATAGTTACTCGTAACAGGTATTCGGGTTCTTGTTTTGCCATTAGTCAGAAATTAAAGAAGTTGTACAAACATAATGGGACAGAAGATTAAAGGAACGGACTATATTACGAGCCTGAACAACAGTAATACCAAAGAGAGAAAATTGATTAACAGGAATCAACTTAGTAACACGATTACCATTAGAAAGAAACACACGAACATAAAAAACCATAAAATCAAAATCACGAAGTTTCTCAAACTCTGTTTTCATGTTGTATTTTTTACATTTTTTCATATTAAACATTATTATATAGAATAATCAATCTTAGCAATGTAAACAATCTCATAACGTAAACGAAAGTTTCTAGCATAAGCTTTAATTTGAGAACGAGTATAACCAATAAGCAAATGATAACTCATAGATTCATCTACACGAATATTACCATAACGTACAATATAATTAGCTGTTTTTTGCACGGCTTTTTCATTTAAGCTTTGAATTGGGCGTACCATTCCCATACCCATGCCAATGCGGCATGGGCGGAAATACCATTATTGGTAATCAATGCGTTACGAATATATCAAATCTGAATTTTTCTCATTTTTGAGCCAGAAAATGCAACACGTTAGTGAAGCTTACCGCCAGCTCCCTTATTATCTGCGCCGTTCCCTTTTGCTTATCTGATATTTTTTTCCTTCTGTTCTTCCAAACGGCAATCAGTGCCAACACCATCCTTTGAATTGTATCCAGGTTCCTAGCCGCTCGTTCAGCCTTACGCTTTATGCTGTCCTGGCGGAGGTTGCGGTCAAGATCCCAGTGCATGCTTTCAATAGCCCAATGCTGTTTGGTTATCTGACTAAGCCGCTCTGCACTGCTATCCAGGCTTGAAATATACAGTCGCTGTTCAGACGTACTTCTGCCATCAGACTTTTTCTCCGTAGATGTGAGTATTTCTATAACTGTCAAATTTCCATTCCATTTCTCCCTGTCGGCAATCAGTTCTTCCCCACGGAATATACGGCATACCCTTGACTCAATCCTGCCGTGTTCCAAGTATGGACCTTCCTTGTAGATATCAGTTGGGGTGGTGGCTTTTATAGAGTCTTCAAGCCCATAGCGCAAAGATCTTTGATTCGCCTTGAGTTCGATCACGAAGTCGCCTCCTTTACCTCTAATCTTGTCTATTATCCCCTTTTGGCATGACATGGCATCTGCTGTGACGACACATCCTGACACATCTAGTTTATCCAATAGTCGGGGCACGGATTTGATTTCATTACTTTTCTCTTTGCAAACATCAGTAGCCAAAGTAAAGCCGGAACGGAGTGAATATGCAGAGACGATATTAGGGTTGCGTCCGTTGTCGTACAAGGTACCTCGCATGGCCTTGCCATCAATACAAATGATGTCAGTTGCCGAAGCGGATATTTCCTTGCGGAAAACCTCTGCAAAAGCAGACATTCGATCAGCCATCTTTTCATCGTCGATGCTTTGAAACACACGGCAGAGCGTAGCTTCTGAGGGTAACCCATACGGAAATAACCCTTTCGACTGCAGGCGTTTCAAGTGACGTTTGCCAAATTGAAGTATTTCAGCTCTGGTAATACACTTGCTGAGTCTGCCCAATATTACGAGCATGAGTATATCTTCAAGTTTGTGTTTGAAGTTTCCTCTGCTTGTTCTGCGGTATTCAGGGACTGAGGATACAAATTTTCTCAAATGAGTCATGATGCTGCCACGAAGACAGTCAAGGTGTTTCTTTTTTAGTAATATTGCGTATAAAAAGTTGTATATCAACGAAATAAATCGTATTTTTGCTATTGCAAAAACAAAGGCGGAAGACAATATCAACATCATATTCTATTGAATTCCGCCTATAAAAAAAATAAAAATGAACGATAAGAAGAAACACCTAAGGCGGTGCTTCCGCATCGCTGTGCACGAATATAAGCATTTTTACTACAATTACAAGCGATGAACAATATTTCTTAAATGAAAAAGCCGTGGTAAGAAGTTACGAAAAGAGTGTAATTTGTTGGAAATGAGCATAAGTTTATTACTCATAATAGTAATAGGTTACGATTAAGTTAGTTATCTGCTGCATTATTTTTCTGTACGTTGCGTAACCTTCAAAGAACTCTTCAAACGCAACGATAAGAGAAAAATCGGAATTATAGAATAAGTTTTTCTATATTTTCCCGATTAATGCATTTATATTTTAGATTTAATATCTCGTGATTATTATTGTTTAATATCCTCCAGTAGCTTATTAAGTATTTTTGTCCTATTATCAATCTTACTAATTTCACATTGCCATATAATTATAACTTTCCAGCCGAGTTTTACAAGTAAATCGGAATTTTTATCATCACGTGATTTGTTGTTTGATATTTTTTCCTTCCAAAAATCTATATTTGAGGATGGTAATTTCCCCTTTTTACAATTATGTCCATGCCAAAAACATCCGTTTATAAATATTACTGTTTTATATTTAGGTAAAACTATATCAGGTTTACCCGGCAATGTTTTGACATTAATACGATATCTGAATCCTTTTGAAAATAAGAACTTACGAACTAAAATTTCCGGTTTAGTGTCTTTACTTGATATTTTTGACATTATATCCGATCTTTTAGTTTGAGAAAAAATATCTGACATAGCCTATATTATTGCTTTGCGATAAGTCTTAACCATTCGGATTCATTCAATCCTACGCGAGACAGTTGTGCACAGTAACTGTTTAAAATACGTTGTGCTTGCATTTCTTTTAAGTCCACCACCCACTCATAAGTTTCTCCATAGGAAGAATAGAATACATATTTGTCCTCCTTTTTTGATGCTTGAATAATTGTAGCACCTTCTTTTGGCTTGAATTTCACTGTTTTTATTGCAAATGAAGATTTATTTGGAAATAATTTCAATTCATTATTCACAATTAACGGATATTCGCCTTTTTCTTCTAAAGGTAAAAATAAGAATCGTCTTTCCTCCTTAATTCTCACCGAATCGCATCTTTGTTGAATACAAACATAATACTTGTCTACAGATTTTATAACTGTTCCAAGTGTTAATATCGGAGCCCCAATAGCAGGTTGAAATATATTTTTATGATGCGTCAAAATGGCAAAATCTACATTCGATTTATTCACATCGATACCATCATATGCAAATAACTCTATGGTATGCGATTGTAATTTCCCCTCGTCTTTATTTGACATATCTTTTCCTGAAGCTTCTGTATATTTATCTTTAAGTCGAGGTTGCTCGGAACTAAACATTTTTTTTAAAAGGTCTTTCGATTTGCCAATAGACACTCCATTTATACTTATCGTTTCGTCTGTAATACGGTTTTCAATCCAGTTATCAACCCAATCCTTTGTATCAATATCTGTTGTCTCCAATAATTCCGAAATAGCTTCGCCAAATAATTTTATTAATAGTTGCTTGGATTCGAATGTGTTTTCCAATAATATTTTGTGCCCGAGATATGCCGGATCTAATTTGGGAGAAAAGACGCTTAACATTCTGGATGTATTATTCCTTATTGCCGATATTGAAGATAAAGCAAAATTCGATAACAAACCGTTGGTCATGTCTGCAAATTCTTCAACAATCAAAGTCGGAAGGCTTTCATACGATACTATTTTATCTTTCAATTCCGGATTATGTGCAAATTGAGTTTCCGAATTTTGTTTTTTAGCTCTAACTAATATCTTAGAATTTAAAGATTGAATAACGCAATCTCCTTTATGAAAAGAATGCTGATCCACTTTCTGATATATACTGTTCGTAATTTCAAATAAATCCGTTTCTCCAGTATACACAATTAACAGTTTCAACATCCCAGTTTGTGATAATAAATCAGATATCAATTTTAATGTAAACTCTCCGCGCGGATCGTCATTATCTGCATCTGCATCGGGATCTTCAACTTGGTTCTCCTCCTTTTCTATATCTAAATACCAATCTAAAATGACAACATCTGCTTTATTTAGTATAGTATTGTAACTATTAACATCAGAAATGGATTTGGGTGCATATACAGCACAGATTTTTCCAGATTGTGCAAATACATTCGATACATCTAATGCGCTAAATGCATTGTTAGTCATATCATTCTTATATGCTTTGTCATCAATAAAAACAATATTTTGTATAAAGTTGTTTGCAATTTCTTTCGATTGCTCAATAAATCTGTCTGCCATATTTTTATTGCATTTTTTGAATTTTAAAAGTAACTGTAGAGCCTTCCTTAGGTTGTGCCACAAATATATCATAGTTCTCTGCATTCAAAACCTCTT
>OFMF01002518.1_pt1 | contig 11081 bp, 8 predicted proteins | sample 1541771 | NCBI WGS metagenome assembly OFMF01 (sample SAMN04209235, study PRJEB22552) | human gut metagenome | biome: gut; material: feces | host: Homo sapiens | place: USA: Oklahoma
TGTGTACGGTCCAGCCCGCCAGCTCTGCCGTTCCCGGCAGCGGAAGGGGGACCTGCCCCTCCGGCGGCGCCGGAGGGACAGACCGGGTCAGGATCAGACGGCCGTACGCCCGGTGGGCGGTGACGCCGCCCGGAAGGCTCAGCTCCGCGGACGGATCGCCGCTGCGGCAGAGGGAGACCAGACCCTCCAGATGGGCGGCGGAGCAGTTCTCATTCCCATGCTCCATACGGCCAAGCAGGCTGCGGGCCGCCCGCACTGCCAGGGGCTGGGGCAGCGATGCCACCGCCTCCGCGGGGAGGGACAGCCCCCCGGGGAGTTCCTCCAGGGGCGCAAGGGCGGCCTGGGCCTGCTCCATCAGATAGGCCTCGTCCGCCCGGAGGCGGGCGGCCATCTCTCCCAGCCGGGCAGACAGGCCGGGGGACATGGCCTCCAGCTCGGGCAGCACCCGGTGACGCAGGCGGTTGCGGGTGTACGCGTCGTCCCGGTTGGTGGAGTCCTCCCGCCAGGGCAGGCCCCAGAAGCGGAGATACGCCTCGATCTCATCCCGGGAGACAGACAGCAGGGGCCGGATCACATCCCCCTGACGGGAGGCGATCCCCCCCAGTCCGCGCAGTCCGGTCCCCCGGATCAGGTGGAGCAGGATGGTCTCTGCATTGTCCCCAGCGTTGTGGGCGGTGGCGATCCACTGGCCCCCGCAGGCCTGGGCGGTCCGTCGGAGAAAGTCATAGCGCATGGCCCGGGCGGTCTCCTCCACGCCACAGCGGCGGCGGCGGGCCTCACTGGCCACATCGCCCTCCCCGATGAACAGCTCCACCGGGGGCAGCTCCCGCCACATCCCATCGGGCTGGAGCAGACGGTCCCGTCCGCAGCACAGAGCAACGAACTGGCGGACGAAGGCCGCATCCCGGTCAGCCTCCTCCCCCCGTAGCTGGTGGTTGTAGTGGGCGGCAGCCAATGTGAAGGGGATCTCCCGGCGCAGGCGGTACAGCTGGTGGAGCAGGCACACAGAGTCCGCTCCGCCGGATACGGCACACAGGACCGTGCTGCCGGGGGGGATTAGCTCCCGCGCCAGAAGCAGACCGCCTGCAAAATCACCCATAGATCCTCCCAGGCCCCATTTTGGGGCTGAATCCGTAAAAACTCATATTAAAAATACGGTTAGTATTCATCGTGCTGCCACTCCATGTTGCCGAAGGTGGTGAACTCCGGCAGCCACTGGAGTTCCACGGTCCGGGTCTCGCCGTGCCGGTTCTTGGCGATGATGCACTCGGCCAGGTTGGGGTTTGGGGTGTCCTTGTCGTAATAGCCCTCCCGATAGAGGAACATGACAATATCGGCGTCCTGCTCGATGGCGCCCGACTCACGCAGGTCGGACAGCATGGGCCGCTTGTCACTGCGGCTCTCATTGGCACGGGACAGCTGGCTGAGGCACAGCACCGGCACGTCCAGCTCCTTGGCCATGATCTTCAGGGCTCGGGAGATGTCTGAGACCACCTGCTGCCGGTTCTCGCCGGAGTAGGTCCGCCCACCGGCGGACTGCATCAGCTGGAGGTAGTCGATGATGACCAGCCCCAGGTTGTCCATCCGGCGGCACTTGGCGCTGATGTCGGCCACGGACACCGAGGAGTCGTCGTCGATGAAGATGCGGGAGCGATTCAGAGAGTCCGCCGCCACCGCCACCTTTTCCCAGTCCTCCTCTGTCAGCTTTCCGGTGACCAGCTTCTTGTTATCCACAAAGCACTCGCTGGAGATCAGGCGCAGGGCCAGCTGCTCCCGGCTCATTTCCAACGAGAAGAAGGCCACATTTTTACCCGACTTCTTTCCCGCCTCCAGCAGGATATTCAGGGCCATGGAGGTCTTACCCATACCGGGGCGGGCGGCCAGCAGGATCAGGTCCGACTTGTTCAGGCCGGAGATGGCCCGGTCCAGATCGGTCAGACCGGTGGACAGGCCGGGAATGGCCGATTCGCTGGCGGCCAACTCGGTGAGCCGGTCGTACACATCGATGAGAACATTGGAGATGGGGATGAGACCCCGGGCGGCCCGGCCCTGGCGGATGGCATAGATCCGCTGCTCCGCGGCCTCCAGGATGTCCTGCCCCGTCTCCGTTCCCTGCTGGATCAGGGCGGTGAGGTCGCCTGCGGCCTCGGCCACCCGGCGCAGCAGGGTCTTATCCTTCAAAATCCCGATGTACTCCACCACGTTGGCCGCGGTGGGGGTGGTGTCCATGAGCTGGAGCAGATAGCCCCGGGAGGTGTTCTCATCGTACACCCCGTTCTGCTTCATGTGCTCCAGCACTGTCACCGGGTCGATGGTGAGGGAGTAATTGAACATGGAGTAGATGGTCTCATAGATCTCCCGGTTCTGCCGCACATAGAAGTCGTCGGACCGCAGCTGGTCGATGACCTCCGGTACGCACCGGGCGTCAATGAGCATGGAGCCCAGCACCGCCTGCTCCGCCTCCACGCTGTGGGGCATCTGCCGGAGCAGCAGCTGTTCGTCTTCCATTGGCACCTTCCAACACCCCCGCTTAATGAGTTAGGAATTAGGAATGAGAAATTAGGAATTGCAATGCGCACTCCGCCTACTGCTCCCACTCTGCCTGGCGGAGCCGGACCAGCCAATTCCGAATCCCTATTCTAAATATCTAAATTCCTAACTCCAAATTCCTAATTCCAAATTCCTAACTCCAAATTCCTAACTCCAAACAAGGGCTTATTTTTCCTCCGTGACCATCACCTTGACGGTCCCGGTGACCTCATAGCCCAGCTTGGCCCGGATCTGATAGCCGCCGCAGGCCTTAATGGGCTCCTCCAGCACCAGCTTGGTCTTGGCGATGGTCAGACCATGCTGCTCCGCCAGGCACTCGGAGATCTCCTTGGCGGTAACCGCGCCAAACAGGCGGCCGCCCTCGCCGGCCTTGGCGGACACCTTCACAGTCAGCCCCTTCAGCTTTTCAGACAGGGCCTCGGCCTCCGCCTTTTCAGCGGCCTCCTGAGCCTTGCGGGCCTTTTCCTGCTGCTTCATGGTGTTCACATTCTCCGCTGTGGCGATGACAGCCAGCTTCTTGGGAAGCAGGAAATTCCGGGCGTAGCCGTCAGAGACATTGACCAGCTGGCCCTTCTTCCCCTGGCCCTTGACGTCCTGCTGTAAAATCACTTTCATGGTAAGTTCCTCCTAAAATAGAATCTTGGTATTGTAAATATCATTCAGACCACTCCGCATACCAGATGCAGAGACTCGAGGTATCCTGCCGGAACAGCCTCTGGGCATCATTCGTCCTCCAGATACTGGTCAATGGCCTGGGCCAGCTCCTGGGCCACCTGGGTCAGGGATTTGTCCGGGATCTGCCCGCCGGCTGCGGCGGCATTGCCGCCGCCCCCCAGCTTTTCCAGGATGACCTGTACGTTTACTTCGCCAATAGAGCGGGCGGAGACGATCACCCGGTCTCCGTCTGGATAGAGGACGAAGGAGGTGTCGATGCCAATGATGTTCAGCAGCTCGTCCGCCGCCTGGGCGGCGGTGATGCGGCCCACGGTGTGGTCCACCACGGCCACCGCAATGCCTTCCCGGTACATCTTAGCGTTCTGGATGATGGAGTATTTGGCAATGGTGCCCTCCAGGTCGTTCTGAAACAGGCGCTTGACCTCGGCGGTGTCCGCCCCGGCCCGGCGCAGAAAGGCCGCCGCCTCAAAGGTGCGGCCGCCGGTGCGCATGGAGAAGTTCTTGGTATCCAGCACGATGCCGGCCAGCAGGGCCTCTGCCTCGGCCCGCGTCAGGTCGGTGGGGTCGGCGATGTACTGGAGCAGCTCGGTCACCAGCTCTGAGGCGGAGGAGGCGTAGGGCTCGTGGTAGTTGAGGGCGGCCCCCTCGATGTAGGTGGCGGCCCGGCGGTGATGGTCGATGACCGCCACCCGGTTGCAGGACTCCAGTACCTCCCGGGACAGCACCTGCTCCGGACGGTTGGTGTCCACTACTACCACAAGAGAGCGGTTGTCCATCATCAGCAGAGCCTCCTGGGGGGCTAGAAAGGCCCCGCGGTACTCGGTCAGTTGGGCCAGCCGGTCAGACAGGACCTTGCTGGGAGGGGAGCCTGCCTCCTGGATGATGTAGGCGGGGACGCCCTTTTTCCGGGCAATGGCAAACACACCGGCGGCGGCGCCCACACAGTCGTTGTCCGGCGATTTGTGGCCCATGATAAACAGGCCGGAGGAGTCGGACACCAGGGCGGAGAGGGCGTTGGCCATGACCCGGCTTTTTACCTTGGTGCGCTTCTCCGTCTCCTTGGAGCGGCCGCCGAAGAACTCAAAGGTGAATTTGTTGCGGATGACGGCCTGGTCGCCCCCACGGGACAGGGCCATCTCAATGGAGAGATTGGCGAACTGCATCAGCTCCTGAAACGTGGAGCCGTCCTTGCCCACACCGATGGACAGGGTGGCGGACAGTCCGCCGGGATTGACCACCTGGTGGATGGTGTCCAGAATGTCAAATTTCTGATCCACGAACCGGGAGAGGTACTGCTCCTCGAAGAAGAAGAGGTACCGGTCCCGCTCCATCCGGCGGAGCATCCCGCCGGTCCCATCCACCCAGGCGTCCAGGCGGGCATTGATCTCGGAATAGATGGTGGAGCGCTGGTTTTCCGTGAGGTTTTTCATCAGATCCTCGTAGTTGTCCAGCAGCAGCACCGCCGCCACCGGCCGGCTGGCCTGATAACGGTCCCGCACGGCGGACAGCTCGGTCACGTCCACCCAGTAGGTGGTGGCGAGAAAGCCGCCCCCCCGCTCGCTGGCCCGGACCAGATGTCCGTATACCAAGAAGCGGCGTCCGGCAAAGGTCACGTCGCCGGGACACTCGCTCTTACCCTCCAGCAGCCAGCGGGTGTCAAAGCCGGGGATCACGGCGGACAGCTTGGCGTCAAACAGGTGCTCCCCGTCATCCGTCAGCTTGAGGAAGCGGTCGTTGGTCCAGATGATGTCGCCGCTCTCCGGACGGAAAATGACCATGGGTAGCGGAGAGTTGACCATGGTGTCCTTGGCGGCCACATCCACCGTGCCGGTGATATTCTCAATGTACTTGGTCACCTCACGGCGGCGCTTGCGGAGATTGGCGCGGTGGTACAGCCCCAGCAGGGCCACCACCATCAGCTCCAGGACCGCCAGCGGCAGGCTGAACAGGGCGGAGGCCAGGGCAAACACGACTAGACAGACGAAGTATAACTGAAGACTGGGTTGAAACAGTTGATGCAGCTTTCGATTCAAGAAGGGGACCTCCTTCCAGTTGGTGAAATCAGAAATTTATTATATCAGATGGTGAAAAGAAATACAACCAAAACCGCCGGAATGATGGGAAAAGCCCGGACGGATCCGTTGTGTGGGAAAAAATATTGGCCGCGGGAGCGGTCCAGCCGTTGCAACTGGAAAAAAAGACTGGTATAATAGGGCAACAAGCGTTTTACCGCAGTACCGCGGCAGAGCGGAGCCGGAGCTCCGGCCGCGTCCGCCGAAGCAGCGCGCCCTGGAACGGGCGGCGGCTCTATGCCTGTTAATTTACTACCTTTAGGAGGCTGTTCCATTATGCAAGAGATCAAGATCACCCGCGCTCAGACTTTGAAGGAGAAGCCCGAGTCCTCCACTCTGGTGTTCGGCAAGAGCATGACCGATCATATGTTCATCGTGGACTATGACGCCGGCCAGGGCTGGCACGACCCCCGCATCGTCCCCTATGCTCCCCTCCAGATCGATCCTGCGGCCAAGGTGCTCCACTACGCCCAGGAGATCTTTGAGGGCTTGAAGGCCTACCGCACCGATGACGGCTCCATCCAGCTGTTCCGCCCCATGGACAATATCCGCCGGATGAACGACTCTGCTGAGCGTATCTCCCTGCCCCAGATCCCCGAGGATCTGGCCCTGGCCGGCATCACGGAGCTGGTCAAGCTGGAGCGGGACTGGGTCCCCCACGAGAAGGATACCTCCCTGTACATCCGTCCCTTTATGATCGGCCTGGACGCCGCTCTGGGTGTACACAGCTCCCACCACTGCCAGTACATCGTCATCGTCTGTCCCGTGGGCGCCTACTATCCCGAGGGGCTGAATCCCGTCAAGATCTACGTGGAGGACGAGGACGTCCGCGCCGTCAAGGGTGGTACCGGCATGGCCAAGACCGGCGGAAACTACGCCGCCTCCCTGCGGGCCGGCGACCGGGCTGAGGCCAAGGGGTATAGCCAGGTTCTGTGGCTGGACGGCGTCCATCGCAAGTATATTGAGGAGGTCGGCTCCATGAATGTCATGTTCAAGGTGGCCGGCAAGATCCTTACCCCCGATCTGAATGGCTCCGTGCTGTCCGGCATCACCCGCCGCTCCTGCATCCAGCTGCTGAAGGATTGGGGCTATGAGGTGGAGGAGCGCCGTATCTCCGCCGAGGAACTTTTCCAGGCTGCCGAGGACGGTACTCTGGAGGAGGCGTGGGGCACCGGCACCGCCGCGGTGATCTCTCCCATCGGCGAGCTGGCCGAGGGCGACAAGAAGGTGACCGTCAGCGGCAACAAGATCGGTCCTATCACCCAGCGCCTGTATGATGAGCTCACCGGCATCCAGTGGGGCCGCATAGCGGATCCTCACGGCTGGACAATGAAGATCTGCTGATCCACTGCCGGTTCTGTGGATCGATCCCGTTGAAGCTGCCGGAAAGGGCCAGACAGCCTTTTCCGGCAGCTTCAACGCGCTCCAAGCTGCTTGTGAAGGGAGGTGCGTTCAGCCGGCCGGGAAGTCCGGGCCGCGCCCCGTCTTGTTCCGGCCCTGCACGGTTTCCCATGTGCGGGGCTGCATCACGATCCAGGCGCCAAAAATTTTATGGCGAAAGCTCTTTACTTTTTGAAAAAATCTGCTATAATACAAAAAGTGGTTTTACCTGTGTATTCCACTTCCTGTCAATGCCCATTACAATGGGCCTATAGCTCAGCTGGGAGCGCAAAGGGTTCGGTTTTCTGCCACATCTACAATTTCATATTGCTTTATTCTTCTGTTCCGCTTTTGGAACTGTTGATTTGGGCCCGTAGCTCAGTCTGGGAGAGCGTACGGTTCGCATCCGTAAGGTCGAGGGTTCGATCCCCTTCGGGTCCACCACACTCGGGAGATCTCGTTTTGAGATCTCCCGAGTTTTTTCATGCTTTCAGGATGCGCGATAGTACACACTCTTGTCCCCTTCGGGATACAGGAAGTCGAAAAACTGTGTGACACTGATTTTGAATTCCACTTCGATTTCAAAGTTCTTCCCGATATTCACCCGCTCAATGAGCTGCCGCAGGATCATCTTCTTTCCCTCGATACTACTCCCCGCATACAGGTCGGCCCAGGACATGATCTTGTCATACTCCTTTTGGACGGCAACGGCAGAGTTCTTCAGATCAGCCGCTTTCTCCTTGGCCTGTTCCAACTCCTGGGCCAGCGCCGCCAGCTTCCTTCGGGTGTCCTCTATCATCTCGCCGAGGATGTCCGCTCCAAAACTGCCAGTCCCATTGATGGTCTTGATGATCTCTTTCTTGTAGCTCTCCAGTTCCCGTTCTGCGGAGGCGTGAAGTTTCTCCAGATTCGCCACTGAACTGTTTGCCAGTTGGAGTTCTTTCTCCCGCTGCTTTTGAATGAGCTGGCTCCTGGGTGCAGTCTTCATCCGCTCAAAGAGTTGGATGACGATCTTATCAATAATGCCGTCCAGTTTCTCGCCGGAGTATCCGGTCTGACCATCACAGTCCTGAGGATGGCGGATCTTGTAGTGGCAGGCATATCGGATATGAGTTTCCCGTTTGGGCTCATCCTTGGCGCGTCTGCCGCTGCTGGTGGTCAGCACCAGTTTGGAACCACAGTGGGCGCAGTAGACCATCCCTGAGAGCAGCGCCTTCCCCTTGGAGTTAAAGGGTACCTCATTGTGGTGCATTGTCCTGGCTTCCATCAACTCCTGTGCCCGCTCATACAGATCCAGAGGAACGATTTGTAGCTCCGGAAAGATTTCTGAGCGTGTTTCCCCACTGCGCAGGATTCCCACATACATGATGTTCTTCAGCATTTTGATGATGGTGGTATTGGCGAAGTTGGTTCCCTTTCGATTGAGATAGCCGTTGTTATATAGCCACCGGGACAACCGCTGTGCGCCGAACCCCTCATAAACATATTTTTCAAAGATGATACGCACCACCGCAGCTTCATCCGGGTCAATCAGAATTTCGTTGACTTCGTGATTCTTTTTATTGAAGCGCCCCTGCTTTTCCAGGCGGTATCCATAGGGAACGATCCCGCCGCGGAACCTCCCCTCCTGCACGATTTGCGACAGACGGGTCTTTGTGCGGGCGGAGGTTTTGAGGCTCTCACCGGAAGCCTGCCAGTAACGGATGTAGTTCAGCAGTTTGTCGATATGATCGTCCATCTTCTGCTGCCCTTCCATTGCGCTCCACACTTCGATTCCGTTGCGGATGAACCACTCCACCACGAAGGGAGTCTCATCGTCCCGCCGCCCCAGGCGGTCGAACATGAACACCAGCAGGATGTCAAACTTCCGTTCCTCAGCGTCCTGGCGGATCTCTTGAATCGCGTCGCGGTCAGCAGCAGCCACCTTGAAACCCGAGACACCTTTTTCCGCAAATTCTTTGATGATCGTCCATCCCTGGCTTTCCGCAAATTCACGGCAGTATTGTTTCTGCATCGGGATATCATCTTTTTCTACCTGTCCTTTGGTAGAGACTCGATAGAGGCAATATACTCTCTTGTTTTTTTCCATGATTGCACCTTGTCCTTTCTGGTGTAGGACTGCGGTGCATATGGTTTGCTGTTCATTCAGTTGTCAAGGTTCATATGCACACACAGTATCCCACACCACTGGTAAAAAGTCTACTGAATCAAGCGGGCTTGTTCAGATTTTCAAAGTCCTGCGCCATCAACAGCGTCTGCTCAATTGCAGATACTGTGTCAGGCTGTGTAACGGCGTTTTTGAAGCGTAGGGCAACAATCAGTCCGTCCACTTCCATCGTGATATATTCTGTCGGCTCAGAGTATCGGGGATGCTCCCGATCATACATTGCCTGCTGATAACTCATGTGATCATCCTCCTTTACATGGTCTGCTGCCAAGTTTGTTCTTCTTCGTGGTCGTCCTCGGCGTGGCCTTGGGCGATTTTCTTTTGCCGTTCCTTTCGAAGTGCCTTGCTGTCTGCGTGGTAGTGCGTGGTGGTGGCGTCCCTCACGGGAGCAGGCCCCTCGCCACGCTCCAGAGCGTGGCCAAGCTGGACCACACCACCCACAGCACCAGCCCAGTCAGCGCCAGAGCCGCCAGTCCCAACAGCAGACTGATCCATGGAATGTCCGGCAGACTCAGTCTGGGCAGCTTGATACTGGGCAGAGAAAAACGCTTCTTGTTCCGCTTCCCAGCCTGTTCGCTCATCTGCTCCAGATGCTTCACCGCTTTCAGCAGCTCGTCCATCTGCGTCCGGGTCGGGAGCTGCGCCAGCAGTTCGCTGACTTTCTTGAGATAGCCAGTCTGTCTCTCGGTGTGGTACCCCAGTGTACAGAGGTCGCTCTGCAGAGCCTCCCACTCTGCTTTCGTAGGATGCATTTCGGGAGGCGGTGTCAGCTCCTGCGCCGGAGGCTGCGTAGTCTGCACCATCTGCGCGGGTCGGTTCTTCTCCAACAACTCGTCCATAGATAACTTCTTCTCTGATCCTGAATTCATATTCCATATTCTCCTTCAGATATTTGTCCCCGAACAGCAGGCGGTCACGGCACTGCCAGCCGCTGGGTGTGGTGTAGGTGATATTCCGCCGGGAGGTTTCCCAGCGTACCTTGTAGCCCTCGCTCTCCATCAGCGCAATGAACTCCTCACGGTTAGAGGCGTGGCCCATACAGTCGTTGATGATATTCATGAGCTGCAGTTTTTTGCTCTGGCCACGGGCTGCGGTGTGATACTCGCCGATGGACATTGTCTTAGTCTTCTCTTTCCTGTTCGTGGGGTTGAACACAGGGAGAGAAAACTCCATGCAGACTTGATCGTTGCGCTGCCGCAGTTCTTGGAGTTGCTCCTTTGCGATGTGCAGTTTCTTTCCCGTATCGAAGTTGACGGAGTTGATGAGAAAGTGGGAATGAATGTGTTCCCGGTCTGTGTGGGTACAGACCAGAACTTCATACCCCTCATAGTACTCAGCCAGCTTCAATGCCGCTGCATGAGCGGTGAGCGGATCGACTGCTTCGCCTTTCGGGAAGCTCTGCACCATGTGGTAGAACAGCACGCCGTCGGTTTTGTGATGCAGCCGCTTGGTGGTCATAAAGTCCGCATAGGCAGATTCCGGCTGGCAGTTGATGCCTGTGACCAACTGTTGACCGTCACGCTCGGTTTTCTTGTTCTGCATAGTGTACCGCATCACGGCTCCCATGCATCCGGTGGTCTGCCCTCGCTTGTAGTTAGTGAAGCTGATGATCGCCATTTTTCACCACCGCCTTCGTTCCAGAATCAGCCGGACAGCGGCGCAGAGTTCAGAGAATGCCTGACGCACACCGTCCAGGTTGAGCACCGTGACGCGTCCCATGTGCGCCAGGGTGACGAGTTGATTCAGATTTCTGCCGATTGACTTCAACTCCTTGAGCACTCCTTTCAGTCCATCGACGACCACAACCTGCTTTCCGAGACAGCAGGCCGTCACATAATCGCTCATGGACATCCCGGAGCGTTTCGCCAATTCCTTGATGGCCTCCCGGTCTTCGGATGCCATCCGGGTGCTGAACTTGATATCTTTTTTCATGTCGTTTCCTCCAAATCACAGATAAAGTGGGTCCGGGCTTCTGCCCGGAAATTATGCGGAAGGCGGGCGGCGGCTGTGCCGGTGACCAGACAAACGCGATGCTGGCCACCTCCAAGGAGGTGATTCTCCCGCGCCGAACACCCGCACTCCTCCTTCGGCCACAAACGGCCCAACACGGCGTTTCTTTTGCCTTGCGTGAGTTTACTCGCCGCACCCGGAAACCGCCCGCAAATCGCCGCACAGCGCCTCGACAGGGTCGATAGGGACGATTTCTCCGGCACCCTCCAAATCGACACTATCGGCAC
>OFMF01002520.1_pt1 | contig 11071 bp, 9 predicted proteins | sample 1541771 | NCBI WGS metagenome assembly OFMF01 (sample SAMN04209235, study PRJEB22552) | human gut metagenome | biome: gut; material: feces | host: Homo sapiens | place: USA: Oklahoma
TTCATTTTCAGGATATTTAAGTCCAGCATCCAAAATGAAAATAGAGTCATTAACTTCTACCACATAGAGGTTTTTCGCATTTTCGCGCACCCCTCCAAGGGCAATAATTTTAATATCGCTCATTACGATGTTTTCTCCTCATTTTTATTTTTTATACGAGCAAATTGTTTTGCTTTTTTCATACAAACGGTCCTTGCCTCCAAAAAAGTTAGCAAGTCGAATTACAGCATTAACATTGTACCATATTTTCAGAAGATTTTCTTCTTTGTGATTTGGAAAAGTTACTTGAACACCTAAAAAACGCCCGAAGGCGTTTGTGTTTATTCAAACAATTGATAATAATCGGCGATTGCCATTTGGGCTTTTTCGTCTTGATTGAGGTCTTTGATGATTTTGCCGTCTTTCATAACAATCAAACGGTTACCATATTTCAGAGCGTCTTCCATGTGGTGTGTAATCATGAGTGCTGTCAAGTGGTCACCTGATACAAATTCATCTGTTAAATTCATCAAGGATACACTCGTCTTAGGGTCAAGGGCTGCCGTATGTTCATCAAGTAGCAACAATTCTGGGCGTTTTAGCGTTGCCATGAGCAAGCTAAGTGCTTGACGTTGCCCACCTGATAAAAGCCCAGTCGGCGTTTCCAAATGCTTTTCAAGACCATTACCAGTTCGTGCAACCAACGCTTGAAATTCATCGGTAAACGCATGAATTTTTCGTGGCAAAAGTCCACGTTTTTCACCACGATATTTGGCAATAAGAAGGTTTTCAGCCACAGTCATACGTGGTGCTGTTCCCATTTTAGGGTCTTGAAAGACACGCGCCAAATAGTTTGCACGTTTTTCAGCAGGTAAATGTGTCACATCTTTGTCTAGGATATAAATGCTTCCGCTAGTCAACATCAAAGTTCCAGCAATCACGTTAAAAAGCGTTGATTTCCCAGCACCGTTCCCACCTAAAATCGTCAAAAAATCATGTTCATAAATTGTCAAATTCACGTCATCAAGGATTGTTTTGACCTCGTCAAGACCGTTATTAACTTGAACGGTAGCATTTTTTAATTCTACAATTTTTTTCATCGCGATAAGGTCACTCCTTTGAAAAATTTATTTTTAAGAACGGGAACCATGAGACAGAGTGCCAAGACAAGAGCACTGAACAATTTGAGGTAGTTCGTATTGAAGCCAAGGGCAATAACTGCCGTGATTAAGAATTGATACAAAATTGACCCAACAACAATGGCAATCAAACGCTCTAAAAGTGTTAAACCAGTTGAATACAACACTTCTCCGATAATGATACTAGCAAGTCCGATAACAATCACACCAATTCCTTTTGAGACATCAGCGTAGCCATCTTGTTGGCTGACAAGAGCACCTGATAAAGCAATCAACCCATTTGAAATCGTAAGCCCCATAACTTCCATGCGGTCGGTATTAATCCCAAAACTTTTTGCCATATCACGGTTATCACCAGTAGCGATATAAGCCTGACCAAGTCGTGTGTACAGGAAGAAAATTAATCCTGAAATAACAATAACAACCGCTAAAAGACCAATAATCAGCAAGTTAGTGCTATCTGCAAACGGGAATAAATCTTGCAATGTTTTAATATCAAGCAAACCAAGATTAGCACGTTTCATAATCATGAGCATGATTGAGTTACAAGAGGTCATCACCAAAATTCCTGCTAAAATGGTTGGGATTTTTCCTTTAGTATAAAGCAAGCCTGTCACAAGTCCTGCAAAACACCCTGAAAGCATTCCTGCAAGTGTTGCTAAAATAGGATGAAAACCATGGTTCATCAAAGTAACAGCCACTGCTCCTCCAAGCGGAAATGAGCCTTCTGTTGTCATATCTGGAAAGTTCAAGATTCTAAAGGTGAGGTAAATTCCTAGACCAAGAATTCCCCACAAAAGCCCTTGTGATACTGACGAAATAATCATCTGATTTTTCTCCTTCTTCCTTAATTATCATCTGCCTCAACAGCCACTGTGGCTTCTGAAAGAACACTATCTGGTATTGTAATACCAAGCTCTTGTGCAGCTTTCAAGTTAAGGGTTGGTGTCCCTGTATTGACAATATTAACAGGAACTTCTGACACTTTTTTACCTGCTAACAATTTAACAGCAATTTTTGCCGTTTCCACACCTAAATCATACTGACTTTGGGCAACTGATGCAATGCTTCCTTGCTCTACCATTGTATCAACGCATGAATAAATCGGAATTTTCGCAGCATTGGCAGCATTAACAACCGTCGTAAAGGCTGATGCAATAGTATTGTCTTGTGGAACAAAGATAGCATCGACTTTTCCTGTCATAACCGACATTGTTGTTGTGATTTCATTTGTTGACGGTACGGCGTATTCAATGACATTAATGCCAGCAACTTCAGCATCCTTTTTAAATTCAGCGACTTGTGATACTGAATTATCCTCGCTACTAGCATATAAAACGCCGATTGTCTTGGCATTTGGTGTGATTTTTTGAATGAGCTCTACGCTTTGTTCAATTGGAACTTGGTTGGAAACCCCTGTTACGTTTCCTTCTGGTTCTTCAAGATTTTTAACTAATTTTGCACCAACTGGGTCAGAAATAGCTCCCATAACAACTGGAATATCACTTGTTGCTGATGCCAAACCTTGTGCGGCTGGTGTTGCAATACCAATCAAAACATCGTTTTTAGCATTGACCAGCTGCTTACTCATCGTTTGAATCTTGCTTTGGTCACCTTCAGCATTCAACATCGTAATTTCAGCGTTATCACTATCATAGCCAGCCTCAGCAAGACCGTCCTCAATTCCTTTTTCAATCTCATCTAGAGCATCGTGCGTCACATACTGCAAAATACCAATTTTAACCACATCATTTTTACTTGAATCTCTTTTAGTCTGGTCATAAATCATCGAACCAGCAACTAAAATAACAAGAGCAATAAGGGTTCCAATAAGTGCTTTATTTTTCATTTTCTCTCCATTAATTTTTTAGTTAAAATTCTATATCAATATTATTCGTTAATAATGTGAGTCAACTAAAAAGAAAAGCGTCTAGTAAAAATCTACTACACGCCTTTTTTATCCTGTAACTAAGATTAGCGCATAGATACTTTTTAGAAGTACTCCAAAAGTCGTATCTATGCAAACACATAAACACAACTTTACCTACGCCAACTTTGCCAATTTGTAAGAATTTGTGTGTTGTTCATCTTAGCTTCCTCCTGTGTTTTTTTATATTATATCCTAAATTTTAGAAATTTCAAGCACTTTTCGAAATTTTCTTAATTTTATTATTTATTAAACTTTGTTATTTAGTAAAAGATGCAATCAAAGCGTTATCAATAGCTATCTGTTTTCAGACAGACAAGTATCTTCAGATCTCCTTTATGTTAACTAAGAATAAAAATGTTTTATAAAAAATAATATCAGCAACTTTTCCATGACTAAAATCCCAGTTTTCGCCAAGGATATGGTATAATAAAGGGATTGAACACATGAGATTAGAAAGGAGACGTCGTAAGATTTCTTATCATTTTTGATTAGCTAGTCTTGCGACAACTTTAATCATGTCATTTGATGGTTTTTTTCTACACCATTTAACAAAAGAATTACAAGAAGAGCTACTTTATGGACGTATTCAAAAGGTCAATCAACCTTTTGAACGTGAGTTGGTTTTAACCATTCGCAATAATCGTAAGAATTATAAGCTCTTGCTTTCTGCTCATCCTGTTTTCGGACGTGTGCAGATTACGACAGCTGATTTTCAAAATCCACAAACCCCAAATACATTTACTATGATTATTCGAAAATACCTTCAAGGGGCAATCATTGAGAGCATTACGCAGATTGAAAATGACCGTATTTTAGAAATCGCATTTTCTAATAAAAATGAAATCGGTGATAACATCAAAGTCACCTTGATGGTTGAAATCATGGGCAAACACAGCAATATTATTTTGATTGATAAAGCTGAAAGCAAGATTATCGAGTCAATCAAGCATATTGGTTTCTCACAAAATAGCTACCGCACTATCTTGCCTGGCTCAACTTATCTTGCACCGCCAAAAACAGAGGCTAAAAATCCTTTCACTGTTTCAGATGAAAAATTATTTGAACTTTTGCAGACAGAAGATTTGGCACCGCGCAATCTGCAAAAACTTTTCCAAGGCTTAGGACGTGATACTGCAGAAAACCTGGCTGCTCAGCTCAGCAACAACAAGCTGAAACAATTCCGTACTTTTTTTGCTAGACCATGTCAGCCAAATATGACCGATAAATCATTTGCTGCTGTGCTATTTGACAAGAGCGATAAGCAATTTGACAGTCTTTCTGAACTCTTGGATGTTTTTTATCAAGATAAGGCTGAACGCGACCGTGTCAATCAGCAATCAAGCGATTTGATTCACCGTGTTCAAACAGAATTGGATAAAAATATCAAAAAACTTGGTAAGCAAGAAAAAGAATTATTAGCGACGGAAAATGCGGAAGAATTCCGCCAAAAAGGAGAACTCTTAACGACCTATCTCACGCTAGTGCCAAACAATCAAGACCAAGTCGAATTAGACAACTACTACACCAACGAAAAAATCGTCATTGCGCTCGATAAAAGCCTGACACCTAGTCAAAATGCGCAGCGTTATTTCAAAAAATACCAAAAATTGAAAGAAGCTGTGAAGCACTTGACAGGGCTTATTCAAGAAACTAAGGATACGATTACTTACCTCGAAAGCGTTGAAACAGCGTTGAATCACGCGGCAATTTCTGATATCGAGGATATTCGCGAGGAATTAGTCGAAACTGGCTTTGTCAAACGTCGCACGCGCGATAAACGCCACAAACGCAAAAAACCAGAACAATACTTGGCTTCAGATGGCAAAACGATTATCATGGTTGGACGCAACAATCTGCAAAATGATGAATTGACTTTCAAAATGGCAAAAAAAGGAGAACTTTGGTTCCATGCTAAGGATATTCCTGGTAGCCACGTTCTTATCAAGGATAATCTCAATCCAAGCGACGAAGTCAAAACTGACGCTGCTGAATTAGCTGCCTACTACTCAAAAGCACGTCTGTCCAACCTTGTTCAGGTTGATATGATTGAAGCTAAAAAGCTTAACAAACCAACTGGTGGCAAACCTGGTTTTGTAACTTATACTGGTCAAAAAACGCTTCGTGTCACTCCGACCGAAGAAAAAATCAACAGTATGCGCATGACAAAATAAACAAAAACTCACTCTAAATCTTCCTTTCGGTTGATTTAAAGTGAGTTTTCTTATTTTTTACTATCTTCTCTTAACTTAGAATGTCTGTATCCATATCCAAAATAGATGAGACTTCCAAGAATAAAGGATGCAATGAAACCATACCAAGTAATCGCTTTGCATTGTGTCATCAATGACAAGTAAATAACAATCGATAGCAGCGGTAAAAATGGCACCCAAGGTGTTCTAAATTCTTCCTCTTTTGGTTCGCCAAAATCTTTGCGAAGTTTAATCACTCCCAAAGCTAACAAAATCAGATAAGCCAAGGTCACAATATTAACCAACAAGGCTAAAATTTCTAATTGCAACACACCTGAAAAGAACATGGTTACCAAACCAACAAAAATAGTTGCTTTCTTAGGAACTTTACTCTTCGGTGTTAATTCTTGAAATTGTTCAGGCAAAAGACCGTCACAACTAATATTATAAATCATACGTGTTAAAGCGTACATCATGGAAATGCAGACGGTAACAAGTGTCATGATAACAACAATTGATACAAAATTTCCGATAAATGGAAAACCAATGCTACGCAACACATACGGAACAACATCCGTAATATTCAATTTTGAATAGTGAACAGTGCCTGTTAAAATCAAGGTTACCACAACATACAACAAAGTCACCAAGCCGATTGAGATAAAAATGCCTTGTGGGATTTTCTTTTGCGGTTCCTTTGTTTCATCTGCTGCCATTGAAATGGATTCAAATCCCAGAAATGCAAAGAACATCAAAGAGGCTCCTGCCATAATCCCAACTTTTCCGCCATAAATTTGACCAAAACCGTATGGGGCAAAATTGCTCCAATTATCAACATTAATAGCTGTCAGCCCTAAGGCAATAAAGATGAGTAAAACAGCTAATTTAAAGATAACTAAAATAGAATTAAATCTTAGAACCGTTTGAACCCCTAGTAAAACAAAGGCAGTTACGAAAAATAATAAGAGAACGGGAACGGGAACGATATCAATATAAGTTCCGTTCTTAGGATTAAATGGGCCACTTAAAGCAGTTGGTAAGCTTATTCCAAATGTTTTCAAGAAAGCTTTTAGATATTCTCCCCAGCCAGAAGCCGCTGTTGAAATGGCACCTGCAAATTCGATGATCATAAACCAACCAGCAATCCAGGCAGGGTACTCTCCAAAAACAGTATACAAATAGCGATAAACACCTCCTGAATGAGGTAACCTTGAAGAAAATTCAGCAAAAAACAGAGCTGATATCGTTACACAAAAAGCCGCAATAAGAATTGATACTGTAATAGCAGGTCCTGCATATTGAGCAGCACCCATTCCTGTTATCGTAAAAATACCTGTTCCAACAATCGAACCTACTCCTAAAAAGATTAGTTCTGCTAACCCCAAACGTCGTTGCAAGTAACTTTTTTTGGGTGCCATTGGAGTCTTTCGAAAAATATCCATACATTCTCCTATTTTTTATTTCAAACTGCTGCACAAATTCAATTAATAAATTTAATACAAAATTCACACGTGCAACGCTTTCTATTTTAGGATAAATATGAATAAAAATCAACTCTCTGTTTAGAATTACAGGATAATTTATAGCTTGTGTTTATATTGTCTTCTATATAAATTATACATACGAGCAACTAATATCAAAATAACATATAGACCAGACATCGATTTACTATCTTTAAAGTTAACCTCTAATTCACTAGTTTCGTAATACAGTTGATAAGTGGAGTGTTGTCTTAAAAAACTATCTCCAAATTCAGTGATACCTAAAATAGATACTTGTTTTAACATTAAATTCTTTAATGTCTCTTGGATACTTGGTGTGTTACCACTCAAAGAAATAACAATAACAAGATCTTCATCATTTAACATATTAGAAATAGCCGAAAAATCTGTCTCTCCAGATAATAAAAAATTGGGTCTTTCGAACAAAAATAACTCTTTAGAAAATTCTTTTGCAAAATTATTTTGTGTGAATCCTGTTGCATAAATAATAACATTATTTGCTTTATTCAACACCGAAAATATTCTATCAAGCTCAACATTTTTCATCAATTTAATGGTATTTTTTACATCCCCTAACACTTCATCAATCACATCTTGTTCTGATGGAATTAATTGCATCGCAATAGAAGATTGGATAAAATACTTCATTTCAGAATAGCCATTAAATCCTAGCTTTTTTGAAAACCTTAGGACTGTACTTTTAGACATCATGACCTTTCGCCCTAACTCTACTAACGTTAACTCTTCAATACTTTCTTGATGAGCTATAATATATCTTGCCAAATCCTTTTCGGACTCCGATAATTTATCAAAATGCAATCCAACTAATTGTTCAAAATTCAATTCTTCCCCTCCACCAAACTACCGTATCATCATGCATAATCTCTTTTACTACTATTCTTAATAGTAGCCGCTAATTTTACGCAATAACATTGTATCATATTTTAGGAATCATTATTGACACAAAAAAGATAATGCCACTATTCCTTCTACACCGTAGATATCAAACCAAGATGTGAGAATAGTTTATAGGCATTATCCCTCTTTTATAATTTACCCATTATTTTTTATACTAAATTCAAGTGAATAAATAAACAAATGCTTCATAAGGTTGAAGTTCCTGTTTAACATTTAGCTGTAATTGCTCTTTATGGTAATTATGAATCAAACAATGACCTGAGCGTTTAAGTAAATCTTTTGGAAGACTAACGTAAGTTGGTTTGTCATCAAAAGAACATACGACAAGGAGAGTTTGTTCTTCATATGTTCTCAAATAAGAATATACATTACTATCGCTCTTATTAATTAGTTTATAGTCACCGTAAACAATGATAGGCAATTGATGTCGTAAAGCAATTAACTTTTTATAGTAATAAAAGACAGACTGTTTGTCCTCTAAAGCTGCTTCAGCATTAATTACTTTATTATCACTAGAATATGAAATCCAAGGTTCTGAAGTTGAAAATCCATAACCATCGGTGATATCTCCATTCCAAGGAAATGGTGTCCGAGCATTATCTCTTGACTTCAGGTAAAGCGATTCTTTTATATAGCTTTCAGGCTCTCCTTTTTCTTCCATTAACTGTGAAAAATACTGAGTTTCGATGTCTTGATATTCCTCAAATGTCGCAAAAGGTACATTCTTCATACCTAACTCTTCACCTTGAAAAATATAAGGTGTGCCCTTCATCATATGGAGTAGGGTTCCTAACATCTTAGCAGATTCGACACGATATAACTCATCATTACCAAATCGTGTTACCACCCTAGGCTGATCATGATTACTCCAATATAAACTATTCCACCCTTCAGATAATTTGTCTTGCCATTCAGATAATACCTTCTTCAGATCACTTAATTTAAAACGGACATCAGAAAATTTACCATAACGTCCGTAATCTAAATGCATATGATCAAAATGAAAAACCATATTTAATTCTTCATTTTCAGCTTTCGTATAACGAAGAGCCTGATCAGCATTGGTATTAGGCGCCTCACCTACCGTCATCACATTATACCGTTTAAGCACTTTCTGGTTTAATTCATGTAAGTACTCATGAACCCTAGGACCATTTGATGCACCAATATAATACGATTTAGTATATGGTAAAGATTCGGGTGCATCAGGATAACTAGGATCTTTGCTAATTAATGTAATGACATCCATTCTGAAGCCATCAATACCAAATTGAAACCACCAATTAATCATCTGAAAAATTTCTTCACGTAGTTTAGGATTCTCCCAATTTAAATCGGGCTGTTCCTTAGCAAAACAATGTAAGTAATATTGGTTTCTCTCTGAAACATATTCCCAAGCTGAACCTCCAAAAGTTGATCCCCAATTAGTTGGTTCACTACCGTCTGGTTTTGGATCTTTCCAGATATAATAATCAGAATAAGGGTTATCTTTACTTTTTTTAGATTCTTCAAACCATTTATGTTGATTACTGGTGTGATTAACTACCAAATCTAAGATTACTTTCATCCCAATTTTATGGGCTTCTTCTAATAATGTCTTTAAATCGTCTAGTTTCCCATATTTGACATCAACCTTATAATAATCACTAATGTCATATCCATTATCTACCCCTGGTGATTCATAAATCGGATTTAACCATATCACATCAATACCTAGCAAAGATAAATAAGGAAGTTTTTCAATGACTCCTTTTAAGTCCCCAATACCATCTCCATTACTATCTTTAAAACTCTGTGGATATACCTGATATACCACACTATATTTCCACCAATCTTTCTCCATTACTCTATTCCTTCATATTATTTTCAACGAGATAATGTGCTGTAAAAATTACATTTCATCATCTTCTGAATCGACTGTTTCTTGTAGAAAATGATTAACGTAAATAATCTGATTTTTAGCCTCTTCAATCGCCTGTGTGATTAGTGACTCAGATAAGTCTTGATTTTCCAATTGGAGTAACAAAGACATAATAACTGGCAAATTCATACCTGTAATCAAATGAACATTTGGTTTTAACTGTTTAACAAATTCCTGATTGACTGATCCCCCCAACAAATCTGTAAAAACCAGGATATCTTCCGTACCTTGACAACGATTTAATGCCGCTTCAACAGCCACAGTAATTGGCTCATTATCAACATATGCACTGATGGTTTCAATATTCGTCAGGGAAGGAACTAGATACTTCAACGTATCATCCATACCATCTGCTAAATGACGATGACTAGCAATTATAACTTTAACCATATCATAAACCTACGCTTTCAAAATCCCAAAATAAGATAAAATAATAGATAATACAATAATTCCAAATATAATCTGGATAACAGACATTTTTTTACTTGCAATCAATTTATAAACAACTAGCGTTAATAATGCAGGTAATAGCGACGGCATAATTTTATCTAAAACTTCTGTTTGTAAAGATAAAGAGACTTCTCCTGTTTTAAAAACAGGAGCAACATTAATTTTGATGACAGAAGCCACTAAAGCACCAATAACGGTTAAGCCCATTATAGAAGCTGCTTCAGTAAAAACACTAAGTCGATCACCTAGAGCTGTTACTAATTTGATACCTGATTGGTAACCAATCTTAAATAGCTTCACTCTAAATAACAGAAAGATGATATTGAGTAGTAACCAAATAATTGCTCCTGTAGGATTTCCTTCTAATCCCATATATGCAGCTATTGAACCAATGATAGTTGGATAAAGAACCCAAACAAGAGTGTCACCTATACCCGCTAAAGGCCCCATCATTCCTGTTTTAAAGCTCTGAACAGCTTCTTGAGCAGCAACGCCATCTCTTTCTTCCATTGCCACACTCGCTCCAAGTAAAACATTAGCCATCCAAGTTGTCGTATTAAAGTATTTAAAATGATTATTTAAAGCAGCAACATACTCATCGTCATTAGAATAAATTTTTCTCAATAATTTATTTAATCCAAACACCACTGCGGGTCCTTGTTGAGTTTCGTAGTTAAAAGTATTACAAGCCATAAACATATATCTAAAAGCTGCTTTATTAATATCTTTATTTGTTACAATATCATTTTGCTTATTCATCAAAATCATCTCCTATTTCTTCAACGGTATTAAGATTAGAAGTCGTAACTTTCTGAATTGTTGTTGTGAAATAATAATACGCTAACGCTAGTCCAACAATAGAGACTCCTAAGATTGGTAAATTAAGATACGCTGTCAAGACAAAGCCAATTAATAATAGGGATAAATATTTTTTTGCTGGCATAACTTGTAGTAATAAAGCAATCCCCACAACCGGAAGCATATTTCCAGCAATCGTCAAGCCACTCGTAACCCAATCAGGCACATAGTTCAGTATAAGTGTA
>OFMF01002532.1_pt1 | contig 11025 bp, 10 predicted proteins | sample 1541771 | NCBI WGS metagenome assembly OFMF01 (sample SAMN04209235, study PRJEB22552) | human gut metagenome | biome: gut; material: feces | host: Homo sapiens | place: USA: Oklahoma
TATCAGAGCTTACCCGTTCCGGTGTATCCCGATATCCGCCGTGCATGGTAGAGATTACCTCCATTTGTCCGAGGATCATCTCAAATTCCGGAGGACGGCCTAAAAGGCCCTCTCCATAAGAGGCCAGAGCTTTTAAATACTGTATATCCCACAGGGGAACAGCGGCCAGACTCAATACGGGAAGATGAAGTCCTCTGAAAGAGCTGTCATCGCTTTTGGGGAGGTATTTTAAAAGCTGTCCTCTGTAGGATTCAAGAAGCTTTTTCTGACAGAAGGGGCGCATAACCGGCTTTTTTTCATGTCCCTTTCCACAGATGGCAATGGTATCTCCATAGCCGCATACATCCAGATTGATGACACCTGTCAGGGAAGTACGGTCCAGGGAAGAAACGTAAAATTTGCTGCCCATATTACCTGCTTCTTCGCCATCAAAAAAGGCAAAACGGGCCGGAATATGCTCTTTTTTCAGAGTCTGTGCCAGCTGGATCAGGATACAGACTGCTGCAGCATTGTCATTAGCTCCAAATGTTCCGGGTACAGCATCGTAGTGAGCACAGAAGAGGAGAGAGGGCTCAGGACTCCAGGGAGTTAAAAGGTAGTTACGTATTCCGCGAGGGTTCTGAATGGACGGTTCCTGTTCCTGAAGGCTAAACTCCAGCCCCTCCTGGATGAGAACATCAAGAAGGGCTTTTTGCCGGTTTTCAGGATCTTTCTGTGCCAGGTGTTTTAAGTGTCGGTCGATGGTCATGAAATAGTCTCCTTGCTGTTATACGCAGGCTTCCACAGGAACCTTTATAACGATTTTACGGATAGGAGCGCTGGCTGTTCCGGTCTGGATTGCAGGAATGTGTACATCCCATGGGAAGTATACAGCGTAGGTACCTATATCTAAAGAGATACGGCCTTCCGGTACAGCAGGGTTATTGTGATAGAAGAGGATATCACGAGGGGTATCCAGCAAATCTTCATCTATCTGGCTTGTACCGTTATCCCAGTAAAATCCGGCTTCTTCCGGTCCGCCGGAGGCAAGGAACTGTACGTCTATATTTTTGCGGTGAATTTCCGGACGAAGTGTTTCTCTTGGAGCGGTAGTCAGATCCAGAACCTGTAAAATAACAGGGACACCTTCAAAATCCAGATCAAATCTTCCTGGTTCGTGATTGGCCAGGTCGTTATCCTTTAAAATGCGGATTGCGTTCTGCAGTGGTCTGGGAAGGATTGCCAGTTCCTGTTCAAAGTGTTTGCTGTTGATGTTTCCGTAGATCATAATGATACCTCCTAATGGTAAATGTTTTTGATGGATATTGAAAGGCAGTAAGTCGTGTGCAGAATTACTGCATAGCAGTCAGACCTCCGTCTACGCAGAGAATCTGTCCAGTTACAAAAGAGGCGGCGTCGCTGCACAGATAAAGGGCAGCAGAAGCAATATCCTGCTCTTTGCCGATTCTTCCAAGGGGAATACGTTCGGTTAATGTTTTGTAAAATACCGGATCATCCAGCTGGAATGCATTAATGGGAGTGTATACAAAAGTGGGAGCAATGGCGTTGCAGGTGATGCCGTATTTTCCCCATTCACAGGCCAGCTGGCGGGTATACATATTGACAGCGCCTTTACTTGTACAGTAGGCAATGTAGTCCTGCTTTGTTCCGATCAAGCTTTTTACAGAGGAAAGATTCAGAATCCGTCCCTGTTTTTGAGGGATCATAAACCGTTTTCCTACTTCACGGGTAATCCGGTGGAGAGAGGCGATGTTTATATCCATAACCGTCTGGAAGGTCTGGTCGTCATATTCCTCAGCAGGGATCAGACGGTTGATTCCGGCACTGTTTACAAGGATATCTACAGTGCCGAAGGTGTGTTCTATGGAGTTGAGCATCTGGTTTGTGCTTTCTGCATCAGTCAGATCGCAGGAGAGGGATAAAAATGGACGATCCAGGCTTTTAGCCAGTTCTTCTATGGGAGCCGCTTTTTCCGGACGGGTACCGCAGACAGCGACCTGAGCGCCCTGCTGAAGAAATGCTCTGGCAATCGCACTTCCCAAACCGCCGGTTCCTCCGGTGATCAGTGCTGTTTTTCCTTTGAGAGAAAATATTTCATTGTAGTCAGTCATAATGTAATACCGCCTTTCTTTTAAGAGAATACGTCTGTGTCCTGTGAGGAAGTGTCCGTGGCTGCCGGCAGCATGGGCTCTGTAAAGTATTGAGGGTTATGGGCCCTGAGAGGAGCTGTAAGCATCCGGATTCTGGAGAAATGGTGGTCGTAGATCAGACCGGCACGGTCATAATTACGGTTAATAAGGGCATCTGTCAGATTAGTCAGTTCCTGCATAAATCCATCCAGTACGTTGGGATTGCTTACAGCCAGGGAAAGCAGGCGGCTTAAATCTGTGTCAGTTTTCTGGAGAGAAGCCCATATCAGATCCATATTTCCGGCCAGTGTATAAAGCTGATGATAGTATTCTGACAGAAGATGGACTGTCTTAGATGAATTTCCAAGAAGCATATGGCTGCCCATCTGCTGGATGGGACAGTATAAAAGCTCCAGTTCAGATTTGGGAACCCTTCTTATATAAATGGAATGGATCATGGCACTACCCAGCTTTTGGTGGACCCATACAGCATCATCAATGCGTTTTTGATCGATTTTAGAAACAAATGCCCCTCGCTTGGGAATAACGTCCACCAGATTTTCTCTGGATAATTTGAAAAATGAATCATGGATCGGAGTCCGGCTCATATTCAGAGATGAGGCAAGATCCGCTTCATTCATTTTCTGACCGGGAAGAAGAAGAAGCTCCAGGATAAATTTTCGTATAATGCGGTAGGCATACTGCCGTGCATCCTCAGAAGGTCTGCGGACAGGCAGGGTGTCATTTTGAAATAAAGCTAGTGTCATAGGGATACCGTTCTTTCTTTGATGATAAGTTGGTTGACAACTTGTATGCAATTTTAGATTTAGTAAAGTTCTGGTTTTATTTTATACATGGCAACAAAAGAGCGCCTGATTTGACGGGCTGTTTTTTTGAAACTGATATGCAATCATAAGTAAGACTTGTATGCAATCTGGGGCTTGTATGCAAAATGATTAAACAGGACAAAGGAGGACGGGGTCGGATGATTAAGGCAGAAGAGCTTCTGGATAAGATCAGATCTCAGAACGAGGTTTACAATGCTCTGAAATATCAGATCCTTACCTTAAAGGCAGAGCCGGGAGAGATGCTCAGTGAGAACATCATATCTGCTCAGATGAATGCCGGGAGGTCGGCAGTGAGGGATGCTCTTGCCCAGTTGACAGAGGAAGGCTATGTTGTTGTTTATCCCCAGAAGGGAACGGCTGTTTCTATGATTGATCCGGAACGGATCAAACAGTCTGTGTATACTCACAGAGTACTCGAACAGTCCATGATTGAGGAGATATGCAGAAGCGATATCTCAGAAGAACAGCTGAAGCTTCTTGAGGATGTACTGGATGAACAAAGTATAAAAAAGGAAGAGATCGCTGATCTTTTGATTCTGGAACAGCAGTTAAGCTATGCGCTTTCGGTTCTCTGCGATAAGAAGCACATTTGGGAAATGTTCCGGATTATGGATTGTGACATGCTGAGAGCGAATTATCTGTATTACAGTACATATGGTTTTCAGGCGGAGCGGTATTATGGTCCCTCTGGCTGGGAGCATATGCAGATAGAAGGAAGGATGCTTCTGGATCATCTGAAAAGGAAGGATACGGAAGCGGCAGCTTTGATCTGTTCCAGCCATTTTGACAGAATTCTTCTTAATACGAATTCCATTCAGGGATTTTATCCACAGTTCTTTTCCGGCTGACAAAAATGGCTGACAGCAAAAAACTGTCAGGACGTTTTGGCGCCGGTTAGAAAATATACTAATTTATCATGAAGGGAGATGAAATGGGGATATCATTGTTGAGAGAGATGCAATGTGTATGACGTAGGGAAAAAAGAAATGGAGGAAATACCATGGAATATATCATCGGTATAATTTTATTGTTTACGTTTTTTGGCCTGGCATATTACTGTATTAAAGGCCACAACCTGATGATCGGATTCTTGATCATCACACTTATCTGGACAATCCTTCCTCTGGGAGGCACATTATTTGCAAGCCAGGCATTCCTGGAGTCCAATCCGGTTCTTCAGTTTGAAGGTGCAAAGGGACTGGTTGGTATCCTGAACAAGATTTACCAGAGCGCTCCGGAAGGCTGGGGAACTACACTGGTAAACGTATGCTGGGGTGCATGGTTTGGTCGTGTTCTGATGGAGACCGGAATTGCGTCTACCCTGATTCGTAAGACTGTTGAATTAGGCGGAGACAAGCCTCTGGTTACTATCACTCTGCTGAATATTGTTACAGCTGTTATCTTTACGGCTATGACAGGAGCTGGCCCTGTTATCGCAATCGGCGTTATCGTTCTTCCTATTCTTATGTCTTTAGGAGTTCCGAAAGCAATTGCCATGTTCAGCTTTATGGGTTCTGTTGCAGCAGGTATTTATTTAAATCCTGTTAACTTTGCACAGTACCGCGCTTTTTTTATCCAGCCGGATCAGATGCCTGACTTTACTCTGGGATGGTATGTAAGCCACTGGGGTCTTGCAGCTCTGCTGATCATGCTTGTTGCTACAACTGTTCTTTCCGCAGTTTACCTTAAATCCTCAAAGACCAGCCACGCATGGGCTGCCCAGACAAGAGGCACTGCAGATCAGAAGAACGCTCCGTTCTATACTCTGATCCTTCCGATTGTTCCTGTTATCTTAAAGATCTGGCTTGATTTTTCCGTTATCGGCGGCTTCGTAATTGCCGGTTTTGCAGCTCTGTTCCTGTGCGGAAAGATGAAGGGTACATTTAAGGAGAATTGCCAGCTGGTAAATAAGCTGTATTATGACGGCGTTGTAGACACCGCTCCATTGGTAGGCTTCCTTCTTACACTGCCGATGTTCAACACAGTAGCATCCTATGCATCTCCTTATTTTAAGGTCGTTCTTGGCGGAATCATGCCCAGAAGCGAGCTTGTTGTATGTATTGCATTTGCAGCCCTGCTGTTTATGGGACTGTTCCGTGGCCCTATGACTCTGGTAGGCTGCGGCGCCGCTACATTAGGCGTTCTTTCCAATGTGGCTTCCTTCTCAGTTCCATTCTTATATGCAGTATTTGCAATTCCTACAATCACGGTTAACATCGGATGCTGTATTACACAGTCCTGGGTTGCATGGGGATTGGCTTACACCAAGGTTGATTCTAAGGACTTCTTGAAATTATCAATTCCAAATGCATATTTGACAGGTGTCCTTCAGTATGCGGCAGCATTTATCATGCTTGCCGGACTTGGCGCTGAATGGTTTATCTGATCTTAAAATAAAATCTCTCAAACAATGTATATCTTTATTCTGCGGGCGCTCTGGATGCGCCCGCAGCCCCTTTAGTATGTTTCTGAAAATCCAAAGGAATAATCAAGTTGAAAGGATATGGAAAGTATGGCAGAACGTAAGCACAGAGCTGTCCGCATGGGTATTGACGTAGGTGGAACCTACACAAAATGCGTAGCAATGGACAATGAGACTCATGAAATTATTGGAAAAAATGAAGTAAAAACTACCCACGACGACAAAAACGGCGTTGCTGCCGGTGTTGTTCAGAGTTTTCAGAATTGTATGCGGGAAAATGACATTGCACCGGAGGATGTGGTGTTCGTAGCCCATTCTACTACTCAGGCTACCAATGCCTTTATTGAGGGCGACGTGGCAAATGTAGGTGTAGTTGGCGTAGCGGGAGGCGGTCTGGAAGGATTTCTTGCAAAGCGCCAGCTGGCTTTGAAGGATATTGTATTGGATGAAAAAGTTGGCAGAATGATCAAGGTATTTAATACCTTCATTAAGAAAAAGATGCTGACGGAGGAAGTGATCAATAAAAATATTGATGACTTGATCAGCCAGGGCGCACAGGTAATTGTTGCTTCTATGGCCTTTGGCGTAGACAGCATGGATGAGGAAATGATGATCCATGACTGTGCAGAAAAGAAAAATGTGCCGGTTAGTATGGCTTCTGATATTACAAAACTGTATGGACTTACAAGACGTACCCGTACAGCTGCAATTAACGCGTCCATCCTTCCTAAGATGATGGCAACTGCAAACGCAACAGAGTCTTCTGTAAGAGAAGCAGGCGTTCAGGTTCCACTGATGATCATGAGAGGCGACGGCGGTGTTATGGAGATTAACGAGATGCGTAAGCGTCCGATTTTAACTGCATTATCCGGCCCCGCCGCATCTGTTATGGGATCTCTGATGTACTTAAGAGCATCCAATGCCATTTACTTTGAGGTAGGTGGAACAACAACCAATATCGGTGTAATCAAGAATGGCCGTCCCGGTGTAGACTATGCCCAGATCGGAGGCCATGATACATATATCAGTTCTTTGGATGTCCGCATTCTTGGATGTGCCGGCGGTTCTATGGTTCGTATCAATGACAAGGAAGTAGTAGACGTAGGTCCTCGTTCTGCTCATATCGCAGGCTGCGAATACGCATGTTTTACTCCTGAAGAGGAGATTGTTGATCCGCAGATCGAGATGGTAAGACCGAAACCAAGCGATCCTGCTGATTACGTTACAATCCGTTTAAAGAACGGAAAGCGTATCTGCTTTACCAATACCTGTGCAGCCAATGTTCTGGGATTGATCGATAAGAAGTATTTTGCTTATGGAAATGCCAATGCAGCCCGCAAAGCAATGCAGCCTGTAGCAGATAAGCTTGGAATCACTGTAGAGCAGCTTGCAACACAGATTCTGGATAAGGATTATGAGAAGGTAAATGCCTGCATCAACGCTCTGGCTGAGAAGTATCAGCTGGATCATGACAGCATGAAGCTGGTAGGCTGCGGAGGCGGAGCAGCGTCTCTTGTACCTTACTGTGCAGGAAAGATGGGACTGCAGTACAGCATTCCGGAGAATGCTGAGGTTATTTCCTCTATCGGCGTTGCGCTTTCCATGGTCCGTGACGTAGTAGAGCGAGTGATCCCCAATCCGACTCAGGATGATATCCGCGAGATTAAGAAAGAGGCGGCTGATGCAGCGGTAAGCTCCGGCGCATCACCTGATACGGTAGAGGTTCATATTGAAATCGACAGTCAGACCGGTAAGGTAACAGCAATCGCAACAGGATCTACAGAAGTAAAGACAACGGATCTTCTGAAAGAGTGTGATGAGGCAGAGGCTCTGGAACTGGCTACACAGGATTTTGGATCAAAGGTAAGCCAGATTCACCTGGCAGAGAAGACGGACAAGTTCTATGTATACCAGGGAGAGAGAGGGAAAGAATCCTCTGCGTATTGTTGATAAGAAGGGCTTTATCAAGGTTCAGTGCTCCAACGGTATGGTTGTAAAATGTCCGGTCCGCGATTACAAAGAAGTAGTGGAAACAATCTGGAAAGAGGCTGCCGTATTTAAGACAGACTCCATTCTTCGTCCTGATTTCTTTGTATGCGTAGGTCCAAGAGTAGGCGATTACAGCGCAATTGATCTGGAGCAGATCTTCCTGCTGATGGATCTGGATCTGGGAGACAGAGAGCCTGATGAGGAGATTATTATCGTAGGTTCAGTTACGGAGATATAAGCAGTTATGGACAGAAATAAGGTTCAGGAAGCTTTAAAGCCCATTACAGACGGACTTTTTGGAAAGCAGAGACCGGTAAGATACGAACGTCCTCATTTTAAGGTACGTCCTCTGGTCCGTATGCTTCAGGATCTGACATCCATTCCGATAGAGGATATGTATGCGTATGCTTTTTCCAGAGAGCCGCTGAATGGAAAGTTTGATGACGGGCAGCGAAAAAGCTGGATGAAGCAGGCTGTTTGCTGCGGCAGAGAATATGCTGAGAAGATTTGCTGCCTTTACGGTGTCCGAAGTCCTGAGGAATTATCGGAAGCCATGGGGCTGAAGGTTGAATATCCTACATTCCCGGAAAATGCAGATAGAGTTCTGTTTGCAGAATTCCGGGAACCGGGCAATATAAAGATTTACATGGATGCTGTGAAGAAGGCACACAAATTTACAGAGCGTCCTGAAGTGAAAGAGGTTTTAACTGAACAGCTGGATATCAAAGGCCTTTTGCTGGCTCATGAGCTGTTTCATTTTGTAGAAGAAAAATATAAAGATGAGATTTTTACAAAACAGGAAAAGATCCGGCTCTGGTCATTGGGACCTCTGCATAATGACTCCACGGTGATTGCCTTAAGTGAAATTGCCGCAATGGCCTTTGCCCAGGCTATCACGGGAATTCCATACTCCCCTTATGTGATGGATGTGTTTCTGGTATATGGCTATTCGCCGGAGGAAGCCAGCGGTTTATATGAAGAGATAATGGAATACGCAGGCAAAATTCCCTGCTGTGAAGAAGGGGAGCCTGTATAAAAAATAAAGGAGAAACGATATGAGTATTCGCGTTGCTTATGAGGAAGTAAAGAAAAACGTAAAACAGGCATTCTTAAATCTGGGCCTTACAGAAGAGCAGGCCGAGACCTGTGCTACAATTCATACCCAGTCCAGTGCAGACGGCGTTGAGAGCCATGGACTGAACCGTATTCCCAGATTTGTGGAATATGTTCAGAAGGGATGGATCAATCTGGAAGGAAAGCCTCAGCTTGTAGGAGCCAAAGGCGCTGTGGAGAATTATGACGGTCAGCTGGGCATCGGTATTACAAATGCTCTTTTCTGTGCAGAGCGGGCTGCAGAGCTGGCGAAAGAGCATGGAATTGGCTGTGTTGCTTTAAAAAATACGACGCACTGGATGAGAGGCGGCACCTATGCATGGAAGATGGCTGAGGCAGGCTTTATGGGTATGAGCTGGATCAACACAGAAAGCTGTATGCCTCTGTGGGGAAGCGACGAGCCAAGCGTTGGAAACAATCCATTCTGTATGGCAATTCCAAGAGAGGATGGCCCTATTGTGCTCGATATGGCGATGAGCCAGTATGCTTATGGAAAGCTGGGTGTATACCGTCTGGCAGGAAAGCAGCTTCCTTATCCGGGCGGCTTTGATAAGGACGGAAATCTGACCAGCGATCCGGGAGCAATTGAGGACAGTAAGAGAATTCTTCCTACCGGATACTGGAAGGGAAGCGGCATGGCTCTTGCATTGGATATGGCTGCTGCTCTTATGGCAAACGGCAAATGCGGAACAGATATGGACAATGAGAATCGTGGAAGCTGCACAGGCTGCTGCCAGATCTTTATTGCATATGATCCTTATCTGTTTGGTTCCAAAGAAGAAATTCAGGCTATGCTGAACAAGCGTGTTGATGCTGCAAACGCAGCTCATCCGGAGCATGAAGGCGGACATGTAAGCTGTCCTGGACAGAGAACGATTTCCACTCGCGAAAAGAGCATGAAGGACGGAGTTTCTGTGGACGAGGCAATCTGGGAGCAGATCTGTGCTCTGGCTGCAGGCAATATGGAAACAAAGGACATTGCAAGTAAGTAAATCCGGGAGGAAATATGGGGGTTCGTGTTCCTTATGACAAATTAAAGCAGGATGTAAAGCAGATTTTCCTGAATCTGGGACTTACAGAAGAAAAGGCTGAGATATGTACAGCTGTTCATATTCAGTCCAGTGCTGATGGGGTAGAAAGCCATGGACTGAATCGAATTCCCAGATTTGTGGAATATGTTCAAAAGGGATGGGTTAACATTAAAGGCGAGCCTCAGCTTGCAGGTGCAAAGGGCGTAGTGGAAAATTATGACGGACAACTGGGGATTGGCATTACCAATGCGCTCTTTTGTGCTGACAGAGCTGTAGAGCTGGCGAAAAAACATGGGATTGGCTGTGTTGCCCTGAAAAACACTACTCATTGGATGAGAGGCGCAACCTATGTATGGAAAATGGCTGAAGCAGGCTTTATGGGTATGAGCTGGATTAATGCGGAAAGCTGTATGCCATTGTGGGGAAGCGATAAGCGCAGTGTGGGAAACAACCCGTTCTGTATGGCGATTCCAAGGGAGGATGGCCCGCTTATCCTTGATATGGCTATGAGTCTGTACGCTTATGGAAAGTTGGGAGTTTATCGTCTGGCGGGAAAGCAGCTTCCCTATCCGGGAGGATTTGATAAGGATGGAAATCTGACCTGCGATCCGGGCGCCATAGAGGAAACCATGCGGGGGCTTCCTATGGGATACTGGAAGGGCAGCGGCATCTCCATTGCCCTGGACCTGATAGCGACGGTTCTGACAAACGGCAATTCCGTCAGCAGGATTGGCACCTTTGGGGACGAGGTGGGACTGAGCCAGATTATGATAGCCATTGACCCCTTAAGATTCAACACGCCGGAGGAAACGGACTCCATCGTGGATGAGATTCTGGCCGACATCAAGTCCTCAGAGCCAATCAGGGAGGGCGGGGAAGTGTATTATCCGGGAGAACTGGAGCTGAAAAATATCAAAGAGAACAAAGAACAGGGAATCCCGGTAATTGAAGAAGTTTGGGAATCCATCCTGAAAATGTAAGAAAAGAGAGAGAACTAGGGAGGAAATATCATGGAATATGTAATAGGAATCCTGCTGCTCGTCTCATTTGTAGGTCTTGCCGTTTACGCAGTTCGCGGCGGCAACCTGATGATGGGTATGCTGATCATGGGTATTATCTGGACAGTGCTTCCACTGATTGGAAATACTTTTGCAACAAATCCGGAATTTATCGCTGCATATCCGGGAATTACGGACATTAGTTTTGTAGATGCGATCACGAAAGTGTTCCAGTCCGGTCCGGAAGGATGGGGAAGTGTTCTTGTCAATGTTGTGTTTGGTGCATGGTTTGGTCGTGTACTGCTTCAGACAGGAATTGCAGATGCATTGATTCGAAAGGCTGTTGAGCTTGGAGGAGATAAACCAGTCATTATCTGCGTCCTGCTTTCTACAGTAACAACGGCAATTTTCTCTACATTATTTGGTGCAGGGGCAGTTGTTGCGATTGGAGTGATCATTCTTCCGATCTTGATGAGTCTTGGTATTCCGAAGACA
>OFMF01002538.1_pt1 | contig 10966 bp, 8 predicted proteins | sample 1541771 | NCBI WGS metagenome assembly OFMF01 (sample SAMN04209235, study PRJEB22552) | human gut metagenome | biome: gut; material: feces | host: Homo sapiens | place: USA: Oklahoma
GGTTGTGGCGGCGCCGGCGGCTGCCTGCTTCTTGGATGCGAGATCGGCCTTGGCTACGTCGAGTGCGCTCTTGGCGTTCTTGAGGCCGTTGATATAGGAGGTCAGCTTCTGCTCGTACTCGTCGACGGACATGGGATTCATGTTCCAGCCTGAACCTGCCCAACCAAGGTTTGCGGTATCGAGGCTGTCGGTCTGCCAGCCGTTCAAGGTTCCCTTGCTGCAGACTGCCATGCCCATATAGCCGATTTCGGGGCTGATGACATGCAGGTAGTGACCGACGGTTGCGGGATATCCGGCAACCTTGAAGTGCTGGTTGACATAGGATTCAATCCCGCTATGCGTCTTGTAGAAATCTACGGCATCCTTACCGGTTAGACCGGTGACGCCATAGAGCTCCTGAACCGCCTGATCGAAGAAAGCCTTTTCTTGGTCAACCCACTGCGGTTTCGGATCGGTTCCATAATTCCATGCGAGGTTTTCGGTCGTATCGAACTGCATGGAATGTCCAAACTTGACATCGGAATAGTTTGCGTTGGCTATCGCCGCTGCAATGAGCTTATAGGTGACCTGGAGTTCGGAGAGGCCGACGGACTTGCGATACTCGTTGATGGACTTCATGTACGGGATTGCCGCGAGCATGTTGTCGAGACTGGTCGCATCGAGGCTGTTTCCGACCTCGGTGTAGTCCTTGTGTGTACAGTTCTGGATGATCTCGATGGCTGAATCGGCACCCATGGCCTTGAAGAAGCCGATGGCTCCCTGCTTGAGTTGTGCGTCGGCGGAGTCGAGTTTCGCCTGTGCCTCGTCGACCTTCTGCTGGGCGGCGGTCACGGCCGCGTCAGCGGTATCCTTTGCGGTCTTGGCGTTCGCGAGCTCTACGTCGGCGGCTGCCTTGGCGGACTCGGCGTCCTTGACAGCCTGCTTCGCGGCATCCAGCTTGGCGATGGCATCGGCGTTCGCCTGCTTGGCCGCATCGAGGTCGGAGTTCGCGGCATCGAGTGCGGACTGGGCGTCGTTCACGCCGGACGCGGCATCGACCGCGGCCTGCTGCTTCGCAGAGAGGGATGCCTGGGCATCATTCAGTTCGGTCTGTGCCGTTGCCGCGGCGGACTGCACCTGCTCGAGCTCGGACTCGCACTGGGACTGCACCGCTCGTGCGGCGGCGAGGGTTGCCTCTGCGTCCGCGACCTTCTGTTTTGCCGCATCGTACTCCGGACCGCTGGCGCCTGCCTCCGCTGCGGCGAGGTCTGCTTTCGCCTTCTCGTAGGCGGCGCTGGCGGCTGCGGCCTTCGCATCCGCCGCGTCCTTGTTCTGCTGGGCTGCGGCGAGGACGGCGTCGGCGGAATCCTTTGCAGACTGGGCCGCAACCAGCTTGGACTGGGCATCGGCAAGCGTCGCGTTGGCGTTGGCGAGGCCGGCCTGTGCCCTTTCCACGGCAGCCTGGGCGTCGCGCACGGCCTGTTCGGCGGCACTGATTGCCTCCGGGGTGGCGCTTACGGCATCTGCCTTGGCCTTATCGAGGGCGTCCTTGGCATCCTGGGCCGCCTTGAGGGCGGACTGGTACGCTTCGTCCTTCTCGGACGCATCCGCCTTGGCGTCTGCGAGACCCGCCTTCGCCTGCTCGAGGTCCTTGCCGGCGGCATCGGCGGCGTCCTTGCCCTCTGCGACCTGACGGGCGTACTCGTCCATTGCCGCTCGGTCAGCTGCCGTACCGGCGTTGACTGCAGAATCGTAGGATGCCTTGGCCTGGTCGCGGGCGGAAGCCGCCTCGTTGTAGGGACCGGCGGCCTCATCGTAGGCTGCCTTGGCGGCGTCCTCCTTCGCCTTCGCCTCGTTGACTGCCTTCTGCAGGTCCGCGATGGTCTGTGCGGCGGATTTCGCGCCGGTACCGGATGCCGCGCCGGCGTGGGCGGCGATCGGCGACATCACGGCGGGGTGCTGTGTGCCCCCGTCACCGGTCTGGGCGAATGCCGTGAACGGTGAGATGAGGCTCGATCCGGTCATGGCGGCCATGGTCGCCGCGGTGACGGTCAGACGCGCGATCCCCTTCGGAGTGTGAATTTTTTTGTTTGGCAGTGCGGCGAAGTGATCGCCACCGGCAGCGAAATGCTTTCCCTGGGTCATTGTGATGTTCCATTCCTCTTCCGTGCCCTATCCGACTGGGCATCAGAGTGCTTTCCAATAGAGATGATTATGCGCCTTAACTGGGATTGTTGTATATAGTCCGTTGGCATAAATACAACAATCCATGACTCTTTTTGTCATGGATACGACGCTTCAGAAATCATTCGGCATGAGATGCAAAGAGCTCCGCGCTGGACTCGGGTGCAGTCAGGAGCAGTTCGCCAATTTGATTGAAATGGATCGTTCCTACTACGCGAGCATTGAAGTCGGTCGGCGTAATGTCAGCCTCTCAAATCTCAAGAAGATTGCCGACGGATTTCAAATCACCATTTCGGAGCTCATGCGCGGTGTTGAGTAGATGAGAGATGATTTTCACCTCGTGTTTAATCTGTTTCGTTAACTGAAATGCGTAAATCTGGTTAATCGAAAAAGAAAAATCTGGTTAAATGAAAACAGTAAATTTAGTTAAACGCGCTGATAAACAATGGTGAAAAATATGCCAAAAAAGTACTACACTCGAATTATCGAAACTGAGCTCGACCAGATGCTAGGAATATTCGGTGCCGTTCTCATCGAAGGACCGAAATGGTGTGGAAAGACAACCACAGCCGGGACCCGTGCGGCGTCCAGGCTCCTTCTCATGGACCCGTCGCGCAACTTCGAGAATCGCTTGCGTGCCGAGACGGACCCGGCGCTTGCCGTTTCCGGCGAGGTGCCGCGGCTGATCGATGAATGGCAGGAGGTTCCGAAACTTTGGGACGCGGCGCGGTTTGAGTGCGACAACCGCGGCGGCGAGCCTGGCCAGTTCATATTTACGGGGTCGGCGACACCGCGAGACAATGAGCGGCCGATGCACAGTGGCGCTGGAAGGTTCGCTAAATTGCGCATGGATACCATGACGCTTTTCGAACTTGGGAAATCTAGCGGTGCGGTTAAGCTGTCGAGCATTATTTCTGGCGAAAAGTTCAATGGCGCTTTCGGGTCGTTGGACTCTGCCTCGATTGCCGAGTGCGTTGTCCGTGGTGGATGGCCCGCGGCGGTCGGGCGCGATGCGCTGGCTGCGTCGGCGATGGCAAAACGTTATATCGGCATAGTCGCCGAAGAAGATTTGTCTCGTGTTGATGGCTCTCGACGCGATCCCGAAAAGGTCAAAGCTGTTATCGAATCGCTTGCGCGCAATGAATCCACTTTGGCGACACTCAAGACGCTCGTAGCTGATCTTGGTGGAGAGGTATCGAGACAAACGGCGGCATCGTATATATCTCTTCTCGCTCGGGTCAGCTTCGTTCGCGATATTCCCGCGTGGAATCCAGCAATGAGATCTCCGGTGCACTTAAGAGAATCAAAGAAGCATCATCTTGCTGACCCGTCACTGGCGGCCGCTGCGCTCGGGGCGACTCCGGAGACCTTGCTGCTAGATTTCAAGACGCTTGGACTACTTTTTGAATCGCTGGCACTCCATGATTTGTGGGTTTATGCGCGAGCAAACGGGATGAGTCTCTATCACTATCACGATTCTCGTGATCTAGAGGTCGATGCAGTCATTGCGGCTCCTGGTGGGACCTGGATTCCGGTCGAAGTTAAACTCAGCTCTGCTCAAATAGAAGAGGCATCCGACAATCTTGTTGCTGTCGAGGAACGTATGGTTGCTGCTGGAAACACCCCGCCGGTTTCTAAAGTAGCGATTATTGGATTTGGATCACAAGCCTATGTTACCGCCCGCGGTGTCCAAGTTGTTCCCTTGGATGTTCTTGCGCCGTAATGCTGCGGGCGAAGTGAAATCGACGCCGCAGTTTTTAGATCTGTTTTCTGAGATCTAAACCGTGAAACTCAAAATCTCATTATCTGGTTCTTCGTTTGATTTGAATCGCGCCCGCGCAAAAGTCGAAACGGCTCGCGCGGGCGTTTCGACTTTTCGTTTCGCATCTCAACTCACGTCAAAACAAAACGCGAGTTTTAAAAATCGATTGCGACCGAAGGTCGCGATCATAGGCGGCTTGACCGCCACATGAAAACCGACTCGCTAATCCGAATCGCAATGCGAGCCGCTTTACCTTTCGACAAATCCAACAGCGCTGCGAGTCACGCTAATGACTCTCCGCGCCATTGAAATTGTCGAAAGCTGCCTCAACTTTTTCGCAAGCGTCACGAAAACGATTCGACAAAGTCGAATGTTTGCGCCGCGGGCGTCGCAAACCCGCTGCGCGATATTGCAAATACTCGGCATCCCTCGCATTCGCAATATCGCTTCGCTCTCGCTACAGCGAACTTCTAACGCTCAGCATCCTTCGCGTTAAAATTTCGCTTTCGCTCACGGTCTTCACGCAGTTACGACGCCGCGAGGCCTCTCGCTTGGAATGAGGCCTCTCATTCCACGTCTACACTGCGTTTCGCCCAATCACCGTTCCGGAGATTGCAAGATGTACGTAAATGGCCATAATTACATGTAAACATGAACTATGGCCATTTACGATCTTGCTTTTCCCTCCTACGGGAAAAGAAAACAGGCAAAGCTGAGTTCCGCTTTGTGCGCGAAGCGGTTTCGCCTCCGAGAAAAACTCGGCGGACTTTTCCAAATCTTGTTTCGGAGGCCACTCCGAAACTGAAGGGATAAAAATGAGACGAAGTGAGAAAGTCGAAGCGACGTTGACCGCTGAAGAAAAAGAAATTCTTCAGCGCCTCTGCGACGAAGCTGGTTGCACGGAAGCTGAACTAATCCGCTCCGTTTTGATTAGCCGTTCGATTTCTCTCGACGATCTTGAGATCGGAAAGAAAATCGAGCACGAGAAAAATAAAGCGCTGCACAACTGCAAGCGCAAACACGCTCCAAGAAAATCTGGCGAGTGCGGTGAAGCCATCGCCGAGAAACGTGACGTCTCGTTTCACGTGATGCTGACCGCTCCAGAAAAAATGGCGATCGAACAGCGGGCGGCAGTGCTTGGCGTCTCTGTAAGCGAGTTGGTTCGTCGCAGCGCGATCTACGGAAAGATTGAATCATTCAATTTCGACATCGCGGAAGTGGAAAAGCTTCATCACGAGTTATTGAAGGAAGGAACGAATCTCAATCAGCTGATGTATTTTGTGAACGCTCAAGGGCTTCCCGCGTACAACGAGAAAGCTGTTTTCCGAACGCTTGAAAAGGTTTATCAAAATGCTCGAAAGGTCGACCGGTTTATCGAGGAACTTGAAAAGCGTTATCACGTTGACTATGTTCCCCACGACTATCTGGCAGATGAACCAGACAACAGAAATCTTTAAGTCGGAACGCAGCCGGATCAGTTTTGCAATTGAGTGCAATTACTCGTTTAGCTATAACTACTGAGTAAAAGCGAAAAGAGACGGCAGAAGAGATTGACGGCCATTAAACAGAAGGCAGTCAGCTCGTACCCCGCCTCGCTAGCTTGGCCCTGCCCGAGTTTTCGGGGAGGTGGTCGCTATGTCCGAGCTCCGTCTTATGATCGTCGCTCTTCCTCTGGTGACCATTCTGGCCATTTTGGGCTAGGGTAAAACCCGGCCTTTAAAGAACAAAGCCGTCCCAGGCAGGACGGCTTTGTTTCCTCGATTATCAACTTCATACGGATGGATGCGGGGTTCGATACCCCGGCGGCCTGCCGATCAGGCCGCCGGGAACTCTCACTCCTCGATAAAAGCCGGCGCTCGGTTAGTTCTGCGCATCTTGAAATCGCCAGTTTCGCGGGAGACGTAGAGGATGCCGTCCATCCCATCTCGCGATGCATATGAAAGGTGAACAGAACCGCAATACGCCCCATCATCGTCGAGAAGATCGAACGAATTCGGATCGCTCGTTGCGGCCAAACGACCATTCAGACAAGAGCCATCGCCATTACAGATTTGCCATTCCATGTCTTCGCCTGCAAGAATCGCCATAGACGGCCCGGTCGCGCCATCGCTGACATACATCCCGTCTATGCCAAAACCGTTTTCAGCGCCATCGATGAACGATTGCTCGGACCTATACTTCGCGAATGATGCGCACAGCACCATTGCAAGACCGATCGCAAGGCCAACGGCCGCTATCTTTGCATAGCTCTTGCCTATCATGTCATCCTACTTTTCGCTTGCCTAAGGCAAGACGGAAGAAGTCATTCGTCGCTGCTTTTTTGTACACCTTCTTGACGCCATTGACGGTCTCATAAACAACAAACGGCTGGACCTTGTGTTCAACGTTCGCCGTTACTTTCCAAAAGCCAGCGCCGCCGATATCAATGGAAAACCCAGTCGCCATCGCCTCGCGCTTTGCCAGCGGTATCGATACGCCTATGCTTCCGACACCATTCGGGAGCGGCACCGATACACTCACCGAACCGCCGCCATACCGCTGGACGTTTACAGAACCGCTCCCGTCGATGTGAATGCCCCCCGGGGGCTGCCCAGCAACGTCGTGCCATCCGCTGGCTTTCGTTTGCACGCTCCCGTATACGGTGCTGTAGCTTGGGCGACCGCGTGTCGCATAGAGCTCAACATCATCAGATGACATCGCCTCTTCTATGATAAGGGCCGCTTCTTGCTCTGCACGTTGACGCACAATCGCCTCGACATCAGATTCACTCAGATCCGGGAATGCTAGGAATTCTACAGTTTCAGAATTGTAACCATCAGCAAATGCACCATGTGGAGTGATTAGTGACAGTCCGCCCAATGCGGCTGCCGTCAGGATTGACCTGCGAGTAATAAACAGGTCTTTCGTTGTACTCATCTTCGCCTCCAAACTTCTCACCGGGGTCCTTCTTGCCAATTTTTGCCCCGGCTCGGTTACTTCGGTTACTTGAGCGCTCCCATATATGCTTGTTACCCATGTATGTAATATTAATTTCGGACATATCGAAATTAATCAATGGTTGCGGGAGTTTCCGACTTCAGTGAAATGCCACCATATACCCACAGAATTAGTCTGGCTTGACATGTGCTTTGCGCATGAAAAAGGGTCGAACCGAAGTGTCTGGCCGAACGCCAATTGTCCGGGAACTGCTTCTGGTTCGACCCTCTTTTACTTTAGCCCACTCGGTGGACTTCGGGTTTGATGCTTAGGGGTCGACGTTTTACCAAGGTGACAATTTAATGAAAAGAAACCTGGCTGCAACAGTTGCCATGGTGAGGGCCAAATTGGCCATATAGATCTAGAATAGTCACAATATAAAAATGTCGAGAGACGTTGGGGATAGAGATGAATAGATCTAAGGGTTTTCTTCTATTGGCAATGATGTTGCTCGGACTGTTCTGCCTGAGTGGTCCTTCTTGGGCCGAGGCTGCCTGTCCTGAAGGTGAACTTCAGCAGTCTTATACGGGCAGCCTGCTCATAAGCGCTAAGGAGGGCGATGCCGACTCTCAGTCTGGAGTAAATCCCCTTGCCACTTTTGAGGGGGACGGCGGAACGGTCAAGCTTGACCATATTGGTAGCGGGATTTTGAGGTGGCAAGTTCTTCCGGACAAAATTGCGAACGATCCCTTCTCTTTTGCTGGAACGATATATCTATACAAGGTTGTGAGCGGAAAACAAAAATACGTCGATTGCTACCCGACAAACGGGTCTGGAATTGCATTCACCGGCATTTCGGGGCAGATTGATACACATGTACGAAAGGGAACCTATGTGGTGCGTTGGGTTGGAGCTGCTGCAGGCCCGATATGGATTGCGGTCTTGCGACCCGATGTCCAAATAGGTTTCTCTCTCTAGACGGGAAGTTGCTCATGGACGCCATATATGACGGAGATGACTGGGTCGATCATTATACTTGGCGCCTGGTCGGCTCGGATGACAATGGGGATGTGGTGTTTGATGGGCTATGTCCAAAGCATCTCCACCCTTTTGTCTCGTCGTTAATTGAGAGTTCCGCTCGTGTTGCCCCCTACAGCTCGGCATCGCTTCATGATACGGACGTTTTGAAGATCATAAGGGAATCAATTGACGAGGGCACGATGAGCGGCTCGCTGTTTTCTCGGCTTGTGGGGCTAGATGAGATTGGCTCGAAACGACTGCTTGCGGGCGAAAAAGTGGAACTCACTTATCGGTCGATGATTTCAATCCTGCGGCTAGCCGATGTTCTTCGCAAATAAATGAGGCTTCCATGGCCATGTGGCAGCTTGTCTCACCGATGGGTGGGAGCCGAGTACTTTTCGGACGATTTGCTTGGCCTCGGCGTAGTCTTGGACGGGATCTGCCGGATCATCGAAATCCTCGACGAGATATTTCAAAGCGGCACCTTCTTAAACGGCGAACGTGACAGCGGTCCTCCCTGAATTCTATAAAATCACGGCCTGACTTGGGCGGCGAATTGGCGGAGCTCGTCATCGTCCATATCGTCGAAGTGCGGCAACTACGCCAGCGCGGCCCTCTGCTCCATCAGGCACCTACCGCTCGGAGACCTGCGAATCGTCTGCAAGATGTCCTCGGGGGCGAGGGCTGGGAAATCCATGCCCTCGGGAGCGGCCAAAGAGATGGATTCACCTGCCCCTCCCATGTGTTGGGACCTCATTCAGGGCATCGGCTGCATCCGGCCTTTCGCATTCGCCGCCCGCCCCTCCGGTCCCGCCCGGCCGACGGGTTTCCCGTCTATGGCAAGACGATTGCACTTATATATAAGTGCATTCCCGGATTGGGAATATGTTTCGGCATACGCCGCCACAGGTCTACATCCGCAGCGCACTACACCGCTACACGGCTACACGCCTACGGGGCTACACGCCGCCGCCCAACCGAACGGCGGGAGGGCCGCCCATGGGCGCCCTCGGGCCATGCTCCCATTTTTGAGAGAGGTGCCGTCGGGGCCTCCCGAAAGCCGTCTGCATCTGCAGGCCTTTATTCGAAATCGGGCGGCGCGGCTGAAAATCCCCGGCCTGAACCGCGGGGCTTCATCTACATTCGCGCAGGCGTATTCACAATCATAAAAAGATAGGCACGGGCATCCGCGTTCGCGGAAACCCGTGCCGCATTTGCGTCACCGAGATGACCGGGTAGAATATATCTGAACGCTATTCCACATTCCCGTACTTGCGCTACGGATTTGGGAAAGCGCATGTCTCAGCCTCTACTCGACCACGGTCGCCTCGGTCGGGATGGCCCCCAGCACTGCCGCGTACTCGGTGGGGTAGAGGCGGCTTATCGTCTGAACGTCGCGGATGAGGACGTTGCGGTCGTCAGGCTCGGAGATGCCGTAGCCGAACGCCTCGAGCGTCTCGATCGCCTCGCGGATCTTCTGCTGGAACATGGGGCCGGGGTCCACCCTCAGGCCGAGGTAGCCTCGCCACAGGCTCGGCAACACGCGCAGCATGTTCTGGATCTTGGACATCGGCTCGATGTCGGCGTAGACGTTGAGCGTGACCATGGCGTCCTTGTGCCCGAAGATCGACTGCAGCGCCTTGATGTCGCCGCCGTGGCGGATCCACTGCGTCGCGAAGGTGTGGCGCAGGCCGTGGAACGTGATCAGCTCGTCGTTGGTGCCCATGAGGCCGTTGGTCTCCGAGAACGTCTTGAACGCCCTGCGGATGTAACTGGTGGTGGCGAAGGAGCCGTCCGGCCGCGACACGACGTAGCTGTCCGCGAGGTCGCGCAGGCCGAGGGCCGATGCCTCCCGGAGCCTCTGCGAATCGATCTCGTGGATCTCTTTCAGGAAGGGGAGCAGGCCCACCGGGTCGACGGGGATCGTCCTCAGGTCGTGGTTCTTGGTGTCCTTGATGAAGGAGCCCCTGTCCTTGACGTAGGCCACCGAGTGCCTGACCGTGATGAGCCCCGACTCGAAGTCGACGTCACACCAGCGCAGGCCGCAGACCTCGCCGATGCGCATCCCGGTGTGCAGGGCGAGCACGACCGCCCGCCTGAAGGTCGAGTCCGGCATCATCGAGGTCACCGAGTTGAGCTTCGGCACGAGGTCGGAGCGCAGCGCGTTCCTGGGCCTGGCGATGACCCTGGGCGCGAGGGCGCCGTCGAACGGGTTCCTCCCGATCGTGTCGTTGCTGCGCTTCAGCAGGACAGCGTAGAGCCGCTTGCCGAGCTTGAATGACTTGTTGAGCGTGTCCGGCGCCGTGCCCAGGGCGATCCTGCGCCTCGACCACGCGTTGACGTCGTCGGTCGTCACCTCGTTCACGGGGACCAGACCCAGCTCGTCTCGCTCGATGTGCAGGGCGCTGTAGTGGTAGTCGTCGCGGGTCGTCGGGGTGATCCTGTTCATCTCCAGGCAGAAGTCGATGAACTTCTCGAGCGCCTCGGAAAGCGGCAGCGCGGCGTAGTCATCCCGCTGTTCGGCGGGAAGCCCGGCGCCGATAGCGGCCCTCGCCTCCTCGGCCTCGGCGAGTTCCAGCTCGACCTCCGACCTGAATTCCGCGAGGACGCGCATCGCCGCCGCCTTTCCCCGCGCGCTCTGCTTCAGGCAGGGCACGCGGGTGTTCCTGGTCCTCTGGACCTTCTTCCCGGTCATCTCGTCGGCCACCGTCACGACAGCCTGCCATTTGCCCTTGTTCTTCCTCACGCCGCCGGCTCCGCATACGCGTAAGGTTTTATTGCTGCATTTCTCGTTCTGCATGTCTGCTCCTAAATCCGCAGTTGATTAGAAACAGGCGGGCCCACCTGCGGGAACCCGGAGAGGCGACGATTCGGGGCTCCTACCCCCGTTGATTAAATCATCGGCTGCACCGCGCTCCTCGAAGCCGAAAATATGCTATCTGGACAGACCGCGCTGAGCTGGTAAAATTTGCAAATGCGGAAATGCGCTACTTGCGCTATCTGCGCGTGTTTTAACAAAATAAGCACAGGTCAGGGTCATTCTGACCTCGCTGGGGGTCAAGGGGTCGCTGGTTCGAATCCAGTCGTCCCGACCAGAAGTTTGCA
>OFMF01002542.1_pt1 | contig 10958 bp, 10 predicted proteins | sample 1541771 | NCBI WGS metagenome assembly OFMF01 (sample SAMN04209235, study PRJEB22552) | human gut metagenome | biome: gut; material: feces | host: Homo sapiens | place: USA: Oklahoma
ACCCTCAGAACGGCTGCCAAATATCCACACAACACCACCTGGTGCGTGTTCCAACCTCACACCTACACCCGCACCAAAGCTCTCCTGCCGGAATTTGCCGAAGCGCTCTCTCTTGCCGATAAGGTTGTACTGGCTGACATTTATGCTGCAAGAGAAACCGACACTCTGGGAATTTCCTCCAGAGATTTGCGGGATTTAATTGCTCAAAAAGGTGTAAACGCTTATTATTTTTCCACCTTTGATGAGATTGAAGAATTTTTATTAAAAAATTGTATCAACGGAGATGTGTTGATAACTATGGGAGCCGGAGATGTGTATAAAATCGGCGAAAACCTCCTTGGTATGTAAAGTTATCCACATTATCCACATTTTCTTCCACATGTCTTTTCCCACAGACATGTGGATTTTTTTGTGCATTTCAAAGTTGACATAATCCGACACTCCCCCTCTAAAAAACACACGAAAATCCCCCTATTTTCGACATTTTTAGGTTTCCCATAAAAAATAGTCCACCTTTTTATCCACATTATCCACATTTCCCACACACATTTTCAAAATTCTTGCTTTTTTGCTGTTTCAAAAAAACCTTATTCTCTTTTTAAAAATTGTGTGCTATACTGAAACTGATTCATTATGAACAAAATTCTGAATGTAAAGGAAATTCGATATGGGACAGTTTGAAATTTACCCCCCTTTTCCAGGAGCGTATACGTTTATATCCAATACCTTTCTGGATTACTATATGCCTTCAGCTAACGGCGAATTTGTAAAAATCTATCTCTATCTTCTGCGACATGCTTCCTGCGGGAAACATACGCTGAATTTTGCTTCTGTGGCAGATGCCTTAAACTGTACAGAAACTGATGTGCAAAGAGCCCTGCGCTACTGGGAAAAGGCAGGTGTTTTGAAACTTTCTCTGAACAGCCTTGGAACACTTACCGGGGTTTCCTTTGCCCCCCTTTTGCCGGGCGCTGACTCTTCTTTGGAATGTGCTGTGTCCGCTGTTTCCTCTGCAGACGCAAAAGAACCGCAGCAGCAGCCTGTACAAAAGACAGAACTCTCTTTGTCGTCAGCGCAGCCTGCATTGACTCCTGATAAAAAGCAGGATTTAAAAAACAGGGACGAGGTACGGCAAATTCTTTTTATTGCAGAGCACTTCATGTTTCCAGACAGGCATTCAATAAATATCTAAAAACAAAAGCGACTCCTTGGAAATATCAGCCGTTGGCAGATGCGATGGTTGCTATTTGCCGAGAAGATGAATGCAATGATACATATGGAAGGATCCGTATGTATCAGGCGTTGCAGCTCAAACAGCCGGAAGGAGTAGACATTCCTGGTGAGAGAACTGTTTATCGTGTCATGGAAGAAATTGGTCTTACTCATAAACCGAAGCGTAAGCCTAACGGTATTACCAAAGCAGATAAAGAAGCTCGGAAATCAGATGATTTAATTAAGCGGGACTTTTCAGCTGAGAAACCTCTCGAAAAGTGTATTACAGATATGACTGAAATAAAGGCTTCCGATGGAAAACTGTATGTTTCAGCTATCTTTGACTGCTACGATTTAGCAGTGTTAGGTCTGGCTATGGATACGAATATGAAAGCTACCCTTTGTGAACAAACCTTAGATAATGCCTATAAAGCATATCCGATGCTCCGGGGTGCCATTCTTCACAGTGACAGAGGTACACAGTATACTAGCGAGTTGTACCGTAACGCAATCAATAAATATGGCATTCTTCAAAGTATGAACAGTGCCGGTGGCAGATGCCATGACAATGCAAGATGTGAAAGTATGTGGGCACGATTCAAAGAAGAATTACTTTATGGACGCTACGACGCCACCTCAATGACTGTAGAAGAGTTAAAAACTCTTATTTGGAGATATTTTATCAGTTATTGGAATAATCGGAGAATCTGCTCTGCTAATGGTGGACTACCTCCGATGGTTAAGCGGCAACAATACTATACTTCACTACAAGAGGCAGCATAAAGTCGAACATCCTTGTGAAAAAAGTGTAAACCAATATTGACAATATCAAAGAGTGGATGCCATTCCTCATCCATACTCTTAGGTGCATATTTAATTTTCCATTCTTTTAATAGATGCAGATAATCCGACAAACCTTTAAAACAATAATCCTGTGCCTCACGAAATTCCTGTTCCAAAGTTTTCTTTGATTTTATTGGCTTTTGCGGAGGCTTGTACTTTTCAGATTTATATTCCAAGCCAAAATCATCTGCTATTTTCATGGCAGCGTCTTTGAATGTCATACCAAAGTACTTACCGACAAAATCGATTGCATCTCCTTTTTCCCCACATCCAAAACAATAGTACCTTTTATCCAGTTTCATACTGGGATGCTTGTCATCATGGAACGGACAACAAGCCATTCCATTTCGACCGATTTTCATACCATAATATTCTGCCACCTGTCTGGCGGTAACATTATCTTTAACAACACGGAATACATCCATCAACGCACCTCTCTTTCCGATTGCTTTTTCTGATTGTGATCATCATTTTTCTGATCAGCCTTTTCTTTCATCTCAGCCAATCTCATTTTTATTGAGGAGCGTGCCACAGAAGCAATTTCTTTCTCATTTTTCTGCTTAATTGCCGGAGATAACAGCTTCTGTGAAATGGCAACCGTGATTTCCTTTGATTTTTTGGAAATCAGGTCAACCAGACGATTCAATATATTTTTCGAGAAATTCTTCTGCCCTGATGATAAAGATGAGTTTTTTCCGGTCAGCCTGTCCCTCATATTTTCTATGGTCGAAATATCTTCAAGAGTTGTTTCTGTCCTCACAGTATCTGTAACCACCTCACAGGCTCGTTCATATGCCTTCTCAGCCACTTCCTGTGCCAGAATATCAATATCATTCAGCTTTAATGTTAGTTCCTCTAATTTATTCTTTTGGTTCTCGATTTCCTTTTCTTGTCTGGCTATAATGAAATCGTTTTTCTCCAAGTGTTTTTTCCCTGTCAATGGATCTTTCTCGATTATCACACCATATTTTTCTGCAATTTCAATATACAGACGCCTGATTTCTTCATCATAACTTACTTTGCAATTATTGGTCTTATTTTCCTTTTTATCCGGTTTAGGAGGATGGAAGCCCATTGCTTCACAAGCCTTCTCCTGCTTGGGGAAGTTCATGCCATAACCATCATCTGCAAAGAAAACATGACGTTCATGAATATGTGGTGTTGCTTCATCCATATGCAAAGCCCAATCAAGAATCTGCATATGTGATCCATATTTCTCCTGTATCACCTCAAATAATTCCGCTGCCACCTTAACAAAAACTGCTGGATCTTCATATCCATCTTTAGTTCCAAGCTGATAAATTGTCTCTTCAGGACATGTTCGTGAATCCTCCATAATCTGCCTGACATTTCTTATTCTTTCCGTATGTCTGGACTTCTCATGCCGCTCATTTTGTGCATCTATGGAATCTCCGAATTGTTTGTGATAATAAAGGTATTCAACTTCATCAAATAAATATTTTCTTTCCGGTCGCACTCCATTTTCATCCGCAAGGTTGTATCCTTGCAGATAATCCCAATAAACATTCCATTTGCTCCTGTCAGCATCAACATGCTCTGCATTTTCAAGATTAAATGACCGGTCATTATGACCTGCCTTGAATACACCATTACTGTCTTTGCGACCATTTGTCCTAGTTGCTCGCACTTTTTTCTTTTCCATCTCTATTTTCTCCTTTTCCGGGCATTAAAAAAGGAACCGATTTCTCGATTCCTTTTTTCAGCCCTTGCTGATTTCTTTACAAATTCAATTTTTCTTTTCATAGCAAAGCTACTATATCTGAGCGAAGCGTGACAGATAATAACCCAATACGATGTGTCACAACACATCTATGGGCCAAGGCTGTCGCCCTGGACGGACCAGGGTGTTCTCCTCACAGAATGATCAAATTTTCTTATTAAAAGCACTATTGGTTTACAAAGTTCCTAATTTCTATTAATTTTGCCTCAATCTCAATTATCTCTTTTTGAAGGGAAGCTTTAGTTATGTCAATTGCCGGTTGAAATATATTCATATTCCCTTCAAAATGGTTAAACTCATTAAGAAGCGTTTTCCTACTTGTAAAAAATACACGGAACTCTCTCATTTTCTCATAGTTTGGATCTGCAGTATTTTGGCACTTAAATGCTTGCTGAATTATTTGGTTTAGCATTGTCATATTATTTGGATGAAGATTAAAAATATCAACCAACTCTTTTTCTACTTTCATACGAAGATGATAGTATACAAGTGTCTGTTCTAACGTATCTGCAAGTAACGGGAAGCATGTTTTATCCAATATATCTAAATTGCTACTATCGATTCCTAGGATATCCGTAACGCCAATAATTTCTTGTCCATCAAAAACATCCCCAAAAAGTTTATTATAAATTGGAACTACATCTAAACTACCAGTACCATACCCATGCATAATACCAGATAACAATCCATAATAATCCTCTGGATCCAAGCATATATGAGCATATCCACGTATAAACGGAATCATTGCCATAAGAAACTGCCTTTTATTATGAATGGCATTCTTTAATTCATCGTTTTTATTTTGAAAAAGAGAAATCAAATGATGAAGATTAATTAGCAATTCCTTTTCTCGTCCCGAAACAGAAATAAATCCATTTTCGCCCTCATACACATTATTCAAAATATAAAGATTAAAGCAATTATTTAGTTGAACATCTAATAATCGGATTAAGTCCGTGTTGTGTGTAAGAATAATCTGTTTCTTATTTTCCAAAAACTTAATAATGCAAAAGGCTATTTTGTTTTTGTATACAGAATCAAAACTTGAAATTGGATCATCCATGACAATATATTCTTTATCTGAGTGTCTTGCCAGAAGTAGCTCAAATGCCAATGAAATAAAGTTTTGTTCCCCTGTACTAAGCTCCATTTCGTTACGTTCCGTGCCAAGTAAATCCTTATTTCCTAGTTTCAATTTATAATTTCTGTCATTTTCTTCATCCCTGACAATCGTAATATCTTTTCCAATATTTTCATTTATTACATTTTCAATAAATAGAAGTTCTTCCGTATCAAGCTGTGGTTGCATTTCAACCAATTGTGCATATTCGTCAAAAATTTCAAAAAATCTAGTACCATCAAAGCAATGAAATAGTTCATTTACCATTTCATTGCATACATTATTAACATATGTCGTTATTTCCTGTTGCAATTCAATCAACTCATTTGTACTTTCTCCCGCAATGAACGCACCTACAATTTCTTTGATATGAAAAGGATCAAATCCGATCAATGAGTTATCACATACTATTTTTTCAAGAATATCTTTTGTTTTTTTATCAAGGTTCTCATAAATGTTTTTTCTGTCTTCCTTTTTTCTTTCAAGAAGTGCATCTCCATTAAATGATGTATTATCGCAAACTATACAAATATCAGCTGAATGATACTTATTCAATATCTCAATCGCATCATCATGTTGCTCAATCAAATTAACATTCTGATCTGCTATAATTTCATCAGGATTAATTGAAAGAATCTTTTCTATCACTTTTACTTTTGATAAATCTGTAATAACAAATTTCCTTTTTTCCTCTTCAAGTTCTACAACATTCAGAATATTTTCATTGTTACGAACAAATGTAACAAATTCCGCCCTATTAATATCCTTTCCATGCGTTCTTACATTTACAATACTACGAATATATTCATATGCTGTCTGATGCTGAAGTACGGATATCTGATCTAACAAATAATCTTTAACTTTTGATACCTTAAACTCTGATTTGTATTTTGACGCAAGATCATCATATGCATTTCTAAATAATATATTTATCTGATTTCTAAGATCATATTCTCTACGAATTTGTGCACCTATTAAATAATCCGTGGTTTCTCCGCGAATAACATTCCTATTAATTTGGTCTTGTATTACATGAAATACTCCTGACTCCGGTGCGATTCTATTTCCCCGTTCATCAACTGCATCAAAAAAAATGTTCTCATTAGATACTTCTGTTGATAGCAAATTAGCAAAACTTGTTTTACCAGTTCCATTTGGAGCATAAATAACAGCAATTCCCCCTGCCGTTTGCATACGTTTAAACTCGATAGTTCCCTTCTCTTCTGAAAGATGCATGAAATCATCTTCAAATATGCCAGAATTTTTAATAGCCGAAAAAATAATTTTCATTAAAATTCCCCCCTATCTTATATTTTCAATCAAAATAGCTCTCATCTACACTAAATGGTGAGTTAATCGTCCATCCACTTTTACTTTTTTCATTTCCTTTACTTACAATTCCCATAGTAGTCAAATAAACTATCGCTCTCTTAAGAGAAGTCACTCCAAGTGAAGTTTCTTCCTGCAATTTTTTCTGTGTAATCATAGGATTGCTTATCATCCAATTGTAAATATTCAAGGCATTATTTAATACTTCTTCCCTTGCTTTTCTTCTCGGACTTCCTGAATTATAATCCACCAATTTTTCCCAATTTATTGTTCCATCAGGATTACAAAACTCAACTGAAAAATCTCTTACCAGTCTATTAGAAGCCCTTGCATAACTTTCTTTATAATCATCTATGTACTTTTCCGGAAGTGTGTCCATAAAAGAAATTATTTTGGTATAGAAATTTTTATCACCAGTTATAGTTTCCCAAAATTCTTCGCCAGCAACTTCTTCATATATTTTTGCCTTTCCTCTTCCAGATTCTGTTTTTGTTCCATATGCATATCCAACTATTGCTTCGAACCCAGTTCTTCCCCCAGATGTCCGCAAAGTTCTTTGCGCTTCTGCAAAGTTTTCTCCCTGCTTTTTCATACTATCAGCATTAAATATTGATGTTCCACTTTTTACAGCAACAAAATATTTTGTATTACTATCTGCATCATATAATTCTATATCAACACCACGAGTAGCTGATTTGCTTCCCCCAGAAGCGGCAATTGCAATTGGTTCAAAAAAACAATTACCAAATATTGTCTCCTCGCTTGAACTTACAAACGCCTGTAATATAGAATCTATTATTTCTGCAGATGTTTGCATTGATTTAGCTCGATATAAATATGGATTTTTAGATTTCATTATGTCTTTTATATTAATCGCATCTATTTTTGCAATAAGAGAGCCATAAAAATTCTCCAATGCTTTTGCAATCGCAGCTTTAACATCATCTTCATTATAATTCTGATTAATTGGTTCCATCACTACCTCCTAATTCCATAGCATTTTTTATTTTATTGTGTACACTAGTTCCCCTAAAACGCTTAGTTTGAATAGTTGAAGTCTTATCTGCCGTTGCAATTATCGCCTGACCTATCGCTTTTGCCAATCCTACTGGAACAGCGTTTCCTATTTGTTTATACTTTGCTGCTACAGTTCCTGTAAAAATCCAATCATCTGGAAATTGTTGAATCCTAGCATATTCTTTAACACTTAATGGACGATCCTGATTTGGATGGCACAACATTGTTGCTTTTTGAGCTGGTGCGGTTGTAACAGTAGGTGCGGGTTGCGAATATGATAATCTACGATAAAACCCAACTTTTCCTCCCCCTGACTCATATGCTCCACCCATTGCCAAAGGAATTAACTCAGCAGGTAAATCTCTCCAATTTCCTCCTTCTGGAACCAAATGAATATATTTCTTTCTATCTCCACTTAATTTTGAATATTCTCCTGGGTTTTCTTCTAAATCTTTTATCGCCTCCCCAACTGTTTTCCATCTATATTCTGGGTTTTGGTGCATTTGAAAATGCGTTGGAAATGGCAAAAAAATATCTTCATTATCTCGACTTCCAATTAACACAAAACGTTCTCGAAACTGCGGGACACCATAATTTACTGCATCCAAAATTCCATATACAGTCTTATATCCAAGTTTATCAAATTCAGCTAATATTACATCTAAAACTGTCCCAAGTTTTTGCTTGGGGTCATTTTTATCGTACTCAGCTGCCGGAACATGCTTTAAGGGAGCTGACATAATCCCTTTTACGTTTTCCATTATAAAAAAGCGAGGCCGAATATAATCTATCATTCTAATGTAGTCCATAAATAAACTTCCACGAGGATCATTTATTCCCAACCTCTTCCCGGCTGTAGAAAATGGTTGGCAAGGTGGTCCCCCGCAAATTAAAAATGGTTCTCCTTTGTGTAATCCCGACAATTGTAGCATCGTCTCCGGTTCGATGTTCCTAATATCTCCACCTAACACCTTGTGACCATTTGCTTTCATTGTTTCAACACATGCAGGCTCAAAATCTTGTCCAATTACAACATGTAACCCCGCCTTACTCAAGCCAATATCAAGCCCCATTGCACCGGAGAAAAAAGAAATAACATCTCTATTATTTTGATATTTTTTATATAATGTACTAATTTTTCCGTCCTTCTTTCTCTGTTTTATTTATTATTTTTGAGGCCTCTATCAGCGCTGTTCTTCTCACAAATTCACTATAAGAAGCATATGCTTCCAACCTAGCTGCTTGTTTAAGCTTTGCCAATTCATCTTCACTGACTCGTATACTCATAGAATAGGTTTTATTCTCTTTATCCATTGTTCTTACCTCCACCCAAATTATACTTACTCCGTGGAGCAAATGCAATACAATTATCCACTTTCCCCTATATTTAATATGCTTAATTCACTTTCAAAAAATAATAACTTGTAAATCAATAATCTAATCATGCAACATAGCCACCATTGCTTAAATAATCCAATGCTTCTTTCACATTATGATATATTTTAATATACCGCTCATCACAGGATATACTGCTAATTTTATTTCTCAAACTATTTACTGCCGCCTTTGACAAGACATCTGTAATACAAATACAAGCTAATCCCAATCTCTGATGCGTCAGTTTTCGATTTTCACAGCCAAACATTACAAGCATCTCTTTTTCTCTCATTGTAAGCTTCATTTCATCCCCCTTTAAACATAAAAAAGAGCAACCGAATTTTCTCGATTACTCTCTGTTCATTACTTCCATGATAATAATATCATAGTTTCCTTTTCAAAAAAAGTCTCAATACCGTAGTCATTCCGTATATATTTGTAACTTTTTGTAAGTCGTTTTCTTGCCACAATAATATTATCATCTCTTATTTGAAAAAGAAAGATACGTGTGGTTAGTTCTTTGTTAGTCCATGGTTAGTCTTTTGTTAGTTCCCCGTTATCATTCAAATAGAACATACCGTTTTCCCCATAAGCTTACCACTCGTCACATTTCAGGTGCTTACCACTCAGACTTACCACTTTTCTTACCACTTTGAATCACGGTTTTGTGATATTTTGCGATACTTTACGAGGTTTTCTCTGTAAACGTCAAATATCTTCCATCCCTTATCAATCAAGCATTTCCACCACTTCCCAGTCCTTACTTCTCATAACGAACGCCTAGCGTTCGTCTACAACCTGAAAGATATAGAACTTCAAATAATAACTCTCCGGCACATTCGCAGAATTTGCCCAGAGAATCGGATGATCAGGCGCCTGTGTTCTGAATTCCACCTGGCGGAGTCTCTTGTGTGCTGCCTTTGACGCCTCTTTGACTGTCTTTGCCAAAAGTTCCTGTGTCATGAAATGGGAGCAGGAACAGGTTGCAAAATAGCCGCCGTCTTTTACCAGTTTTAAGCCTTTCATGTTGATCTCACGGTAACCTTTGATCGCGTTTTTCGTTGCCTGGCGCGACTTGGTAAATGCCGGCGGATCTAAGATAACAACATCATATTGTTCGCCGCTCTGCGCCAGTTTCGGCAGTTCATCGAGCACGTTTGCACAGCGGAAATGAACGGTATCCTCCAGTCCGTTTCTGCGCGCATTTTCGTTTGCCTGCTGCACGGCATACTCGGAAATGTCAAGACCTGTGACATCCGCTGCCCCTGCAATTCCGGCGTTTAAGGCGAATGTTCCCATATGGGTAAAGCAGTCTAACACCTTTTTCCCTTTACAGATCCGCTGCATCGCAAGACGATTATACTTCTGGTCTAAGAAAAATCCGGTTTTCTGTCCGTTTACGACATCGACAAGATAACGGACTCCGTTTTCCTTGATCTCAACATTGGTGTCAAATTCTTCCCCGATAAATCCTTTTACCTTTGGAAGTCCTTCTTTGGTGCGCTCATTAGCGTCGCTTCTCTCGTAGACGCCGCGCACTTTGATGCCGTCTTTTGCAAGTTCTTCCTTTAATAAAGAAACGATCGTCTCCTTAAACTGCTCCATGCCAAGTGCTAAACATTCCACCACGAGCACATCCTCATATTTGTCAACGACAAGTCCCGGCAAAAAGTCTGCTTCCCCGAAGATCACACGGCAGGATGATGTATCGACCGTCGTTTTGCGGTATTCCCAGGCATTTTTCACGCGCATCTGTAAAAATGTGCGGTCGATCTCCTGGTCCACATGTCTTGTCAGCATACGGATGCGGATTTTTGAATTGGTATTGATAAATCCTTTTCCCATCGGATAGCCGTCAAAATCATGCACAACTACGATCTCTCCGTTTTCAAAACTTCCCATGACCGTATCAATCTCGTTATCAAAAATCCATGCACCGCCTGCCTTGATCGTTCTTCCTTCACCCTTTTTTAATGTCACAACTGCACTCATTTTCCATCCACCTTTCTCACGCTTTTTCTTTTCCATAATTTACAACATAAATCTCCACGCAGACCAGCACCAATGCCACCAGGCACAGCAAAGCAGCGCACCGATCCACACCACAATGGTTTTCTGCATCCATTGTTCATTTAATTTCATTTGTTTTCCTCATTTCCTGATTTTTGCATTTACCCATTGTAGCACATTCCATACTGCCTATAAAATATTTTTTGAGCAAAAACTGTTTCTTGTAACTGCCTGTCATGTCCGATATAATAAATACAAAAATATATTGACAAATTCAGTCTTAAAAATATACACAACAGGGGGATTTTC
>OFMF01002546.1_pt1 | contig 10943 bp, 9 predicted proteins | sample 1541771 | NCBI WGS metagenome assembly OFMF01 (sample SAMN04209235, study PRJEB22552) | human gut metagenome | biome: gut; material: feces | host: Homo sapiens | place: USA: Oklahoma
TCAGAGCAGTCACCGCGGGTGGTACTCTGGGAAATCGACCTGACGGTACAGGGCGGTGAGCGGTATTTTTTCTGTAATGAGCTGAATGAAAAAGGGGAGCCGGTCACCTGGCAGGGGCGTAAGTATGAGGCATACCCGATTGACGGCAGCGGCTTTGAGATGAACGGCCGGGGCAGCAGTGCCAGACCGTCGCTGACGGTGTCCAATCTGTTCGGTCTGGTCACCGGGATGGCGGAAGACCTGCAGAGTCTGGTGGGGGCCACGGTGGTCCGCCGCCGGGTGTATGCCCGTTTTCTGGATGCGGTGAATTTCGTTGCGGGCAATCCGGAGGCGGACCCGGAGCAGGAGCTGAGTGACCGCTGGGTGGTGGAGCAGATGTCGCAGCTGACAGCCATGACGGCCTCGTTTGTGCTGGCTACACCGACCGAGACGGACGGGGCGCTGTTTCCCGGTCGCATCATGCTGGCGAACACCTGTATGTGGGATTACCGGGGAGATGAATGCGGGTATAACGGTCCTGCGGTGGCGGATGAGTTCGACAACCCCACCACGGATATCCGTAAGGACAGATGCAGCAAGTGCATGCGCGGGTGTGAGATGCGCGGCATGGTGGCTAATTTTGGCGGTTTCCTTTCCATTAACAAACTTTCGCAGTAAATCCAATGACACAGACAGAATCAGCGATTCTGGCGCATGCCCGGCGGTGTGTGCCTGCGGAGTCGTGCGGCTTAGTGGTGAGAACGCCGGAGGGGGAGCGGTATATCCCTTGTGTGAATATCTCTGCAGAGCCGGAGGCGTATTTTCGTATTGCACCGGAAGACTGGCTGCGGGCAGAGATGCAGGGGGAGATTGTGGCACTGGTCCACAGTCATCCCGGTGGGCTGCCCTGGCTGAGCGAGGCTGACCGGCGGCTGCAGATAAAAAGCGCACTGCCCTGGTGGCTGGTCTGCCGGGGTGACATTCACAAATTCCGCTGCGTGCCGCACCTGACGGGACGGCGCTTTGAGCACGGGGTGACGGACTGTTACACCCTGTTCCGGGATGCATACCATCTGGCGGGGACTGAAATGCCGGATTTTCATCGCGAGGATGACTGGTGGCGCAACGGTCAGAACCTTTACCTGGACAATATGGCGGTCACCGGCTTTTACCGGGTGCCCCTGTCCTCTGCACAGGCGGGCGATATTCTGCTGTGCTGCTTTGGTGCTTCGGTACCGAACCATGCCGCCATTTACTGCGGCAACGGTGAGCTGCTTCACCATCTGCCTGAACAACTGAGTAAACGGGAGAGGTATTCCGAAAAATGGCAACGACGAACGCATTCTGTCTGGCGTCACCGCCACTGGCACGCATCTGCCTTCACGGGGATTTGCAACGATTTGGCCGCCGCCTCAGCCTGTATGTGAACACGGCAGCGGAAGCCATTCGCGCCCTGTCGATGCAGATGCCGGGCTTTCGCCGTCAGATGAACGAAGGCTGGTACCAGATACGTATTGCCGGTGATGACACGGCACCGGAGGCGGTGTATGCCCGTCTTCACGAACAGCTGGGTGAGGGAACGGTCATCCACATTGTGCCGCGACTGGCCGGGGCCGGAAAGGGTGGACTGCAGATTGTGCTGGGGGCGGCAGCCATCGTGGGCTCTTTCTTCACGGCCGGAGGCTCGATGGCGTTATGGGGTACAGCCCTGAGTGCCGGTGGTTTTTCTGCCACCACGATGCTGTTTTCACTGGGTGCCAGCATGATACTGGGCGGAGTGGCCCAGATGCTGGCCCCGAAGGCAAAAACACCGGATTACCGCGCAACGGATAACGGCAGACAGAACACGTACTTTTCCTCGCTGGATAACATGATTGCCCAGGGGAACCCGATGCCGGTGCCTTACGGGGAAATGCTGGTTGGCTCCCGCCGTATATCCCAGGACATCAGTACCCGTGATGAAGGCGGGGGCGGAAAGGTCGTGGTTATCGGGCGGCAGGGGTAAAAAGAATAAAAAAATCCCGCAGTGATCGCGGACAGGAACTGCGGGAGAGTTACGAAGATTAAGTGTAAGGAATTATTCTTATATCACGACAAAAAAATTAACGCAGAGAAATTATACGCGCCACAGTCAGTTTGTGAAAATGTGAAGATATTCAGAATTTTTATGCCATTACCGGTTTTAACCAACAGGATTATCGGTGGGCATGAAAGAAAACCCCGGTATCTGCTGATACCGGGGTTTCTCTTTAGCATGGCAGAAATGTGTTTCATGCTTTTCGGGCGAAGGATATCCGACTTCTGTACGGAATGGCAAGTGGCGGTTAATTTATTCAGGGGAAGGCTGTATGGGAAAAGGTGGCGGTAAGGCACACACGCCTCGTGAGGCGAAGGATAATCTCAAATCCACGCAGATGATGAGTGTGATTGATGCGATTGGTGAGGGACCGATAGAAGGTCCGGTGAAGGGACTGCAGAGTATTCTGGTGAACAAAACCCCACTGACGGACACGGACGGCAATCCCGTGATACACGGTGTGACGGCGGTCTGGCGTGCCGGGGAGCAGGAGCAGACACCACCGGAAGGCTTTGAGTCCTCCGGAGCTGAAACCGGACTGGGTGTGGAAGTGACGAAGGCAAAGCCGGTGACGCGCACCATTACGTCCGCGAACATTGACCGCCTGCGGGTTACCTTCGGGGTGCAGTCACTGGTGCAGACCACGTCAAAGGGCGACCGTAACCCGGCATCCGTCCGCCTGCTGATTCAGTTACAGCGTAATGGCCGCTGGGTGACGGAAAAGGATGTCACCATTAACGGCAAGACCACCTCGCAGTTCCTGGCCTCGGTGATTCTGGATAATCTGCCGCCCCGGCCCTTTAACATCCGGATGGTCCGGGAGACGGCGGACAGCACCACGGACCAGTTGCAGAACAGAACGCTCTGGTCATCGTACACTGAAATCATCGATGTGAAACAGTGCTACCCGAACACGGCCATTGTGGGGCTGCAGGTGGATGCGGAGCAGTTCGGCGGCCAGCAGATGACGGTGAACTACCATATCCGCGGTCGCATCATTCAGGTGCCGTCAAACTATGACCCGGAAAAACGCACGTACAGTGGTATCTGGGACGGCAGTCTGAAACCGGCATACAGCAACAATCCGGCCTGGTGTCTGTGGGACATGCTGACTCACCCGCGCTACGGCATGGGAAAACGTCTGGGGGCGGCGGATGTGGACAAGTGGGCGCTGTATGCCATCGGGCAGTACTGCGACCAGACGGTCCCGGATGGTTTCGGGGGGACCGAGCCGCGGATGACCTTTAATGCGTACCTGGCACAACAGCGTAAGGCGTGGGACGTTCTCAGTGATTTCTGCTCTGCGATGCGCTGTATGCCGGTATGGAACGGTCAGACGCTGACGTTCGTTCAGGACCGCCCGTCGGATGTGGTGTGGCCGTACACCAACAGCGATGTGGTGGTGGATGATAACGGCGTGGGATTCCGCTACAGCTTCAGTGCCCTGAAGGACCGGCACACGGCGGTGGAGGTGAATTACACCGACCCGCAGAACGGCTGGCAGACATCCACGGAACTGGTGGAAGACCCGGAAGCCATACTGCGCTACGGACGCAACCTGCTGAAGATGGACGCGTTCGGCTGTACCAGCCGCGGTCAGGCCCACCGTGCCGGGCTGTGGGTGATAAAGACCGAACTGCTGGAAACGCAGACGGTGGATTTCACGCTCGGGTCTCAGGGGCTGCGGCACACACCCGGTGACATCATTGAAATCTGTGATAACGACTATGCCGGGACCCTGACCGGCGGACGTGTCCTGTCCATTGATGCTGCCACCCGCACCCTGACGCTGGACCGTGAAGTGACACTGCCGGAGACCGGTGCCGCCACGGTGAACCTGATTAACGGCAGTGGTAAGCCGGTGAGTGTGGACATCACCGAACACCCCGCGCCGGACCGGATACAGGTCAGTACCCTGCCTGATGGTGTGGAGACATACGGGGTGTGGGGACTCTCCCTGCCGTCACTGCGCCGTCGCCTGTTCCGCTGTGTCTCCGTCCGGGAAAACACGGACGGCACCTTTGCCATCACGGCGGTGCAGCACGTACCGGAAAAAGAAGCCATCGTGGATAACGGTGCCCGCTTTGAGCCGCAGTCAGGTTCCCTGAACAGCGTCATCCCACCGGCAGTGCAGCACCTGACGGTGGAGGTGAGCGCAGCTGACGGCCAGTATCTGGCGCAGGCGAAATGGGACACGCCGCGGGTGGTGAAGGGTGTGCGCTTCAGTCTGCGCCTGACCAGTGGTAAGGGAGCGGATGCCAGACTGGTGACCACCGCCATCACTGCCGATACGGAGCACCGTTTCAGTGGCCTGCCACTGGGGGAATACACCCTGACGGTCAGGGCGATTAACAGTTATGGCCAGCAGGGCGAACCGGCCACCACCACCTTCCGGATTAACGCGCCAGCAAAACCCGCCACCATTGAACTGACGCCGGGGTATTTTCAGATAACGGCGGTCCCGCGTCTTGCGGTGTATGACCCGACGGTACAGTTTGAATTCTGGTTCTCAGAAAAACGCATCACGAACACAGCACAGGTGGAAAAATCTGCCCGTTATCTGGGGACCGGCAGTCAGTGGACTGTCCAGGGGAGCCGGATTAAGCCGGGGACGGATTTCTGGTTTTACGTGCGAAGCGTCAACCTGGTGGGAAAATCTGCTTTTGTGGAAGCCAGCGGGCAGCCCAGCAATGATGGTGAAGGGTATCTGGAAATTTTCCGGGGGCTGATAGATGAGACGCTTCTGGGCCAGGCACTGAAAGAGCGCATTGATGCTTCAGCGCTGCGTACGGAGGTCACGCAACTGGAAGAAGATATCCGTCAGCGGATGGACACGGATATCGCAGAAGTGACCCGGAAAATCGGGAAGGCGGAAAACAGCCTCACGCAGCTGGTTGCGAAAAAGAATGAGGACCAGACACTGGCCATCGCGCAGGTGAGCCAGAAAGTGGACCGGGTGAGCAGTGAAATCTCACAGACTGTCAGCCAGGGGCAGTCAGAAAACGCCCGACAGATAGCACAGGTCCGCCAGTACGTGGATAAAAAAGGGAGTGAAATTACCTCGACCACGGATAAAAAGCTGGGTGACCAGGCCGTGACCATACAGCAAATCCAGCGGGTTCAGTCAGACACGCGCAATGAGCTGAATGCCATGTATATGCTGAAGGTGCAGAAAACAAAAAACGGTATTCCCTATGTGGCCGGGATTGGCGCGGGGATTGAGGATGTTGATGGTCAGACCCTGAGTAACATTCTGCTGCAGGCCGATCGCATTGCGATGATTACCCCGGAGAACGGCAACACCACGCCGCTGTTTGTGGCGCAGGGGAATCAGCTGTTCATGAACGACGTGTTCCTGAAGCGACTGTTTGCGGTGAGCATCACGTCATCCGGCAATCCTCCGACGTTTTCCCTGACGCCGGATGGCAGGCTGACAGCCCGCAATGCGGATATCAGTGGAGCCATCACGGCGAATACCGGCACGCTCAATAATGTCACCATTAACGAGAACTGTGTCATCAGAGGGAAACTGTCTGCAAACCAGATTGAAGGCGATCTCGTTAAAACAGTGGGTAAGGCTTTCCCCCGTGACTCCCGTGCACCGAAGCGTTGGCCATCAGGAACCATTACCGTCAGGGTTTATGACGATCAGCCGTTTAACCGGCAGATTGTTATTCCGGCGGTGGCTTTCAGCGGTGCCAGACATGAGCGGGAGAACAGCGATACTTATTCGTCATGCCGCCTGATAGTGAAGAAAAACGGTGCTGAAATTTATAACCGTACCGCGATGGATAATACGCTGGTTTACAGTGGTGTTATTGATATGCCTGCTGGTCGCGGCCACATGACGCTGGAGTTTTCTGTATCAGCATGGTGGGTAAATGGCTGGTATCCCACAGCAAGTATCAGCGATTTGCTGGTTGTTGTGATGAAGAAAGCCACTGCAGGCATCACGATTAGCTGAATTTTATAACCCCAATACGGGCGCCAGAAATGGCGCCTTTTTTATTGCAGAAAAGCGAGAGGTAATTATGCGTAAAGTTTGTGCAGCCATTTTGTCCGCAGCCATCTGTCTGTCCGTATCCGGTGCGCCTGCATGGGCGTCTGAACATCAGTCCACACTGAGCACAGGGTATCTTCATGCCCGTACGAACGCTCCCGGCAGCGATAATCTGAACGGGATTAACGTGAAATACCGTTATGAGTTTACGGACACGCTGGGGCTGGTGACGTCATTCAGTTATGCCAATGCCAAAGATGAGCAAAAAACGCATTACAGCGATACCCGCTGGCATGAAGATTCCGTGCGTAACCGCTGGTTCAGCGTGATGGCGGGGCCGTCTGTACGCGTGAATGAATGGTTCAGCGCGTATGCAATGGCGGGTATGGCTTACAGCCGAGTGTCGACCTTCTCCGGGGATTATCTCCGCGTAACTGACAACAAGGGGAAAACGCACGATGTGCTGACCGGAAGTGATGACGGTCGCCACAGCAATACGTCTCTGGCGTGGGGGGCTGGCGTGCAGTTTAACCCGACCGAATCCGTGGCCATTGATATTGCTTATGAAGGCTCCGGCAGTGGTGACTGGCGCACTGACGGTTTCATCGTGGGGGTCGGTTATAAATTCTGATTAGCCAGGTAACACAGTGTTATGACAGCCCGCCGGTTCAGGCGGGCTTTTTTGTGGAGTGGATATGGCAGCAGTAAAAATCTCAGGTGTGCTGAAAGATGGTGCGGGAAAACCAATACAGAACTGCACTATTCAGCTGAAGGCAAAGCGTAACAGCACCACGGTACTGGTGAACACGGTGGCCTCTGAAAATCCGGATGAAGCCGGGCGTTACAGCATGGATGTTGAGTATGGCCAGTACAGCGTCACCCTGCTGGTTGAAGGTTTTCCGCCTTCACATGCCGGGACCATTACCGTCTATGAAGGTTCCAGACCAGGTACGCTGAATGATTTTCTCGGCGCCATGACGGAAGATGATGTCATGCCGGAGGCACTGCGCCGTTTTGAGCTGATGGTGAATGAAGTGGCACGTCATGCCGGAGCATCATCACAGAGCGCAGCGGCAGCAAAGAAATCCGAAACTGCTGCGGCATCATCGAAGAACGCGGCGAAAACCTCAGAAACGAATGCAGCTAACAGCGCACAGGCGGCAGCGGCCTCGCAGACTGCATCGGCAAACTCCGCGACAGCAGCCAAAAAATCAGAAACCAGCGCGAAAAACAGCGAGACAGCCACAAAGGCCAGCGAAAAAAACGCAAAATCCAGCCAGACGGCAGCGAAAACCAGTGAGACGAATGCCAAAGACAGTGAAGCCAACGCAAAGGTGAGCGAAACAGCGGCGGCGAACTCGGCGAAAGCATCGGCAGCAAGCCAGACGGCAGCAAAAGCAAGTGAAGATGCTGCCAGAGAATACGCAAACCAGACAGCAGAGCCGTACAGATATGTTTTACAGCCGCTGCCGGATGTGTGGATACCCTTTAATGATTCGCTGGATATGATTACGGGCTATTCTCCGGGTTATAAAAAAGTGAAGATTGGTGATAATGTGGTTCAGGTTGCCAGTGATAAACAGGTTAATTTCAGTCGCGCATCAACGGCAACATATATCAACAAATCTGGCGAACTGAAAACGGCGGAAATTAATGAGCCACGATTTGAGTGTGATGGCCTGCTTATTGAGGGGCAAAGAACGAACTTCTTCCCGAACAGTACAGACCCTTCGAAGTGGAATAAGTCAACTTCACTGGACGTTACAGAAACAGGCACAGATAGTTTCGGGTTTAATTATGGCCGGTTTGTCGTACAGGATTCGATTGTTGGTACAAGTAAAGCGCATACCATTATCGGACTGTATTCGAGTACCGGAGGGGTTGATACTTCAGGGGACGAAAAGCATGTAACTATATCCTGTCGGGTAAAAAGTGAAGTTGATAATATCGCCGTTCGTATTTTATTTGAACATTATGATGGGGAGGTAAGGACATCAATAGGAGCAGCAAACCTGAACCTTACCACCCGCATAATTAGCAAGACAGGTCAGACAAGCCGTGTTACAGCAAGGTCTGTTAAGGATGATGCAACTGGCTGGATATTTTTTGAGGCTACATTAAAAGCAGATACAACAGAAAATACGGTTGGTGGTTTTGTCCAGTATTCTCCGGATACAGGGCAGATGGTTGCATCAGGGGATTATCTCGATGTAACCACTCCACAGATTGAGGCTGGTACAGGCGCATCATCTTTTATTGTTACGGGGACGGCACCGGTAACGCGGGCAAGCGATATGGTTACAGTTCCGATTAAGAATAATCTTTATAATCTTCCTTTTACGGTTCTTTGTGAGGTACATAAGAACTGGTATAAAACGCCAAATGCAGCACCGCGTGTTTTTGACACATACCGGCATCAGGCAGATGCGGGGATCGTAATGGGGTTTGGTTCATCAGGTGGGTACGACGGTTTTCCGTATTGTGATATAGGTGGTTCAGACCGACGAATAAATGAAAATGCCGGGCTGGAAAAAATGCTTATTGGTATGCGGGTAAAGTCCGAACGGTCCACATGTGTAGTCAGTAACGGTAAGTTAAGCAGCGAAACTAAAACCAAATGGGAATATATCCGGAGTACAGCAACCATTCGCATTGGTGGACAAACTACAGCAGGATTACGCCATTTATTTGGGCATGTGAGGAATTTTCGTCTCTGGCATAAAGAGCTAACAGATGCGCAGCTTGGGGAGGTTGTGGAGTGAGAGATTTCACGTTGCGTTTCAGTGATAAAGCAGATTTCAGGGCATTTCTCAGGAAACTTAACTGGGAAGAGGACGAAGAGCTGCAGAATGCCGTTCTGGTTGATGAGATTGGTTTTACGTTCAGGGAGACAGATGTTTCTGATGACGGAGAACCAGAATACACGCGAAACGAAGGGTACTTTGTTAATATCCGTCTTCTTGACGATGGATTTGATGATTCCGTGTTCCGTGAGTGGGTGGTTACACCAGAGCGCCCGCTCAGGGAGTGGTTTTAAGGATAGCAGATGGATATCACGCCGATACTTCATGCAATTTGTGCTGTGGCGGTACAGGGGCTGGTTGGGTGCATTACCGGTGACTGGGCTTATGGTGCAGCCATTGCCTGTACGTTTTTTGTTGCCCGCGAATATACCCAGGCAGAATATCGCTGGATTAAGCGTTTTGGTGATGGTCACCGACATAAGATGCCGTGGTGGGGCGGTTTTGATCCGCACGCGTGGGATGTGGCAAGCCTGATGGATTTTGTGGTGCCGGTGGTGGCCTGTGCGGGATTGTATGGCTGTATGCTGATTTTTAGCTGAAAAAAAGGGAGCGCTCAGGCTCCCCAATCGGAAGAAATCGCTTGAAACGACAAGCTTGTTGTTACGCCCTCTAAGAATGTTATATAAAACATGCCATTGCCGTGATTATGATCGCGTTTAATAAAGAGGGGGTAGCCCATATTTTGCACGAGCGCGGTTGCATGCTTCATTCACGATGCCGTGTTCTCCGGACATCGGAAATTCTCTGCAGGTGGATGAGCGATGTTCATAAATGCTGCAGTAGGCATTGACTCCCGGTTGGCCGATCAGGGCCACACAGCGAGGATTTTTCTGGTTAGTGCCCTGCATGCATTGATGGTAGGGAGAGATTTGTTCTGTCATCGTTACGGGGATGGTGCCGCCAGCATCATCTGTTTCAACCCAGTAAAAAGAGACGCGGAAAAATGCACAACAGGCACCACACGTCATACATGGATTAGGATTGTTCATACTTTTATTGCTTTAGCATCAATGAGTTATTATTACAGATGTAACTGCAGAATTATGAATGGCATTCTGATATTTCTTTTATCATTTTGTTTACTTTTTATTTACTTTTGTAACTTGAAAAAGTGCTGTCTATGGTCAATTAATTATAATGCAATCTATGAATTGCAATCCCATAATTACTTTTAATGGTGACTACTATGACTAAATGTTCAAACCTTAGACAGCAGATTATGGATGATGTACAAAGAAGATATGGAGAATATCTTGATAAGGATAAAGTATCTTGTATTACAAGCAAGATAGCTGCGGCAGAAAATAAATACCCAGCAAAAACTACATTAGCTAGTGCAATATTTTATATAAAAGTAGACACTCAGATCACCAGTGAAGGTGGAAAACATTTTTCGGGAAATGCAGGAGGATTATCATCTCCAGGTGGTGGTGTGCTGTTTGGTGACTTATATACAGATGATTTGGATGATCTGTATACAAATACGGTTAGCTTCCAGATAACAATGACCCCTGTATTTTGTAGTGTATTGTTTTTTGATTCTGCATCAAATCTTTTGGGGCATTTCGAGGGAGGTGGTGTGTCAACAGTATCGGGTGTTGCAGGTGGCACAGGCTCGTGGTCCTGATGCTTTAAAATATAAATAGTGCAAAGTCAGACCCGGCTTTGTATTTATTAATGAATAACATTGTCGGGTCTGTATTAATAAAATAATCTGGTATAGAAAGTCGTTTCTGAGCTATTTAACAAAACAATGAGCAGAAAATTTTACTGAATAAACCCGGCATTCGAGTTTCTCAGACTTACTGCAGCATTTCATGAACGAACTCTTGCGCAGTATCTTTGTCTACGGCTCTTAAGATGGTGAGCCCATCATTGGTGAATTTTGACAATCGTGTGTACATTGTACTATCCGTTGTTTATGAAATGATCTATAAGGGAAGGGATAATCCTCTGCAAAACAAAAAAAGACTTTAAAAAAATCAAGCGGTTAAAAACACAGAGTAACTGTATAAAAAATCATCGCAAAAGGTTGTTTTTCCTTTTATAAACAGCTTGTTATTACATTTTTTATAATCTACCG
>OFMF01002565.1_pt1 | contig 10861 bp, 9 predicted proteins | sample 1541771 | NCBI WGS metagenome assembly OFMF01 (sample SAMN04209235, study PRJEB22552) | human gut metagenome | biome: gut; material: feces | host: Homo sapiens | place: USA: Oklahoma
TGGGCCGCACCTGGCAGTGCGGCACCATCCAGCTGGACAGCCAGCTGCCGGAGCGGTTTGAACTGGAGTACACCGGAGAGGACGGCCAGAAGCACCGCCCCGTCATGGTCCATCGGGTGGTTCTGGGCAGCGTGGAGCGGTTCATCGGCGTCATCACCGAGCACTTTGCCGGCGCGTTCCCGGTGTGGCTGAACCCGGTGCAGGTGAAGGTCCTGCCCATTACAGACCGCGCCCTGGAATACGCCGATCAGATCGCAAAGCAGCTGGATGCCGCCGGCTTCCGGGTGGAGGTGGACGGCCGCAACGAGAAGATCGGCAAGAAGATCCGGGAGGCCACCCTGGAGAAGATCCCCTATATGCTGGTAGTGGGCGACCGGGATATGGAAAACCAGACCGTCTCCGTCCGCCTGCGGACCGGTGAGGATCTGGGCGCCATGTCCGTGGCGGATTTTGCCGCCCGGCTGAAGCAGGACGTGGACACCAAGGCCATCTGGTAAAAATGCGTTCCCCTCACAGCGGCCCGGGGCCGAACCCGGACCGCTGTGTCCGATTCCGCAACGGGCGCTCCCGCATCCGGGCAGCGGAAAGATGGCGGGCATTTTCGGTGGTTCTGCACATTGCCGGGACCGCCCGGACGGTATACAATAAGAAAAAACATCCGGCACTTTTTGCAGAGGAGGCGGCTATGAGTCAGGAGATTCACTATTTGGAGACCGGATCCCAGGACCCTTTTTACAATCTGGCGTTTGAAGAGACGGTACTCCGCAGCCGGCGGTCGGGGGAGTATCTGCTCCTGTGGCAGAACGACAACACCATCGTCATCGGGCAGAACCAGAACGCCGAGGGTGAGATCAACCGGGCCTTTGTGGAGGCCCATCAAATCCATGTGGTGCGCCGCACCACCGGCGGCGGCGCCGTGTACCATGATCTGGGCAACCTGAACTACTCCTTCATCACCGACGTGGGAGACGCGGAGCGGCTGACCATGGAGCGGTTCACCCGTCCCATTGTGGAGGCCTTGCAGGGATTGGGCCTGCAGGCGGAGGCCTCCGGCCGCAATGACATCCTGGTGGAGGGGCGGAAGGTGTCCGGCACAGCCCAGCGGCTGCTCCGCGGGCGCTTCCTGTATCATGGGACACTGCTGTTCGACGCCAACCCCGGCATGGTGTCCGGGGCGCTGAATGTGGACCCGGCAAAGTTCGAGTCCAAGAGTGCAAAATCCGTGCGCAGTCGGATCGGCAACATCCGGGAGTTCCTGAAGACGGATATGGATATGCCCGCCTTCTGGAGTTATCTGAAGAAAACATTGGCCGGCAGCGGTCTGGTGGAGGATCACCTGACAGATGAGGAACTGGCTGCTGTGGATGAGCTGAAGCGCACCAAGTACGACACCTGGGAGTGGAACTTCGGCCGTTCCCCCAAGTACAACCTGCGGAACAAGCGCCGCTGGGACGGCGGCACCCTGGAGCCCTGTGTGGAGGTGGACCAGGGGATCATCCGCCAGATCGTGTTCTACGGAGATTTTCTGGCTGTCAGCCCCATGGACGAGGTGACCGGCGCCCTGATGGGCACGCCATTCCGGCGGGAGGACGTGGGGGCGGTGCTGGACCGCTTCCCCCTTCGGGACTATTTCGGAACCATCACCCGGGACCAGGTGCTGGATACAATATTTTATGTGGACTGAGACAGCGTCCGCAGAATCAAAAAGAGAGACGCGCCCGGCGCGTCTCTCTTTTTGATTCTGTCAGGTCAGGATTTCCCGCTGGAACGGCTCCAGCAGCAGCCGGACATCCGGCACCCCCTGGAGCTGGCCCGCGCCCTTGACGGCGGCATCCCGATATCCCCAGCGGTCATCGTGGGAGAAGGGGAGATGGTATACCACCAGATGCTCCGGCCGGATGGCCTGTTCGATGAAGTGACGGCCCTTCCGAAGAGTCACCCAAGGGAAGTTCAAAAGGGCCAGATCAATGGGGCGGCTGCCGATGAAATCCCGCAGCTGCGGGTCCGCCACGGCGCAGTCTCCGGCGATCAGGACCCGGAAACCGTCATATTCCAGGATACAGCCGTAGTGGGGGACCTCCCGGTACTGTGCACCCTCGTGAGTCAGGCGCATGAAGTCCATGTGCAGCCCCTCCAGGGTGAGATGGCTGCTGGGACCGGCCAGCACCAGCTGGCGGTCAAACTCCTGCTCCGGCAGCACCAGGGCCACCTGCGGATTTTGGGCAATCACCTGCTCTGTCAGGGCGCGGGAGTAATGGTCCGGATGGCAGTGGGTGAAAAAGAGCAGATCCGGGCTGGCGAAGTCCGGATGAGCCTGAAGAATGTTCCAGCGCTCAGGGGTGACAGTGGAGAACCCCACAACCCGACGGTCGTGGAGCGCGTCGGACCAGACCCGCATGGCACCCAGATGCAGGGCGACCCCGGCGTTGACGCTGAGTGTGATTTGGCAATGGGACATGATGTCGCTCCTTGTGTGTACAGGATTTTTACTTGCGGGACAAACGTCTTTCAGAATAAAATTTCAAAATGCCATGATTTGCGTAAGGTTTGCGTAAGAATCGGCGCTTTGCGGTTTTATGGTTGATTATACCATACTTTTTCCGAAAAATCAGCAAAAAGTCCAAAAATAATTTATTTTTCTGTTAAAATTGCCATATTTTTGCTGTTTGTACAAAATTGGCAAAGAGCCACAGAACAAAAATGGGCAAAATGACAAATTTCTGATTGCTGATTGATATTGAATTGGCAAAGTGATATACTTGTCTCCATTAACAGAAATTTAATATGTATTTCTGTGAAACAGGCGGCTTTGCGGCAGTTTATTCATACGGCATGATAGACAGGCAACTATTCATGCGCAGGAGACGTATAAATATTCTGTTAAGACGGGGCGCCACACTAACTGAAGGGATTGATCGAATGAAAACCTACAAGACGATCATGAACGGGCTCACCAAAGTCGAGGAATTCGTGCTCTGCGTGATTACCGTCGTGGTTACAGCGATCACGTTTATCAACGTGCTCTCTCGGTATGTTTTCCACTCCAACTTCGCGTGGTCCGAGGAGCTGGTCATCAACGTGTTCATCCTGATGATCATGCTGGGCTGCGCCCTAGCTACCAGAGACGGCAGCATGATTACGCTGTCCCTGATCTTCGACAATGTGGGCGTCGGGGGTAAAAAGATTCTGACCGTGATTGACACGGTCGTGAACCTGATCTTTTACGCCATCCTGATCTACACCGGCTTTAACAAGGTGTTCGATCAGATCAGCACCGGCAAAGAGACCTTCTCTCTGGGCTGGCCCGAATGGGTGTTTACCATCCTGCTGCCCATCGGCTCCATCTTCCTGGTGCTCCATGCGATCGAGTATCTGGTCGACGTGATGAGCAACAAGGCCGCCTGTGTGAAGCCGGCTGAGACAGAGGGAGGCAAAGAGACTGTATGATTAACTTGATCCTGTTCGGCAGCTTCTTCGTGATGCTGCTGCTGAATATCCCCATTGCCGTCAGCCTGGGTATGTCTTCCATTTTCGCCCTGCTCTTCAGCAGTTCCCCCCTGACGGTCGTCCCTACCAACGTGTACAGCGGCATGGCAAAGTTCCTGCTGCTGGCTATTCCGTTCTTTGTTCTGTCCGGCAACATCATGGCCAAGGCGGGCATCTCCAGCCGTCTGGTGGCGTTTGCTGATGACTGCGTCGGCCATCGGCGCGGCGGCATCGCCATCGTGGCTGTTATCGTGGCCTGCTTCTTCGGCGCCATCTCCGGCTCCGGTCCCGCCACCGTGGCGGCTCTGGGCATTATCCTGATTCCCGCCATGATCAACCGCGGCGGCTTCTCCGCCCCCTTCGCCTCTTCCCTGATGGCCAGCGCCTCCTCCATCGCCATCGTCATTCCGCCCTCCATCGCATTCGTGGTGTACGCCTCCATCACCGGCGTCTCCGTGGGCGATATGTTCATGGGCGGCTGGATTCCCGGCATCATGATGGGCCTGTCCCTGGTGATCATCATCATGATCGAGTGCCGCAAGAAGGGCATCCAGGCATCCAAGGCAAAGTCCTCCTGGGGCCAGCGCTGGAAGTCCTTCCGTGAGGCCTTCTGGGGCTTCCTGATGCCCGTCATCATCATCGGCGGCATCTACGGCGGCGTTTTCACCCCCACCGAGGCGGCTGCCGTCTCCGTGGTATACGGTCTGGTGGTCGGCGTCTTCATCTATCGTGAGGTCAAGATGAAGGATATGATCGATATTCTGGTCGACTCCGGCAAGACCACCGGCGGCATCATGCTGATCATCGGCGCGGCCACCCTGTTCTCCTATGTGTGCACGGTGTTCGGCATTGCGCAGGCGGCCCAGGCTCTGCTGCTGGAGATCTCCGGCAACAAGTACATCTTCCTGCTGATCGTCAACGTGATCTTCCTGATTGCAGGCTGCTTCGTGGACGCCAACTCCGCCATGTACATCTTTATCCCCATCATGTACCCCGTAGCCACCCAGCTGGGCATCGACCCCGTCCACTTCGGCGTGATCGCCACAGTGAACCTGGCTATCGGCCAGGTGACTCCTCCCGTGGGTGTCAACCTGTTCGTCGCCATCGGTGTGTCCGAGAAGCTTCAGGGCCTGCGGGACAAGACCAAGGTCACCATTGTCTCTATGTCCAAGGCTGTGTGGCCCCAGATTGTGGCATGCATTATTGCGCTGCTGCTCATCACCTATGTGCCCTGGTTCTCTACCGTGCTCTTGTTCGGCAAATAAGCATCTCCTGACTTGGCTGTAACCGCGCTTTGCGGTTTCAGATAATACCTGCTACAACTATTTTAAGGAGGCAAAACAATGAAAAAGTTTCTTGCACTGCTCCTGGCGCTCACCATGGCTCTGGCCCTGGTGGCCTGCGGCGGTGGCGATGACGCTGCCAGCGATACCACTGCCGACAGCGGCGATGATGCTGCCGCTTCCACTGGCGAGTTCGAGGAAATGACCTGGAAGTTCGCCTGCTCCGCCACGGAGACCTCTCCCTGGGTGGACGGCGCCAAGGAGTTCGCCCGGATCGTGGGCGAGAAGACCGGCGGTGCCATCACCGTTCAGTACTATCCCGCTGACCAGCTGACCGCCGGCAACCAGACCGACGGCATCCAGGCCCTGATGGACGGTACCACCGAGTTGTCCATGCACTCCAACCTGATCTGGTCCTCCTTCGACCAGCGGTTCAACGTGGTCTCCCTGCCCTTCCTGTTCAGCAGCACGGAAGAGGCTGACGCGGCCCTGGACGGCGCCGGCGGCGAGGCTCTGGGCGAGATTCTGGAGAGCACCTACAACGTGCACCTGCTGGGCATTGCGGAGAACGGCTTCCGCCACATCACCAACAGCAAGCACGCCATCGCCAGCAAGGCTGACATGAACGGCCTGAAGATGCGTGTCGCGGGTTCCCAGCTGCTGAACCGCTCCTATGAGCTGTGGGGCGCCGACTACACCAACGCCAACTGGTCCGAGGTGTTCACCGCTCTGCAGACCGGCACCTACGACGGCCAGGAGAACCCCCTGCCCACCGCTGATGCCGCTTCCATCCAGGAGGTCCAGAGCTATCTGACCTATTGGACCGGCGCTTATGACTGCCTGTTCTTCTGCATGAACGCTGAGCTGTACAACTCCCTGTCTCCCGAGCTGCAGGCCATCGTTGACGAGGCCGGCCAGGCTGCCTGCGAGTACGAGCGTGAGCTGAACCGCAGCCAGGATCAGGAGATCATGGACAAGTGGGCCGAGGCTGGCGTTGAGATCACCGAGCTGACTCCCGAGGCTGCTGCTGAGTTCGCTGAGGCTTCTGCCCCCGTGTACGACGAGTTCGCCGACGAGCTGACCCCCGAGCTGATCGAGGCTTTCACCAGCGTCACTCAGGCTGATGCTGGCACCACTGAGCCCGCCGCCTAATTGAAGAGGCAGCCTGCGTTTCCGTATAAACAACGGTTAAGGTTTCGTAAGTTGCGTTAGCTGAGAGGACGTGGCTGCAGGAAACTGTTGCCACGTCTTTTCAGAGAACATAGGTGAAAATTTTGACGATTTCACCGCCCAGCGCATCTGTCCCAGCAAATTTCAAAGAGTGCCGACAGGAGAGTCGGCAGAAGGGAGTTTTTCCTATGGCAGCAACAAAGGCAGCAAAATACACCAAGGAACTGGCGGAGCACTTTTATGAGACCATGTGCACCATCCGCAAGTTTGAGGAGAGCGTGAAGCACGACTTCCTGAATGGTGAGATTCCCGGCTTCGTGCACCTGTACATCGGTGAGGAGGCCATCGCCACTGGTGTGTGCTCCGCTCTGCGGAAGGACGATATGATCGAGTCCACTCACCGCGGCCACGGCCACTGTGTGGCCAAGGGCGCGGATGTGAACCGCATGATGGCTGAGATCTTCGGCAAGAAGACCGGCCTGTGCCAGGGCCGCGGCGGCTCCATGCACATTGCCGACTTCTCTGTGGGTATGCTGGGCGCCAACGGCGTCGTGGGCGGCGGCTACAACCTGGCCACCGGCGCTGCCCTGGCCAGCAAGATGATCCTGAAGAACGACCGGGTTTCCGTGGTGTTCTTCGGTGACGGTGCCTCCAACCGCGGCACTTTCCACGAGGCCATGAACGTCGCTTCCGCCTGGAAGCTGCCCGTGATCTTCGTCAACGAGATGAACTGCTGGGCTTCCACCACGCCTTACCGCACCACCTGCAATGTGGAGAACATCTCCGACCGCGCGGCGGGTTATCATGTGCCCGGTGTGATCGTGGACGGCCAGGATGTCTTTGCTGTGTATGAGGCCGCCAAGGAGGCTGTTGCCCGTGCCCGTGCCGGCGAAGGCCCCACGTTCATCGAGGCCAAGACCTACCGCATTGAGGGCCACTTCGTGGGCGACCCTGAACTGTATCGTGACCACGCCGAGACCCAGAAGATCTATCACGACACCGATCCTCTGAAGATGTTCCGCGCCAAGGCCGCCAAGCTGAAGCTGATGACCGCCGAGGAGTGCGACGCCATCGATGCCAAGTGTGAGCAGAAGATCAAAGACGCCAAGGAGTACGCTATGCAGAGCGAGTACGCCGATGCGTCCGAGTACATGAAGTACGTCTACGTGGATGACTAAGGCGAAGGAGGACAAATACGATGCGTAAGATCACTTTTTCTCAGGCCACTCAAGAGGCCATGGCCGAGACGATGGCGAAAGACCCCACTGTATTCGCAATGGGCGAGGACCTGGCCCGTCAGGGCGGTATCTTCGGTCAGTTCAAGGGCCTGCCCCAGCAGTTCCCCGGCCGGATCATTGATACCCCCATTTCCGAGACCTTTATCATCGGCGGCGGCGTAGGCGCGGCTCTGGCCGGCGCCCGTCCCGTGGTGGACATGCACTTCGCCGACTTCATCGGCGTGCCCATGGACGAGATCTTCAACCAGATGGCAAAGGTCCGCTACATGTTCGGCGGCCAGGCCAAGGTGCCCCTGGTCCTGCGTGCGCCCGACGGTTCTGCCGGCGGCGGCGCTGCACAGCATTCCCAGTGCGTGGAGTCCTGGTTCGCCCACATCCCCGGCATCAAGGTTGTGGCGCCCTCCAATCCCTATGACGCCAAGATGGTGCTGAAGGCCGCCATCGAGTGCGATGACCCCGTGCTGTACTTCGAGAACAAGATCCTGTACAAGGAGAAAGGCGAAGTGCCCGAGATCGGCGAGGAGGAGCCTTACACCCTGGGCAAGGCCCGCGTGGAGCGTGAGGGGAAGGATGTGACCATCGTGTCCTACTCCATCGGCATGAAGAATGCCCGCGGCGCTGCGGACCTGCTGGCCAAGGAGGGCATTGAGGCCGAAGTCATCGACCTGATCACCCTGTCTCCCTGGGATAAGGAGACCGTGCTGAACAGTGTGAAGAAGACCCACCGCCTCTGCATCGTCCACGAGGCTGTCAAGCAGGGCGGCTTCGGCGCGGAGATCTCCGCCACCGTCGCGGAGGAGGCCATGGAGTATCTGGATGCCCCCATCCTGCGGTACGGCGCTCCCTTCTGCCCGATCCCCTTCGCTCCCACCCTGGAGAAGATGGTGAAAGTGGTTCCGGAGGACCTGGTAAAGGGCATCAAGGGCATGTTTTAATGCCTGTTGAAAAGGAGATTTTCAAGTATGGCAACTGAAGTATTGATGCCCAAGCTCGGCCTGACGATGACCGAGGGCACCATTGAAGAGTGGAAATATAAAGAGGGCGACGCTGTCAAGAAGGGGGACATCCTGTTCTCCGTAGCGACGGATAAGCTGACCAACGACGTGGAGTGCGAAGAGGACGGCACCCTGCTGAAGATCCTGCTGCCGGAGGGCGAGACCGCCCCCTGCAAGAGCGTGATCGCCTGGATCGGCGCCGCCGGAGAGGCGGTTCCCGATGCTGCCGGCGCCGCGGCTCCCGCCGCACCCGCACCCGTTGCCGCCGCTCCTGCTGCACCTGCCCCGGCTGCAGCCCCCGCCGCAGCTGGCCAGAAGACCGTTATCGTCGTGGGCGGCGGCCCCGGCGGCTATGTGGCTGCCATCCGGGCGGCCCAGCTGGGCGCCAAGGTGACCCTGGTGGAGCGCGAGCACATCGGCGGCACCTGCCTGAACATCGGCTGCATCCCCACCAAGTGCCTGCTGCACAGCGCGGAGCTGGTGTCCGAGATCAAGGAACAGGGTGCTGACATCGGCGTGAAGGTCTCCGGTGTGGAAGTGGATTTCCCCCAGGTGATCGCCCACAAGAACGCCGTCTCCAAACAGCTGACCAGTGGCGTAGCGGGACTGCTGAAGGCCAACAAGGTGGTGAAGATCGACGGCGAGGCCAGCTTCACCGGCCCCAAGACCCTCTCTGTGAAGAAGTCCGACGGCTCCGTGGAGGAGATGACCGCCGACGCCATCATCGTGGCCACCGGCTCCGTCAACTCCCAGCCGCCCATCCCCGGTCTGAAGGAGAATCCCAACTGCATCGACTCCACCGGTGCGCTGAGCCTGGAGAAGCTGCCCAAGAGCATGGTGGTCATCGGCGGCGGCGTCATCGGCCTGGAGCTGGCCTGCGCCTACGCGGCCTTCGGCACCAAGATCACCGTGGTGGAGGCACTGGACCACATGCTGCCCATGCTGGACGGCGACCTGACTGCCATCGGCGTGAAGCACATGAAGAAGATGGGCATGGAGTTCAACCTGGAGTGCCCGGTGCAGGCCGTGGAGGCCTCTCCCGTGGGCGCCAAGGTGGTCTGCAAGAACAAGGCCGGCGAGACCGTCAGCTTTGAGGCGGAGAAGGTGCTGGTGGCCATCGGCCGGAAGGCCAATACCGCCAGCCTGAACCTGGAGGCTGCCGGCCTTGCCAACGACCGGGGCCGGATCATCGTCAACGACAAGATGGAGACCAGCGTGCCCGGCGTGTACGCCATCGGCGACTGTGTCTTCGGCAAGGCCCAGCTGGCCCACACCGCCAGCGCCATGGGCGAAGTGGCTGCGGAGAACATCTGCGGCATGGAGGCCCACTACGACGAATCCACCAATCCCACCTGCGTGTACATCGAGCCGGAGGCTGCCTCTGTGGGTCTCACAGAGGAGCAGGCCAAGGCGCAGGGGATCGACTACATGGTGGGCAAGTTCCCCATGAGCGCCAACGGCAAGGCTCTGATCCTGAACGGGGGCGAGGGCCTGGTGAAGATCATCGCCGGGAGGGAATACGGCGAGGTGCTGGGTATGCACATCATTGGGCCCCGCGCCACGGATCTGATCTGCGAAGGGGCGCTTGCCATCGGCAGCGAGCTGACGCTGGATGAGCTGGCAGCCACCATCCATTCCCACCCCACCGTCACCGAGACCATGCGGGAGTGTGCGCTGGACGCACTGGGCCGCGCGGTCCACATCCCGCCCCGCAGGAAATAACAGGGCAGTCCTTTCCGGAATTTAGAACAGGAGGTCAATGGGCATGAAAACACTTGGATATCTGGGCCTTGGCGTGATGGGCTACGGCATGACAGGCAATCTGATCGACAAGAGCGGCTGCGACATCTATGGCTACGACCCCGTGCCCGCTTTGCGGGAGCGGTTTGCCGCCCGGGGCGGCAAGGTCCTGGACGACGCTAAAACACTGTACAAAACCTGCGACATCATCTTCATGTGCCTGCCCACCAACGCCATCGTGAAGGCCACCATCACGGAGATCATGGAGACTGCCCGGCCCGGCACCACCATTGTGGACATGGGCTCCACCTCTCCCTATGTGATTCAGGAGCTCCACGCCGCGGCGGTGGAGAAGGGCTTCCATTTGCTGGACTCCCCGGTCAGCGGCGGCGAGACCGGCGCCAACGGCGGCACCCTGGTCATCATGTGCGGCGGCGAGAAAGAGGTCTTTGACGAGGTCCGGCCTTACCTGCTGATGATGGGTAAGACCGCCACCTACATGGGGCCCTCCGGCTGCGGCAGCACCGCCAAGGTGGCCAACAACATGATGGTGGGCATCCATCTGTGCGCCATGGGAGAGGCATTCGCCTTTGCGAAAAAGGCCGGGCTGGATCCTCAGACCCTTTTTGACGCCATCAAGGGCGGCTTTGCCCAGAGCGCAGTGATGGACGGAAAGGTCCCCAAGCTCCTGAGCCGAGACTTCTCCGCCAGTGCCCGGATCGCCGTCCACCTGAAGGACATCAACAACGCCATGGACGTGGCCGCCCACCTGGGGGTGGAGCTGCCCATGACGGAGATCGTCAAGGAGCAGATGGACTGGATGGACGCCCGCGGCATGATCGACGAGGACCAGTGCGCACTGGCCAAATACTACGAGGACGCCATGGGCGTGGAAATCAAGTGATCTCCCGCCAAGGAACAGGCAATCTGCGGGGACCGGCATCAGCCG
>OFMF01002574.1_pt1 | contig 10830 bp, 10 predicted proteins | sample 1541771 | NCBI WGS metagenome assembly OFMF01 (sample SAMN04209235, study PRJEB22552) | human gut metagenome | biome: gut; material: feces | host: Homo sapiens | place: USA: Oklahoma
CTCGTGTCAGGTGTATTCGTATCAGCTACACACGTATCAGATATACTTGTGTCAGATATACTTGTGTCAGATATACTTGTGTCAGGTATATCTTCACATGTATTTTCTGATACATTCGTAGACGATTTATCATCAGACTCTTTCTTATGATTTTTAATGAATTCTCTGCCCGCAAGTGTGACGATAAGCAGCGATGCCACGGCTGTGATTATTATGTTTGTGTGTCTTTTCATATGGGTTTTATGCCTTTCAATTTCTCCCACCGTTGGTAGGAGTATATCTCTACAAATCCTCTGCTTTATATTTATCCAAATATCCATTTTCAAACAGCTACTTCATAAATAGTGCAACGCCCTATTGCACTATTTAGCCTATTTCTTTCTCAAATACTTTCTGTTCTTTGTACTACCAATCGGTTCAATATACTCATTAAGTTGCTTTAATATCGCTTTGGTTCTTGTTTCCTTCAAATCAAGTAATTCACAAAATTCCTGTAAACTATACTCTTTGTCAAATTCCATAAAGTCAAGTATTTTATCATACTGTGCCTGGGTTTTTTTCGTCACTTTTTTTCCGTCACTTTTTTTCGTCGCTTTTTTATCGTCGCTTTTTTTCGTCGCTTTTTTATCGCCGCTTTTTTTCTTAAACTCCAACGTCAAGATGGTTCGATCTGGGTCAAACTTCTCTTCAATAACTGGCTCAATCCATCCTTCATCTTCCCAGACATTAAAGATATTTGGCACACCGCTGCCTGCACGTTCACCGATATTAATCAGATTGAACATCTTCATCAAGGCTTTGTTTCTAGGATCCGATTCGCCACCTTTTCTCATCTGTTCTTTACCAGTACGAATGTATCCTGGATTTTCTAATATCAGCTTATCCGGTTCCTTTTTGATAACAACTCCACGAACACCATAATAATCTGTATTGATCAAACAATTTGCCAATGCTTCTCTGAGTGCTTCGTGTACCGGAGTGTCATCAATACGATCTCCACCACTGGTTTTAAACGGAACTTTTATATCTTTTATGATTTTGTTATAGACCCTAAAATAAAAGTCACAAATGTTACCAGACCACTCTCCTGAGCTGGATTGCAGGCGATCCGTCCATCTTATTGTAGGATCAAGCATTTCTCTATAATCCAAGAAATATTCCGGAAAATGTCTCACGATGTTAAACTCATCTCCAAACATCAACATTCCTGCTGCTGTTGGGTGCAACTGCTTGTCCTCTCGCGATATAGCCGCAGCTCCAATACTACGTAAATATTCTGCATCATCCAATCTTTCAAATGGATGACCTGCTTTTAATGTTCTATGCCTATTCCGATATCCCTGTATTGTTTCTGCATTTAGCTCCGACAATTCCGCATCATCCAGAATTTCCATATCCATAGTATTCTCTGTCTGATCACGCAGCATCGCCTTAACCTGAAGTCTTGTACATTTATAATCACCAGCATTTGACCTACGGAAAGTCTGATTAAACATATCATTATTGATGTATACCGGTTTCTCACTCCGTTTCGCCATAGGAACAGTAATAACAATAATAATATCTTCGCCTATATCATAAGTTTGTACATCAGATTCTGTAAGTAGATTTATATTCACCTTATTGCGAATATGCAGCAAATTCCACAGGTCATCCAAGAGTTTCTCTTTATCCTTGAGTTTTAATCCTGTTGTCCTCCAATGTTTATCATCCAATTCTTTCACTCCAAGAATGATAACGCCACCATAAGTATTAGCATATGCAGAATATGTCTCCCACATATCATTAGGGAGTCCACCATTTGCTCTCTTTACCTCACGTCTGTTATCTTCCTTATATGAATCAAATTGTGATATATCAAAAAAATTTGCCAATATCTACCACCTCAATCCGGTTAAATTATTTTTATTATTACCTAAGATTTTATTTCAATACGCTTTTGCTCAATACAAGCTGAAATACAACTACATATCAAGATCTAACACCCTATTTGTCTCAATAGACCTTCAATAAAATCACAAGCATATTTACGTTTCAACTTGCTGTGATTTGCCTGGTTGTAATAGTTTCTAAGGCAGTTATAGCAAGAAGTGTTTTCATCGAAACATTGTTGTGATACTTTCGCATATGCTGCATTTAAAGATGTTATTACAGCGTTCTTCTCAATCAGTCTCTTAACATGACCTGCTCCTTCTGGAACATTATCATAGATCAAAATATCATAGCTATGCTGCTCTAGATTCAATTCAAGCACACCATCTATGTCATTTCTCTCAATCCCAAGTCCAATACTTATTCCCTCAAGAAATGCATACATGAATAACAACGCAATCGCATAATCTTCCTTCGTAAAGGATCCTAACATAGGAATAGTAAATCGAGCTACATCTGTTTGGAATCTATGTCCAAGCTTAATTACATCATCAGGTGCGCTTGAGTACCATACATTTTTACATCATTCTCAAACTACCCAGCTCCCTTTACCTCATGAGGATACGCTTGAATACCATACATTTTTACATCATTCTCAAACTTACATTCATGCTTTTTCACTCTCCTTGTAGCTTGAGTACCATACATTTTTACATCATTCTCAAACTCCATGTTTAAGTCTTGCTTCTGCCTCTTTGCTTGAGTACCATACATTTTTACATTATTCTCAAACTACTTTTGTGAAAGAGAGGTAAAGATAATGGCTTGAGTACCATACATTTTTACATCATTCTCAAACAACCAATATTAGATAAATTAACATCATCATGCTTGAGTACCATACATTTTTACATCATTCTCAAACTATCTTGGTGCTTATTAGCTAATAGTTCTGAGCTTGAGTACCATACATTTTTACATCATTCTCAAACTTGATTTTGACTCGCCACTTTATCTCACCTGCTTGAGTACCATACATTTTTACATCATTCTCAAACACAGCCGTCAAACTAAAAGGGTTCTTGTAAGCTTGAGTACCATACATTTTTACATCATTCTCAAACGCAATACATCCACAACAGAAGTCCTGATGTGCTTGAGTACCATACATTTTTACATCATTCTCAAACTGTAAACACGTACTCAACACATTGAGAGTAGCTTGAGTACCATACATTTTTACATCATTCTCAAACACTTAAAAATAATATCAGTGCAGCAGCAATGCTTGAGTACCATACATTTTTACATCATTCTCAAACGCTGATGATTCTTATTGTTGTTAAATTTATGCTTGAGTACCATACATTTTTACATCATTCTCAAACTACTTGGGTTGTTTCTGCATCGTGATGAATGCTTGAGTACCATACATTTTTACATCATTCTCAAACTTAAGTGAATGTGTGCGCCATGACTTCATAGCTTGAGTACCATACATTTTTACATCATTCTCAAACCGTTTCAGACCTTGCAAGGTCATGGATTTTGCTTGAGTACCATACATTTTTACATCATTCTCAAACTGTTGCCTTCAAGTGGCGTTCTATCAGGTCGCTTGAGTACCATACATTTTTACATCATTCTCAAACATTATCACTGTTTATAACAATGAGGAGCAGCTTGAGTACCATACATTTTTACATCATTCTCAAACCATTCACAAGGGCTTTGATTGCGTTCTTTTGCTTGAGTACCATACATTTTTACATCATTCTCAAACAAATCATGGCTATGCGTTTAAATATGAGTCGCTTGAGTACCATACATTTTTACATCATTCTCAAACATAATTTGATGAACAATCAGAAATCATTTTGCTTGAGTACCATACATTTTTACATCATTCTCAAACATGGACATGTGGAGTTGGTGACTGACTAATGCTTGAGTACCATACATTTTTACATCATTCTCAAACGCCTGTTCCCTTGCAATCACCATTTTGTCAGCTTGAGTACCATACATTTTTACATCATTCTCAAACGTGACGCCTGTACAGAGTGGCTTTTGATACGCTTGAGTACCATACATTTTTACATCATTCTCAAACTGGATTTCGGGGAAGGGGGCGCGATTGTTGCTTGAGTACCATACATTTTTACATCATTCTCAAACCTCAAATTCAAAAATAAAATGCTATCATCGGCATAAAAACAAGGTACTCAAGCTTAACTATTCAATAAATTTCACATCCGTCTCTATCTATAATATAACGCATTCCTCCTTCCATGCAACTTCTTTCATGATTTTCAATAAATAATCCCTTTACATCCTGATAAGAAATCTCCTTAATCAATTCCTGCATTTGCAAATCTGTTAAATAGCTTCGAAGATTAATAAAAACAAACACTTTTGTTGCCAAAACATTTACCGCTATCTTTATATAACGTATTATTTGTTCAAAAAAATCAGTTTCCTGTACTTCATACCGAATACCTACTGATTTGAACAATGCCGGCATATCCAAATCCATATCAAATTCCAAAACATATTCTGTATTTTGTTCTAACTCCAACAAATATTCCTGTATTTTTCCTGTTAATTCAAGTGTTTTTACATACATCAACTCCGATTTTGACAACTGATCCAATTCTGCATACAACTTATTTAATATCTTCCGTCCATTTATTTCTATCTGAAACGGATTCACAATTATTTCCATGTTTTTTGCAATGTTCAATTCTTTTTCTTTATCAGATAAAACAAATCTCCCCTCTTCTCCATTTTGCTGTAAAAATAATTCCTGCAAGTAATATGCATACAATTTGGGTGACTCTATTATCCATTCAGTAAATACATATTTATCACTTAATACCGCTGTATTTAAATTAGTATGTACTAATTTCATAAAATCACCAACCTTTCATCACTATCTAACACTTCACTTTTAAGTTCTCCGATAATAATATCCATTTTTGCATATTGCTTTTCGGTAACCGTCAATAACTGTATCACCCCCTCCTCTGGTTTATTTTTGTGAATATTTTCAACAATTGCATTTACTGCGGTACTGTTTAAAGCCAATTTGCAATATACGGATTCCTGCAACATTAAAAATCCATTTTTCAATAAAAATTTTCGAAAATGTACATATGCACGTCTATTTTCACTTGTTGTTACCGGCAAATCAAAAAATACCAATACTCTCATAAACCTATAACTCAATTCTGTAAAATCGAATCAGTGAACTGTCATCTCCACTCAAAGCATCGAAAATGCTTTTGCAATATATTTTAATTGCATTATTAACATACTGTATTTTCCCATCAATTTGTACTTCCTGATTCAACACATTTACAAGTTGCATCTTTTCTTCATGTTCAAACTGCTCTAATTTCATTGTTAAGACCTGCCTGTCAACAAGTATTCTGAATGGTTCCATCAAATCCGATGCTAGATTGAACTGATTAAACATGTTGTCATGAAAAACACCTAATTGCGTGATGTAACCATTAGCTACAATTTCCCTTGTAAATGCAGATAAAATAATTGAATATCCGTAGTTCAACGCTGCATTAATCAAATTATCTTCGGTTCTTGTAAACTCTAATCCAAATAAGGCATTAAAATAAACTTTTGCTGCATGCCCTTCTCGATTTGTTCCATCATTCCATGCAATTTCCTTTAAATAAGATTCCAGTAAATCTGATTCTTCCTTTCCCAATAATTCTAACAGCTCCTTTTGTTTCCTGATTTTTTCACTTACAATTTCCGTCCATACTGCTTCCTTTGTATTCTTTTTCCAATTAATCTGTTTTCTCACTTTATTACTGGTATCATGACTTCCATAATAATTAACTAACTCACATGATGGATTCTTTTTTTCATCACAAAATATTACTTTAATCTTCCTTTTTGCAAGTTCAGCAATCAAACTAGCTGTCAATGATACTGCTGTCGACTCAATCAGTATTGTAGAAATTTCACTTAATACAATCTTTGTCACCTCTTCACCACGCACAACCATCTGACCTAACTGTAAATCAAGTTTTGCACGCTTCGAAATAACAACTATGCGCCAACTCATAACTTCAACAGATCAATCTCTTCTTCATAAATTCCCGTTGGAGATTGATTAATAATTGAAATCTGTTTATATTTGTCTATATTCTTATTTATTAAAATTCTTCCTGCTTCCGTTCCGCCTCCTATTTCTCTCAAGTTTTCTCTTGCGCTCCGACATTGCATTATATGAAAAATTTTTTTAATTGTATTACACTGTTCCTCTCTTGACAACTCAATAAATTTTTCTCTACCTTTTTTCACTGCTTCCATTTCTGACATCAAGATTGCACTATATACTGGAATTTCCAATTTTTTACTTAGTACATCATATACTTGACATAATTCTTTTTCACCCAATTTATCATTATGAGTTATTTGCAAATTTTTATTTTCTGCTTTTCGTTGTAAAAATTTTATAATATTCTTTAGAATAATCGCATTTGTATTTTCAAGCACCAGTTGATTTGCATTCTTAAAAATTAAATAATTTGTTTTACGACCTGAAATCCAAATGTATGATCCATTTATTTTAAATAAAGTATCCGTTTTTATTTTTAAAAGGATTTGAGGATTTATTAGTCCACGTTCTTTTAAATAATATATGATTTTTTCCTTATTATTTTCCAGTGTTTCTCTTAAATATATCGGTATATACTCTATTGTTTTCTTTATTTTTCCTTTTTTATCAATAGATTTTACTAGCAAATAGTAACTTCCAGCAATTTCTGTGTACCCTCCATATTTCTTCAAATTATTTAATCGATTGTCACTCTCTTTAAGCGGTAATTGTCCTTTTCCTTTTTTTATCGGTTGTTGTTTAAATAATCCTCCTTTGACCTCATAGGTTCTTCTTGTAACCAAGATATTATTCTTCTTCATAACGTTCTTCACCGTTACAATCGTACCATTATTACCTGCTTTCCATGCGACCTCCCCATTTCGGATAATGTCTTTGTCTCCTTTAAACATCATCTTCAAATTATAACTTCGTCCTGGATTTTCTTTTATAAACCAAGCTGCATTCTTTGTGAATTTTGTGTAATAAGAATTTCCAACCACAATGTTAAGATATGCATCTTTCGCATGATGAAGATCATTCATATCACGTACTTTTAATAAATCCGGTGTAAAATCTTGTCGAAACTCTGACACATTCTTCGCTTTTACATATACAATCTCCGAATCTGGAAATACCTGTTTTAAAATCTCCGCTACTGCTTTTGTACTTTGTCTGGTTTCTACAAGCTGTCTATTAATAAATCCAGCAAGTTCGTCAGGCGTCAGTGCGGTATTTCTAATTAATCGCTCATACTTTTCTTTCGTAATAAAGCCTTCATCTAATAATGATTTCCAAAATAATTTTCTTGCTTTTCGAATACTTCCTTTAATAGGATACTCGTCAGACTTTGCTGCATTATATTCCTTCTTTACTAACACCCTGTTATTCAAACTATCATCCATAGTCTTTGATTGTGGATAAATATGATCTATATCATACTTTGTGTTGTCCCACAAATCTTCCAACTGAATTATCTCACCTGAATACATACATCGTCCTTTTTGGGTATAGTACAAATATAATTTATCACTTCTCAATTGCTGGTCTTCGTTTTTGTTGAGTTCTTCTATCCAGTCTCTTTCTTCTTCTTTACATTTTTTGTATAAATCAATAAGCTGTTTTTTGCGGGAGTCTCTTCTTTTATCTTTTTGGTTCCCTTGCTCTCCTCTTGCCATCTCTACAAAAACTCGTTTTGGTGCACATTCCATTACCTTTTGTAGCTCTTTCACTACTTTTAAGGTTTGCCAAATCTGTCGTTTTACTGCTGGTGAAACATATAATTCGTCCACTGTTTTATATGACAAATTCTTTTCTTTTCGAATAGAATTATATTCTTCGATTCTGTCCATAAACTGATAATTCTTACTTAGAATCTGCATCAGATTATCATTAGTTTCCCACATAGCTGTGATAACATTCCATACTTCTTCAGTTCCTGGTGCAGGTGTTGTTATATTTTCCAGAAAAGCTTTTGATAATCTTCCCCATCCTTTATATGATAACATGCTGATACTCTTAATCTGCTTTTCTGTTAATTCAGGATGCATTCTCATTACTCTTTGTTTCAATAGTTTCTTATCATCACCAAATAATACAATATTAAGAATAATCTCTTCTTTTTCTTTCTGGCTTAATGTAACCCCTGTAAGTTTTTCCTTAAAGTCATGAAATGCTGTCAATTGAGCTTTAAAATCCCCATCAATTCCAGTAATTTCAACGTTCTTATCCACTATTCCTTCACGAATCAGATAATTTTTCAACTTTTTTATTGTTACCTTTCGATAACAACAAAATACTTCTTTATATAATCGTTGTTTCAACTCTACCGAAATTTTTTCTCCATTTAAGCGCAAATTATTGAGTTCATTAAGTACCATATATTTACTATATAAAAGAGAATCTTTAGGGAGGACATCTTCTCCCAACATATAAGTACATTTATTTGTCATTCGGCGAATAAATTTTTCTGCACTTTCCTCTATATCTATTACATCTTTAAAATTCCATGGGTAAATCTTCTCGTTATTTTTTCTTACTGCCCATGTAAACTTTCCCTCTGTACCTTCTTCATTTCTACCCAGTGGCCCTACATAATATGGAATTCTAAACTCAAATAACTGTAAAATCTTTTCTTTATTTTCCTGCATAAAGGAACTTTTTCCAGACAAATTATCTAATATTTTTCTTAATTCATACATATGAACCTGATAAGGAATTACACTATTTTCTTTATTAACTTGTTTTGGTAAGAAAGTTCCCTGTTCCAGTTCTTTTTCCAAATAAGAAACCACTTCTTGGTCTGAAATTTTTTTAATTACATTCTTTTTCAGGAAATCGTAGAACTCCTCTTTGCTACATTTTTTACTCTGCAAATCATTCTTTTTTCCATTTTTCTTTGTCATTCCTATATAAGCCACATAATTATTCAACTTCTCTTCTGTATCAATAAAAATGTGCTTATACTCCAGTGGCAAATATTTCCGAACTATCTTTTTTAAATATCTTAAATCCGCTTTATGCTTTTCATATAATTTAACCTTTGCTTCTGAAATAGAGGAACTGTCCCCCAAAATTTCAACCAATACAGACCAATCATACACTGCCTTTGCAGATTCAATAATATAATATTGTTCTACAAGATCTGCTTCAACTGTTCCAATATAGTCATCATATCCCGTATCTGAAAATGAAATTTTTGGGTTCTCGCATCCATCCAATTCACTATTTTCAAAAATATCTGATAGTTTTACGCTTCCTCCAGAAATCAGATTTAGTATTGCCTTTTCGCATGTTGTTTTTGCATTCAATTGTTTTATTAAGCGACTTTTTTTGACAGATTTTGTATGCATTCTATCCTTTAAAGTATTCTCGATAAATTGAATCTCGTCATCCGATAATTCCAATGTCCAGTTTAGTTCTTCTTTTTTCAAGTTTTCTTCGAGCTGCAAAAATGTCCCTTTAAATTCTTTGATTTTGCTGATATCACCTGATAGCAAAAAATGTCCGCGGTGCTTCATCATATGGTGGAGTCCCAAATATACTAACCTGATATCTGGCATTTCTTCCGTTTCCATCAGCATCTTTCTCAGATGATAGATTGTTGGATACTCTCTATGATACTCTTTGTCTGTGTAATTTTTATCCACAAACAATGCATATGGCAATTCCGGACATTTTCCGTTAATATCTTTTTTATCCTCAGGATAATATTTACTTTCCTTCATCCTTTGAAAAAAGCCCAAATCCACTTTACTGATTTCTTCAGAAAATAATTCCTGCAGGATCTGAATTCGCCAGTTTCTTCTATCTAATCGCCTTCTGGCTATACGAAAACTTCTTCTTTCTTCTGCTGTTAATGCACTTTCAAAAAGCCGTACACCCCATAAAGCTTTTCCATGTCTTCTCAAAATATGATAGTCCGTATCTGTTATTGCCCATCCTAAAGATCCTGTCCCCATATCCAAGCCCATATAGTATTCTTGATTCATCTTTTTCCTCCTTCATAAGTCTATTTCGTATTGACTTTTCTGTCCTTTAGCACTATACTAAAGTTGAGTTTAGTACCATACTAAATTTACATCATAAGTTCAAATAAGAATTTAATTCAAATCGCCACTCCGGTGGTCCACAGTGTGTGGAAAAAGTCTGCAATGCAGACTTTTTTTATGCAACTCAACCTCTAAAAATCCGTCTTGTATATAATTTCAGTATATTCCTATTACAGATTTTTTCAACAGTTTTTAATCCTTCTTCCGTAGTTTTTTGCGTATTTTTTATTCCTCTTTCATTTATCTTATATTTATAATAATGTTATGAGGGTGCGGACAAATGAAAGGGCTTAAAACTAAATGAAATAGTTCAACCGACAAAACTATCAATACTAAAGAAATACAGCATATATCTCATCCTCAACAGATACTTTTCTTTTAGACATAAAATATGCTCCCTCCTAAGTGACAAGTTTTTATTATTTCACTTATCTACCTAGAAGGAAGCATTTCAACACGAGTGACAGCTCTATTATTAAACTTATTATCCCTGATACCTTATTCTCTCAACCAGCGTTTCCTTTTTCAGATTACTGCTTAAAACTAGGGAAAGCACAATCTGCAAAAGACCGACCAGCAAAATCATAGCAATAATTGGTGTAAAATGCAAATGTTCTGTCAATGATGTTTCATAAATTTTTCAACAAGTTCCGCTGATTTCTTAATAATTCTCTGCGTGCACTTCAAAATAGCTCTGCGGATGATTACATACCGGGCATACCTCAGGTGCTTTTGTTCCTACCACAATATGTCCACAGTTACGGCATTCCCATACCTTAACTT
>OFMF01002582.1_pt1 | contig 10808 bp, 9 predicted proteins | sample 1541771 | NCBI WGS metagenome assembly OFMF01 (sample SAMN04209235, study PRJEB22552) | human gut metagenome | biome: gut; material: feces | host: Homo sapiens | place: USA: Oklahoma
AAAGTACGGCCGGACGCCTCGAGGCGTCCGGCCGTACTTTCTGCGGAACGGTTCTTTGCGGGATCAGAGAAGCCGGCAGTGCAAACGTTCGGGCAGCGGTGCGCTGTTGTCGCGGCGCCAGACCATAGCCCGATCCTGTTCCTGATTGCCCGAGCCGAAGTCGAAGTCGTCCGGCGCTTCGAAAACGACCGGAAGCGACCGGTCTTCGAAGCCGAACGGGGCGTAAAAGTCCTTGAGGCTTTCCTGGCTCGGGATAAGGATCGCGGCGTCGGCCCCTTCTTCTGCGATCCGCCGCATCGCCTCGCGCATCAATCCGGAGGCCAGGCCCCGGCCCCGGTAGTCGGGGTCGGTCGCCACGCCGTAGATGTAGGTCGTGCGCCCCAGCTCGCTTTCGAACGGGATCAGGTGCAGCATGGCCGCCAGACGGCCGTCCTCTTCGGCTGCGAGCATCCGCTTGCGGCTGTAATGGCCGATCAGGAAGGAGTCGATGAAGGTTTCTTCGTCTCCGAAGCACTTTATCCAGAGCCGTTTGCAGGCTATTTCGTCGGGGTAGAGGCAGAGGGCCGTATATTTCTTCTCGAGGAATGCCGGATGGTAGGAGAGCTTGGCCTGCCGTAGTCCCGGAATACCCAGGTCCTCTTCGCGGTCGATGAGCGTGTATTGCTCGGGCAGGTGCGCCACGAACTCCCGGTTGATGATGGTGAAAGCCCCGTCGTATTCGGTGTCGGCCTTTTCGACATGAACACAGAACGTATGGTCGTTGATCGGTGAGCCGTAAGTGAAAGCGACGAGTTTATCACCGACGTAGATGCAGCCGCCGATAAGTCCCAGCCGGTCGAAATGGGCGAAAGCCCGCTGCATGGCCCGCTGTTCGGCCGACAGCTCGCCCGTATGTCCGCTGCGGGTCTTGCGCCATTCGGCTTCCAGACGCATGCACTCCGCAGCATGGTCGCGGGTCATAGGCTCGTAGCGGTATTCGTATTCCGCCTCGAAGCGGTTGATGTGGTTGCGTTTGGATTGGTATTTCCGGCCCGGAAGGTCGCGCAGATCCGAAGCGTTGTACACATAGTCTTCCAGATTGCGGTCGGAGGCGAAAGCGAACTGGCAGTGGCCTACACTGCGGAGTTTTTCGAGCCCTTCAGGTGTCATGTCGATGATCCGAAGCCGTTGTCCGGCAGCGAGTATATCCTCCTCCAGATGCCGCAGGACGGGGGTGAAATCTCCTGCGCCGACAGGCTGCATGTAGCCGATCCGGTCGCTGCCCCCGATCTGGAAGCGGATGACCAGAAAGCCGTCCACTACGCTCCAGGCGGTTTTGAACTGGAATTGCCAGCAAAACATGTTGGCGAACGCCAGGTCGCAGTTCGCCGGGGCGTAAGGCAATGTGAAGGATTCGATTTCGGCCTTGTCTTCGATCGTAATGGGTTTGAAGGTAATCATAAATTGTCTTCTACGGTGTAATTTTTGGCTTCCACATGCCCGTAATACTGTTGAATCAGGGCCTTGAGCCGATTTTCGACCGACGCGGTCTGTTCCCGGTCCGAAGTCTCGTTTCGGAACGTCGCGCCGGTCATCCATTCCTCGTCGAACGAGAAGAGCGCTTCGTCCGTTACGACCCGGAATTCCGAATCGTACATCACGGCCCACGGTTCGCGGTCGGGTTCGTTCAGAATGTCGCGTCCGAATGCGAAATAGGGTTCCCGGTTTCCCAACAGTCCCAGCAGGGTCGGCATGATGTCGATCTGCTGCACGGTCTGTGCCAGAAATTGCGGCGCGAGTGCGCCGTCGGGGGTGTGGATGAATCCGACGATGTGGTAGTTGCCGGGATAGGAGCGGGTTTCCTCCGCCATTTTCTCCGAGGAAACGTGGTCCGCGACGAAGACGAAGATCGTCCGGCGGAACCACTCTTCGTTCTTGAAACGGCGGTAGAAGTTGCGGAAGGCGAGATCTTCGTAGGCTACGGGTTTGTGTATTTTGGTCGTTCCCGCCGGCAGCTTGTCGGCATATTGTTCGGGCACGACGAAGGGATGGTGCGACGAGAGGGTGAACAGCGTGGCGAAGAAAGGTTCCTGCATTTTCGAGAGCTCTTCGCCCGTGAATTGCAGGAACGGTTCGTCCCAGATACCCCAGTAACCGTCGAAATCCTCCGTGCCGTGTGCCGCTTCGTAATCCTCGCGGCTCAGGAGCCGATCGACTCCGGCGCTGCGGGCGTAGGCTCCGAATCCCATCGAACCGCGCTCCGAACCGCAGAAGAAGGCGGTTCGGTAGCCTTTGTCGCGGAGTATCTGCGGCAGTTGGCGGCTTTTGCCCAGCGACTGGGGCATCAACACGAAAGGTTGTTTGAAGGAGGGGATGCTGCCCAATACGGCGGGCATGGCCTGGATCGAGCGGGTGCCGTTGGCGTACATCTGCCCGAAACAGAGGCTCTGCCGCATGAGCGAGTCGAGGAACGGCGTATAGCCCGGTTGCGTGCCGTTGCCGTACAATTCGGGTTTGAGGTAGGCCGAATGTTCGGCCGACATGCTTTCCAGAATGAAAACCATCACGTTGCGCCCTTCGAGGTTCACGGCCGAAGAGTCGGGGCGGTGGGTCGGGGTGAAATATTCGTCCAGTTTTTCGGGCGAAAAGTAGCGGGTGTATTTGACCGATCCGCCGCTGCCGATGGTCCGCAGAATGCAGAAGGGGTTGCTCAGGATCAGGTTGGCCTTTTCGCTGGTCGAGGCGTAGAGCGTGGCGTTCGAGAGGGTGATCGGGCGGGTCATGCGCGTTACGCCGCCCCGCATGCCGGCGATGCCGAGCAGAATGGCGATCACCAGCAGTCCCGTATTGACCGAGTAATAAACCCAGCCCTCGCGCAGGGGCGATCGGGGTGTGATCTTGCGTCCGTAACCCCAAACGAGCAGCCAGATGAGGGCTGCGCCGACGAGGAGCAGGTACCAGTTTTCGGCGGCGAATTTCAGCACGAGCTGCACCGAATTGGAGTTGTCGGCGAAGAAGATTTCGTCGGCGGTGAAACGCTTCTGCGTGTAGCGGAAATAGACGCAATCGGCCAGGTTTACGGCCACGATCAGCAGCGAATTGATCACCGCATAGTACCAGAAGAGAATACGCCGATACCAGCTCCGCTTCCGGAAATGGAACGGCAGCAGCGAGAGAACGATGAAAAGCAGATTGGCGTAGAGAACCGATACGGTGTCGAACTTCAGACCCCCCCCGCCAATGTCAGGACCTCCTGCCAACCCAGGGGGCCGATCAGGGCGTAGTTGTAGCAGTAAAAGACGATTCGGCAGAGCAGCAGGACGATGTAGAGCAGGACGATGCGCCGCAGGAGCATGCCCGGATTACTATGTAGCCAGCGTTCCACCTTAGCAGGCTTTTAACGACATGTCGAGCGATTTGATCTGGTGCGTCAGGGCGCCGACCGATATGAAGTCCACGCCTGTTTCGGCGTATTCGCGCAGCGTGTCGAGCGTGATGCCGCCGCTCGACTCCGTTTCGCAGCGTCCGGCGACCTTCGCGACGGCCTGCCGCGTCAGCTCCGGGGTGAAATTGTCGAACATGATGCGGTCCACGCCTCCTGCGGCGAACACTTCGTCGATGTCTTCGAGCGAACGCACTTCGCATTCGATCGGAATGTTCTTGCCTTTTGCCTTGAGATAGGCTTTGGCTCCTTCGATGGCCGGGCGGATGCCGCCTGCAAAGTCTATGTGGTTGTCCTTCAGCAGAATCATGTCGAACAGTCCCATGCGGTGATTCTCACCGCCGCCGATCTTGACGGCCATCTTGTCCAATACGCGCATGCCCGGGGTGGTTTTGCGCGTGTCGAGAACTTTGGTATGCAGGTCTTTGATCTTGTTGGCATAGACGGCTGTCTGGGTCGCCACGCCGCTCATGCGCTGCATGATGTTCAGCAGGATGCGTTCGGCTTGCAGCAGGGACTGGAGCCGTCCCGAAACGTAGAAGGCCACGTCGCCCGGCTTCACGCGGTCGCCGTCGCGGAGGATCTGTTCGAATTGCATGTCGGGGTCCAGGCGTCGAAGCACCAGTTGTGCGATTTCGATGCCCGCGAGAATACCCTCCTGTTTGCAGAGCAAGCGCATGCGGCCTTTTTCCGTCGCGGGGATGCAGCAGAGCGAAGTGTGGTCGCCGTCGCCGATGTCTTCGCGGATGGCCAGTTCGATGAGCGCATCGACGAAAGGTTTGTATTCGGGTTTCATATTTTTTCGGTTTTTATGGGTGAAACGAATCGTTTCGTTCGGCAGGGCCGGACGAATGTCTGAAGAGAGAACGGTAACCGTGCGTTTGGCCCGCAAAGATTACCGCTCCGCTCCGGCACCCACAAAAATACGAAAATATTTTATTTTTCGATAATCAGGCGTCCCTGATAGTTTACATCGAAAGCTCCCGCACAGGTGAAGGTAATCGTTAAGTACTTGCTGTCAGCTTTTCCCGTGAGATTGGTGATTACGTATTTGGCGAAGGGCGTGCCCTTGATTTCCGGTGTGACCGAGGCGGCGCTCAAGTCGATGGTTTTTTCCTCGCCTGAGTAGGAGATGCCCGGTATCTCCATTTCGAGGGCGGGCATTTCGGCGGCGAAGCGGGTTTCGTGCATCAGGATTCGCACCTTGCCTTCGCCGTCGGCAACCAGTTCGAAGAGAGCTTTCCCGTCGGTGAACGTGGCGCCCGAGGCGACCGTCGTGACGGTCGAGGTGCCGAAGAAAAGCATGTTGGCCGTGACGGTTCCGTCGTTGATCGAGGTGTTTTCCGTGGCATACGTATACCCGTCGGGGAGTTCCGGGGTAGGATCGGGATCGCCGGTGCAGCCATCCGAGCAACTGCTCAAAGCAGCCGAGGCGAGCAGGGAGAAGGGGAGGAGAAACGTGAAGAATTTTTTCATAGTATGGAATTTTATAGGGTGATGCTCAATGAAACGCCGAAAGTGCGTGGCCGGCCCCGCTGCAGGAACGAGTTGCCGATCGACATGAAATAGAATGTATCGTAGCGGGTGTCGGTCAGGTTGCGTCCCCAGACATCGACGGCCCAGTGGCGGTGTTCGAAGCGAATCGAGGCTTCCAGCAGGGCGTAGAAGGGTTGCGAGAAGGTGTTCGCTTCGTTCCAGTAGATTCGGCCCGCACCGTTGGCAGCCACTCGGAAGATGACGTATTCGAGCCAGTTCCAGCCCGTGCGGAGCGTATAGGACGCTCCGGCGTAGAGCGTGTGCTGCGGGGCGTAGGGGATGAAGTTGCCAGCGTAGTCGGCTTTGCCCGTATCGAATTTGACGAACGTGGCGCGGGTGTAGCCGTAGGCGACTTGCAGGTCGAGGTTTCGCCAGAGGGTAGCCAGCAGCGACGCTTCGCCGCCGAAGCTGCGCGTGCGGCCGGCGTTAGTCATCAGACGGCCCGTGACCTGTCCTTCGGGGAAGACCGTGAGCTGCTGGTCGCGGCAGTCGATGTAGAAGAGCGCCAGATCGGCCTGCACCTTGTGCGAAGGGGTCGAGAGGTGGGCACCCACCTCGTAGTTCCAGCTTTTCTCGGGTTTGTAGGTCACCACGTCGGCCACGTCGTAGAGCGAGCCGAATCCCATCTGTTTCATCACTTGCTGCTGCAGGACATCCGAGAACATCTGGGTATTGAATCCGCCGGCCTTGTAGCCTTTGCTGACGGTGGCGTAGAGCGTGTTACGCCGTGCGCTGCCCATCCGGTAGAGCACCGATATTTTGGGAAGTATCTCCGTGAAGGATTGTTTGAGCGTACCCGGCTGATCGACCAGAATAGCGTGGGGATAGCTCGTGCCGTCGGGTGTTTGGGTCGTGTAGGTGGCTTCGGCATAGCTTCGGTAGTGGAGCTTCGAAGCCTCGAAATCAACGCGCAGGCCTGCCGTGAAGCGCCATCGGCCGGCGTCGTAGGTGGATTCGTGGTAGAGGGCCGCTCCGTAGTCGGGCGTGCGGAAGCGGCTGTCGAGCAGGAACGTATCTTCGCCCCATTCGGCGTGAATCCCCTGCGGCTCGAAACGATCGAGGATCAGGTTGCGGATGCCGTCCTCCTTGAAGAGCACCGGTGCGTGCATGCTGGTATGGCGGTAGAAGCCGAAAGCACCGAGGAGCCAGCGGTAGGCTTTGTCGTCGGGGGAGCGGAACACGAGGTCTTCGGTAGGCTTTGTCGTCGGGGGAGCGGAACACGAGGTCTTCGGTCACGGCGTGCTCCCGGCGGGCCTGTGTCAGTGTAAAATAGGAGAGCGGCAGGAAATCCTGGTCGAGGTTCATCCGGTCGTCGAGGTACTGATAGCTGGTGATGCTCGCTACGGAGAATTTCTCTCCTTCGTAGCGGATCGTCAGTCCGTCGTTGAAGTTCGTGCGGCGGTAATCGCTCGGGTCGTTGTAAGCGATCTGGCCGGTTTCGACATAGGCGTAAGGGTAGCCGCCCTGTTCCAGCTTGACGAACGAGAAGGTGTTGTCGATACGAAGTCCGTGCAGGTTGCGGTACTGTACCTTGAACCGGCCGCCGCCGCTTCTCTCCCAGTCGCATTTTTCACCGGTATAGAGGTTCTTGAAGAAGCCGTCGGTCTTGGAATAGTAGGCTCCGACCGAGAAGCCGACCCGTTCGCTGGTTTTGTAGTAGGTCGAAATCCGGTATTTCTGCGTGTTGCCGCTGCCGTACTCCATGCCCAGCCGCACTCCTTCGAAGGTGAAGGGCGACAGGGTATAGACGTTTATTACGCCGCCCATCGTGTTGCGTCCGAACAGCGTGCTCTGGGGGCCGCGCAGCACTTCGATCCGCTCGATGTCCGTCAAATCGAAGTCGTAGGCGTCCTTGTTCAGGTAGGGGATGTTGTCGATGTTGAGCCCCATCACCGGTTGGTCGATGCGGGCGCCCAGTCCCCGGATGTAGATCGAAGAGGTCATGCGCGAGCCGTAGTCCGGGGTGTGGAAGTTGGGAACCACCTGCGAAACCTCTTTCAGGGCTGCGACGTGCCGCCGTTCCAGATCCGTGCGTCCGATTACGGAAGCCGTTACGGGTTGGTTGCGCAGGTTGAGGCCCTGTTTGATGGCCGTGACCTGGATGTCTTCCACCTGGATAACGGAGTCCGCCAGTACCGGAGTGGAGTCTTCCGGCAGCGCGGGGGCGGCACATACGCTCATGGCGTGCAGGAGTATGCACGCCGACAGAAAGATGATATGGATCGCCTGGCGGATCATCGGATCGTTTCGAACGGCAAAAACGGCGCAGACCGTAGAGTCCGTCGGTTTTCTCCGATTTCGCCGGAGCGCCGCGTTCGCTTTTACCGCGATTGTTCGAGGACAAAGGAACGATATTCCGATCGTTTTTGCAACCCTCATTTATGAGGAGTGCGGATGTCGCTTTCGTCCACGTAGCCCATGCTGACCGCGCAGATGACGAGTGCGGCGACGGACTGTACGCCGAGCTTCTGCATGATGTTGCGGCGGTGGGAGATGACGGTCGTGAGCCCGATTTGCAGCCGGTCGGCGATCTGTTTGTTCAGCAAACCCTGAGCGATGAGCGTCAGCACTTCCGTTTCGCGTACGGAGAGCAGGTTGGCGGCCGGAGTGCCGTGCTGCCGGGGAAGGGCATGGTCGGGTCGAGGCGCTTCGCTGCGCAGGCACAGCAGATCGTGTACCAGCCGTTCTTCGCCGCCGAAGATATCGATCTGGCGCATTCGGGCGAACTGGGCCGAATACCCTTTGCCCAGCAGGATCGTCTTGTGACTGTTTTCCAGGAAGAAGGTGCGGTGGCGCATGAAAACCTGCATGGCGGCGAAATAGTGGAAATAACGCTCCGGTCCGGAAGCGATGAATTCGGTGAAGCTGTCGAACACGGCGATCTCTCCCGGAGGACCTACCTTTTCGAGAATCGTCCGCAGGCCCAACCCGATCAGGATGTTGGGCGTAATGACGGCGATGGCCGGTTTTGTCGGGGGACAGCTCATTCGTGGTGGTAGGGTTCGTTGTTCAGGATGGTGAAAGCCCGGTATATCTGTTCGGCGAAGATGGCTCGCACGATCTGGTGCGAGAAGGTCATCTTCGAGAGCGACAGTTTGGCGTCGGCCCGTGCATATACCTCGTCGGAGAATCCGTAGGGGCCGCCGATGACCATGACCAGCCGCCGGATGCCGCTCGCCATGCGTTTTTGCAGCCAGTAGGCGAAGTCGATCGAACGGTATTCGTCGCCCCGTTCGTCGAGCAGCACCACGTAATCCCCGTCGCCGAACTGACGCAGGAGGCTGGCGCCCTCGGTCGTGCGCTGCTGTTTGGCCGAGAGGTTCTTGGTGTTTTTTACGTCGGGCAGGACCGTGACGGCGAAACGGCAATAGAAATTGATTCGCCGGGCATACATGGCCAGCAGCGATTCGATCTCCTTGGAGTCCGTTTTTCCGATTACGATCAGTTCGATGTTCACGTTGGTTGGTTTATGGTCATCCTGCCGGCGGCTTTTGGCGGCGGAACGGCGATAGGTTGTTTCTGCGTCCGGCGATTCGCCAACAGGCATGACGGTTTCCGGCCGAATGTGCGGCCGGGGTACGTTACGGTTTTCAGGGGACTATTTCCAGGTCCGTATCCCACTCTCCGTCGGCATCGATGCAGATTACGGGACGCGAAGGTTCCACGGACTTGAGCCACTGATAGGCTTTGTACATATTATATCCGTTGCCCGACTCTCCGCCCAGAGCGAATCCGATGATGCAGGTGTGGTTGCGGGAGCGGTAGTACATGTTCCGCACGCGTTCGAGGTATTCGTCCGCAAGACGCGGATCGTTGCTCGGTGTGCCGCCTGTGGTGCGGTCGTCGCGCTTTTCCGGAGCGTTGATATTGGCCTGATCGATCACGAAGAGGCCCAGTTCGTCGCACAGATTGTAGAACCAATAGGGTTGAGGCGCATTGGGCCAGATGGTATTGATCCCTTTTTTCTTGAGCGCCAGCAGTTCTTTGCGCGTGGCAGCGGCGTCCGCTGCCGCGTTGTATCTTTCGGAAACGATCGTGACAGGTTTGTCGAAACGGGTAATCTTCCCGTCTTTCATCTCCGTCTTTCCGAATCCTACTTTGAGGGGGATGTACTCCTTGAAGACTCCCTTGCGTTTGGTGTAGAGCATGACCCGGTAGAGCGGGGCGGCGCCTTTGGCTCCCCAGCTATTTTCGTAGGTGTGATAAATGTAGGGCGAGAAGCGTACCGTGTCGAGCGAGCGTCCGGGAACGGTTATGTCGTTTACGCTGAAATCGAGCAGCTTGCCGTTGGGGGCGTAAATGTCGAACCCGACGGTGATCGGTTCCTCGTAGTTGTAGCCGTTCTGCACGATCACCTCCAGGTCGAGCATGCCGAATTTGCGGGTCGAATCGGGGATCAGCGCTACGTTGAAATCGCGTATGCTGCGTTTCTCCTGGGCGAAAAGATAACTGTTGGTAAACGGTTTTACCGGGGTCGGAGTGAAACCTTTTTGCAATTCGGGCGTATTACTTTCGTGCAGTTCCAGTAAAATGAGGTTATCGCCCTGTTTGACGTAGGGGGTAAGGTCGAAGTCGGCCGGAGCGAAAGGGTCTTCGACCACGGCTACGGTGCGGTCATTGACGCGGAGCGTGTAGGCCGTGCCCGTGTTTTCGAGATGGAGGTAGATGAACGAGTCGAACCAACCGTTCGGAAGATTGACCACATCCCCGATTCCGAGCACCTCTTCCCCGTCGTTCAGAAGCCCGGGGGCGAAAACCAGGTATTTGTCGGTGTTTTTCCGGTTGAGCGCATCGGCGTCTTCGCGGGTGTCGAACGGGACGAATTCGGAACGGTGGATGCGTCCCCCGTCTTGTCCGTAAACGGCCCCGGTGTAACACAGGACGGCGATAGCGAGGAAAATTCGTTTCATGGCGGAATTGTACTATAATGCGATTGACAAAGGTACTTTTTTTTTGACAAATCACAAATATATCCTATCTTTGTCTATCTTTAAGAATGAGTAAAAACAAGAAGAAATTACCGAACGTATGAAAAGCTTGAGAATCGCAGAATTGCTGCAGTCGCCGGCGACGGACGCCGAGGTCGTTGTGAAAGGTTGGGTCAGAACCAAACGTGGAAATAAGAACGTGGCTTTCATCGCCCTGAACGACGGATCGTGTGTGGCGAATATGCAGGTTGTGGTCGATCTGGCGAAATTCGACGAGGAGCTGCTCCGTAAGGTGACTACCGGAGCCTGTCTGCGTGTGGACGGACGCCTGGTCGCTTCGTGCGGTGCGGGACAGGGCGTCGAGGTGCAGGCCGAGAAGATCGAGATATACGGTACGGCGGATCCCGAAACCTATCCTTTGCAGAAGAAGGGACATTCGCTCGAATTCCTGCGCGACATCGCTTATCTGCGTCCCCGTACCAACACGTTCGGTGCGATTTTCCGCATCCGTCACGCGATGGCCTATGCGATACATAAATATTTTAACGACAAAGGTTTCTATTACCTGCATACGCCGCTGATCACCGCTTCGGACTGCGAAGGCGCCGGGGCGATGTTCCAGGTGACGACGCTCGATCTGAACAACCTGCCCAAAACCGAAGAGGGGGCCGTGGACTATTCGCAGGACTTTTTCGGCCGTCCGTGCAGCCTGACCGTGTCCGGCCAGCTCGAAGGCGAGTTGGGAGCTTTGTCGCTGGGGCAGATCTATACTTTCGGCCCGACGTTCCGTGCCGAAAACTCCAATACGCCGCGCCACCTCTCCGAGTTCTGGATGATCGAGCCGGAAATGGCCTTTTACGAGCTGGAGGACAACATGGAGCTGGCCGAGGATTTCCTGAAATACCTGATCCGCTACGCGTTGG
>OFMF01002586.1_pt1 | contig 10798 bp, 8 predicted proteins | sample 1541771 | NCBI WGS metagenome assembly OFMF01 (sample SAMN04209235, study PRJEB22552) | human gut metagenome | biome: gut; material: feces | host: Homo sapiens | place: USA: Oklahoma
GCATATCCCGATTAGGAAGAGGAAATACCGGTTTCGTATCATCCGTGGTATTATAAAGTTCCAATATCTGCTCGGCAACCGGATGAAGTGGTATAAAGGATTCAACTCCGGTTTTTTTGCGGTTAATGCGGATATAACGCCTTCCTTCAGCAGTCTTGCCGATATGATGGGGATAAAGTTCCTTCATATCCACGTATGCTAATGAAGTGAAGGCAGAGAAGATAAAGACACGCCGTGTGAGTTCCTGCCATTTGTTGGGCATCGGACGTTCCATAATCAGTTGCAGCTGGCTCCGGCTGATATGGTTTAGCTTGGGGGCTTCCTTCTTTTCGTAAGGAACATCAGCTATCGGATTGAAGCGTAAAATTTCCCTGTCAACAGCTATATAAATCAGTCTGTTCAGCCACGTCATACAATGATTTATATGAGAAGCCTTGCAGCCTTTTGACTTGACAAACTGTTTGAAACCATAACCAAAATCTTCCGTAATGTCCTCAAATGCTATATCCGTCATTTTTAGTGTGAGCAGATATTCGCGTAGGTAAGCCTGTGTACTTTTAGACTGCCTGTAACTGGAGGTAGACCGGATTTCAACTGAACGGACTCTGAGCCGTTCACGTTCCTCTTCTCCGGCCTGAAGAAGGTATTCCGGCACTGTATTGGCCTGTGTAATCTCATTTTTAAGCAGTTCTGCACTGACAACACCTTTTGTTTTCAAGTACTTTTCATAAGTCTGTTCCAACTTGTTGCGGAGTTCAATCAAACGGTTGTTCGCTCTTTGCTCCCTGATTTCCCCCTTTTCGGTATTCCAGTCCTCGGGACGGCAATATATCCCTGTGGAAAATACACTGCTCTTGCCGTCTATGGAAATTCGGCACATGACGGATGTGGTACCGTCTGCCTTTACTTTATTGCGGTTTATGTATGGTAATATTGAAAATGTGCTGCGCATAATCGTATAATTTATTTTATTGGTGATACTTATTATCAGAGTACAAGTTTCAAGTCTTTGGTAGCCTCTATATATTTATCCATGTCTTCAAAAAGTTTCTTCGGAGTCACCCGCGCATAAATCTGGGTAGTAGAAATGTCTGAATGCCCCAGCATTCTGCTGACCGTTTCTATCGGTACACCGTTTTCGAGTGTGATCAGAGTCGAAAACGAGTGCCGTCCCATATGATAGGTAAGCGGACCGTCTATTCCGGCCATAACCTTCAGACTGGACAAGTTCCACATCAATGCACCGTGTTCTATATGTGGAAACAGTGTCTTTCGTGATTTGCTGCGGTATTTTTCGATAAGCTCTATTGCTTCCGGAAGCAGTTTGACACGGCATAATTTTCCGTTCTTTCCTCGCTGGTATTTCAGCCATATAGCTCCGCTGTCATCCTTTACAAGGTTTGTTTCGGTTATGGACACTACATCAATATAAGAGGTTCCGGTATAACAGGCGAAAAGAAAAAGGTCTCTGGTAGTAATATGCGACCAGCGGTGTTCCTCTATTTCCAAATCACGGAGTTTTTCAAAATCCTCACGACTCAATGCTCTCGGTGGCTTCTCCAGTTTCTTTGGCAAAGTGTAATGTTCAAAATGATATTTGTCCGAATGTCCTTCCTTAAAGGCTATACGACAGACCCGTTTAAGTAAAGCCAGATAATGGCGTACGGTTTCAACACTTAGTCCACACTTTATGACCACATATTCCTGAAACTCCCTAATGAACTGCTCGTTCAACTGTCCGAAAGCAAGATCGGAAACCTTATAACGGCTGGATATAAATTCGGCAAGTCGTTGCCGCGTATAAATATAATTGGGTATCGTTCGTAATGAATATTCCACACCGACAAGAGATTTGACTTCTTCTATGTGACGGTCAAAAAGTTTGAGCAGAGTCATGCGGCTGTCCATTCCACCTTGAAACAGATTTTTTACTGAAACGGCATCGAAATCGGTTTTCCGTTCTACAAGGGTATCAAATGCTTTGTGTATGGAAACAAGCAGCCTGTCTATTTTGGCATTGGTTTCCACCGCTTCCTTACTTTTGCCGTTCAACCGGCTTTCCCTCGGATTCCAAAGTTTCTCACTGCAATTCAGTTTACAACTGAATTGTGCTACACTACGGTTTACCGTAATTCTGCCCATGATCGGAGTTTTTCCGTTCTTGTCTGTTCCGCTTCTTTTAAGGTAAAGCAACACCTTGAATTTTTCAATCTTCATACGCTTACATTTTTTGTTGTAAAACTACAATTCTTATAAGCGTTCTTTGATATGCAAAACATTGCAAATCAGCGAGAAATTATCCGGTATCAGATTACTTGATTTGCTCACCGTTACCTATATTGTTCAGGTAACTGGACAGCTAACGTTTTGGTAACTGAAACCGCTCAATATTCTGCACTTCATTGCTTTTTCAACTTTAAGCAAAATGATGAATATCTGCTTATTTCCAACACGTTACGATTTATCTGTTCAATCTTGTTAGCTCTTGCTTTTTACTTTATACTCCATGTGGCGCGTCATACTTTTGCCACTTTTGCCTTGGCTAATGGTGTTTCGATAGAGAGCGTTGCTAAAATGCTGGGGCATACCAATGTTCAGATGACCCGTCATTATGCGCGTGTGCTGGACCGTACAGTGATACGTGAGATGTCACAGATAAAGATGGATTTTCATTTTTCCATGTAAGGAGAGGGTGTTTGGAATGAGCAAAGGCAGACATGAGGTTCGGATGCCTGCTCTTTCAGGAATGGCCGGAGATTGCTTCCGGCCTTTTTTATTTCATTCTGGCGTTTTCTGTCTTTTTTTGGCGGTTGCTCAACGGTTGAGTAACCAATGACCTCGTAATATCTCCGTAATATTGCACCGTAAACAATAAAAACAAGGTCATTATGAATAACAGAAGAACTGCACCTGGTGGGCAGATGACCCACATGCTCAGTACCATACTCGCCAAAGTAACCAACATTGAAAAGTTACTGGCTCCTGCCATACATAACTTGCCCGACAGCGAGATACTGGATTCAAAAGGCGTGCGCCTGCTTACCAAAATGTCCGACAGGACACTTCTAAGACGCCGCAATGACGGTTCGTTGCCTTTCCACCGTGACAAGGGGAAGATTTACTATCGCCGTTCGGACGTGCTGCGTGCCATACTGCTGGAAAAAGAAGAACACTCTAAAAATAAAAGGTTATGAGAAAGATGATTAAGGTTGAAAGCGGCTCGTTCGCCGCACTCGTGAGAAGTTACAAGAAGTCCCTCAACATGTTGGCCGTGCTGCAACATATCTGCGAGGATAACTGTGTAGAACTCTCCATGCTGCCCGATGAGGTTTGTGAGCTGATAAACCTCGATCCGGCAGAGATTGAGAAGCAGCGTTTGAGCGGACGGCTGCGTTTTGCGGAAGAGGAAAACGGGACCAGGCATTATTCGATTGTGGATATAATCAATCTGAAGGATTCCATTGACTGGAAGGTTATTAACAGACAGGTGGAGAGCCTTTCCTTTGAGGAAGAGGAATGACGGAGTGCCCTTCTTCCCATTACAGATAAGAGTATGGCCGGCAGATCGGATTTATCCGGGTGCCGGCCATACCTTTGTCATTTCCTGAAAAGCGGTTCTTTACGGCAAACTTAGGATATTTTTTTCAGTCCGTTTGACGGGGCGGCAATTTCCATTGGGGGGACATGCCTTGCCTTCCGTGGCAGGTCCGGTGTATCGTCACTTTCGCCTGTCGCTTTCTCTCCTTTTATTTCCGTTCCGTCATCCGTTCCGCTTTCATGCTCGCCTGCCGGTTTTATGGTAAGCTGTATTTTTCGGTTCAGCGTGGCAAGTTCCTCATTCAGCCGCTTGATTTCCGCATCCTTGGGCCATGAAGCCGCCACAATCTCCTGAAGGACCGGGATGTCCTTCGACAGCTCTGCGTTCTCCTTTTCCCGTTTCTCTATCATGGCGGGAATGCGTTCCAGCGCATTGATGAAGTTCATGACGGCCAGTTTCGGGTCTTTGGCTATATAACCGTTGTTGTAGGTATATTTGATACCGTCCAGTCCCTCGACCATGAATTTGTTCTGCAAGGTCTGTGTGTCCCCGTCACAAATCCTCTCGGTACGGACAAGGATGCGGAAATCGGACAGGGTTCCGATTTTCATATAGTCATCCTCCGTCCGGGCATTCCGGTTGATTGCGGCAAGCCGGTTGCCGAGTATCTCCACATTGTCCGAATCCACACCGTCCAGTTTCAGGGGATTGGGACGGAGTCCGGTTTCCGTATCTGCGGGCATCACCTTGTTGAAATATTCCCAGTCCCTGGTGAAACGCCCGATAAAGGTGTTGTTTTTTTCTATTCCCAAAGTCCTTTCATTCAGCTTGCCTTTCGCGTTTCCCTTGTTACGGTAGAATGCCTGCCTCTCACTTTCGAGGACCGCCAGTTTCTTGTCCAGCTTGGCCTTTTCCAGCAGGTCGTCGTTGCCCGAAAGGATGGCCACGTATTCGCTGAAACTGCCGCCTCCGTTTTCGTCAATCGCCCCCTCGTCAATGGTACGGGCGGCCAGATTGCGGCTTTTGAGCTGGTTGATGAACACCTGCTTGTTTTGCAGCAGGTTGAACTTGTAGCTGTCCAGTGACTTCTCCACCGCATAGATATAGCAGTCCACCTTGTTGCCGGCGTACTGCTTGGCGATGATATTGCCTTTTCTTACCGCCCGTCCGTTGCGCTGTTCCAGGTCGGACGGCCTTCAGGGTATGTCCAGATGATGGATGGCCACGGCCCGTTCCTGCGCGTTGACACCCGTTCCCAGTTTCTGTGTGGAACCGAAAAGGAAACGGATGCGCCCGGAGTTCATATCCTTGAACAGTTCCTTGCGTGCGTTGTCGCTGTTCGCCTCCTGAATGAACTTTATCTGCTTTTCCGGGATATTATGGTCTTCCACGAGCTTGCGCCTGATTTCACTGTAGATGTTCCACTGGTCGGGTTTATAGGTACTCAAGTCTGAAAAAATGAACTGTGTGCCTTTCTGGTCAAGATATTTATAGTAATATTCCGCAATCTTGGCCGCGCAATGGGACGCCTTGTTTCCCGGACTGTCACCGTACTGTTGGTCTATCAGCCGCATGTCAAGCGACATCTTGTTCGAGTAGTTGGTGGCGATCAGCATCTGTGCCTTTTCTTCCGCCTTGGACAAAGGTTCCCTGTCTATGTAGGCTGCATCCCCGGTTTCAGCGAACTTTATCAGTTTCTGAATGAAAATCTCCTGCTGGGGAGTGGGCGGTATGTGATAGAGTTGCTCGTTGAGTTCCGGTCTGTCAACCCCCACGTCTTCAGCGGTCTTGTAATCGGTTATTTCCGCATAGAAATTGGCGAGTTCCGGCACCTTGATAAAATAGCGGAAACGCTCTTTCTGCACCACCTGGTTGGTCACTGAAAATTCAAAGTCCGTGCTTTTCTTCGCATAGACTGCGGCCCAGCCGTCAAAGCAGGTAATCCCCTGCCGTTCCATTTCCTTCGGACGGAGATATTTGAAAAGGAGATAGAGTTCTGTCAGGCTGTTGGAGATGGTCGTACCGGACAAGAAAGTGGCCCCCAAATCCCTGCCCGTACGCTCCTGTATGGTACGGATGGCGAAAAGCATGTTCATGGCCTTCATGCTTCCTTCGGGATTGCCCAGGCCGGAAACTCTTGCATGGCGTGTGTTGAACATCAGGTTCTTGAAATTGTGCGATTCGTCAACGAAGAGGTGGTCGATGCCCATCTGTCTGAAATCTGTAACATCATCCGTCCGGTCCTTTATATCCTGTTCCAGCTTTTCAAGTTTGGCCTCAAGGTTTTCCTTTCTTTTTTCCAGCCCCTTTTTTATCCAGCCGGTCACTTCATTGCCCTGCTGCTCGAATACGGCGAGATTCTCTTCGATGCTGTCTATTTCCTGCGTATATATTTTCTGCTGTATTTCGGGGGACTGGGGTATTTTCCCGAACTGGTCGTGTGTCAGGATGATACAGTCCCAGTTGTTATTCTTGATGTCATGGAATATTCCGACACGCTTCTCCGGCGTAAAGTCCTCCTTGCCCGGATACAGCACTCTGGCATTCGGATAGGCCCTCTTGAACGTGTCGGCTATGTCATGCACATTGCTTTTGAGTCCGATAATCATCGGCTTGTTCGCCAGTCCGAGACGTTTCATCTCAAAGGCGGCTATACACATGATAAGGGTTTTGCCCGTACCTACCTGATGGTCGATTATCCCGCCTCCGTTCATCTTTAGCATCCATACGGCATTTTTCTGGCTGTCGTACAGGGACGGTATGCCCAGCCCTTTCAGGTCAAGGAACGGGAAGCTTTGCAGGGAACCGTCGTAATCGGGACGTACATAGCAGTTGAACTTGCGGTTGTACATGTCCGCAAGGTTCTGCTTGAATTCGGGCAGCTGTTCATTCAGCCAGCCGGTGAAGGCGGAACGTATCTCGTTGATTTTGGTGTCGGCAAGCTGTATGGCCTCCGCATCCCGTACCTTAATGTCATTGCCCTCCTTGTCCTGTACGGTCTTGGTTATGTCGGGTACGGTGTTGTGCAGCGCATGTTTCAGCAGGTCGTTTCCGTAATAGCCTCTCTTTTCCCCTTTCACATAATATCTGTCGGTGATGTTCGCGTTGGTGCTCTCGAAGCTCACGCTGAATTCGTCAATGGATTCCGTATAGTGGATATGGGTCTTTGTCTCGAAGAGGTATCCGGCGAATTCCTCATATACGGACATGGGTATCCACCGTTCCCCCAGGTTGAAGTCAAGCTGTTCGAAACTTATGGGCTCCGGTATGGCTTTCCGAAGGGCCTCCAATGATTTTCTGCTCGCTCCGTCATCGGGATAGTCTCTCAGATGGTTCTCTATCCATTCTGCTTTGGCGATCACATTGCCCGCTATGAAACGGTCCTTGATTTCATGGCTCTTCATCATGGGATTGTAGAAGATGCGCTCTTCCAGCTGTTCGAGCAGTTCCTGCCTGCCGATGTCGCTGAGATTCTCCATATATTCCAGATTGACCTCGCCGAACTTGTTCAGGGATGCCGCAAGGGCTTCCTGCGGTGTATCCACATGTGTCACCTCGTTGGCGTTGAACGATACGGGCACGGTGAATATGTCCGCCTTCTGTATCTTCCCGTTGACGGAACGCTCCAATGAGAGCACTTCCCGTCCTCCTGCATCCAACAGCAGGAACTTGGCGTTGTCCTTTCCGTTCAGCTCCCTGAACATGCGGTGGAAACGGTCATACTGCCGGTTCAGTTCCTCCCTTAGTTCCGGCTGTTCGGTTTCCGTTTCGGCTTCCGCATTGTAGAGATTGTGGTAGGCTTCACGGAGCGGGATATAGTAGGCGGCCCGGTATTGTTGTGTGACAGTCAGCCTGAGCGGATGGAACTGTATTTCGGGAGTACCCAATCCCTGCAAATATCCGTATTGCTCACCGGCTTTCACGAGAGAGCCGTTCTTGTATTCGGGGCGTATTTCTCCGGTAAACGGACGTGGTTCCGTTTCTTTTTTCCGTTCTTCCTCGAACCGTAGTCTGCGTTCCTGCCATTTCGCTTCCGCTGCCGCCTGTTCCCCGGTCATTTCTTCTTGTGAGACGGCTTCATCATACATGTTCTTTTGCGAGAACAGATTGAACATTTCCGGTTCGTTTCCTTTTCTTTTGCGGGATGCCGACGCTGTCCGGCCCGGTAATGGCCGGTTTTCCATCATCTGTACCTCCGTTTCCTCCTCGTCCGCATAGGCGGCAAACAGATTAAGCATGGGTTCATAAGGCTTGGTGGAAAGGAGACTTTCTTCCTGCATCTCCTGCCGGTGCTCCACTGCTGTTGTTTCCGGTGCGACTTCCGGTCCGGTTTTCAGGGCAGTGGAAACGGTGGAACGGGACAGGTTTTCTTCATAAAGTTTCCGGTCAAGATGGTTTCCCACATCTTGGGCCAATAATAGCCTGAGATGTTCGGAAATGGCTCCGATACCCCCTTCATGGATAAAATTCATGGCCGGTTGTCCGTACATGTTTTTACCCATGGATACGGAAGTATGGATGATATGGTCCAAATCGGCATAGCTGTTGTTGATATTGATACTGCCCGATATAAGACGGGTTTCAATAAAGTTCCGTTCCTTTTCGGTCAGTTCCGATTTTCGGGTATTCTTCTGCAATACGATCAGGTCGCTGCCCACTTCCGTACCCGCATCGGTAAACAGATTGTCCGGCAGACGGATGGTAGAAACGAGATTGGCATGGTTTACCAGCCACTCCCTGACGGGACGGTTCTGTGGCGAGTCCATGACGCCCGAAGTCGTGATATAGGCCAGTATCCCGCCTTCGCGCAGCGTATCCATGCCTTTGAGAAAGAAATAGTTGTGTACGGCAGCGAGTGAGGATTTGCGCACCGGGTCGTCACTCCGGTCAAAGTCCCGGTCATAAATCCTGGTATTCCCAAACGGGATATTGGATGAGACCATGTCGAAGTAGCCGTTATAATAAGGCTGTATGGACTGGAAACCCTCTATGTTCACCTTGCTTTTCGGATAGAGGGATGAGAGTATCCTTCCCGTCAGCCTGTCCTTCTCGAAACAATGGATTTCGGGGACATCTTTCAGAGTGCTGATGAACATGCCCGTTCCGGCGGAAGGGTCAAGAAAACGTTCCGGGCGGATTTCCGGTATCAGCAGGGCTTCCTGCATGGCCGTTACCACCGGTTCAGGTGTGTAAAAGGCTGTGAGGACGGAATTCTTAAGACTTTTGACGTATGACTTGTATTCTTTCTCGTCTTTGGAATACTCACGCAGAAGTTCATGCAGCAGCCGGACCTGGGGAAACAGTTCTTTGTCCGACCTTCATTTTTCTATGTCCGTATCTTTCTCCGCCGGATTCAGGATGCACTTCAGTCCTCCGAAACCCGAATAACCGTTCAAGACCTTGCGTCCCTGTTCCGTAAGACAGAACTCCGGACGCATGAATATTAGTTCAAGTGCGGCTATGTTGTCCGCCAGATGTTGTCGTCTGTTATACGCCATATTGTTCTATATAAGATTGTATGAAACCTGTAAGTTCAACGGTAAGTGTATGACAGGCCGGAGATGATTCAAACCTGTCGTCTATGGAATATTTGCCGAATACCGCCTCTGCGGGTGACAATACCTTCAGGCAGAAATCCGTCCGTCTTTCGGGCCGTACTTCGGGAAACCACTCCGATACAACCTCGAAAACCGTATCGAACCGGGAAAAGCGCAAGTCCTGATAGAGAACGGCGTCAGCTTGTTCCAAAGCCTGCCTGACGGATAGGCCGTCACGTATGGCATGTTCGTAAGCCTCTGCGGCACTGTCCGCCCGCTCCCGGATGAATCCCTTGTCATCGGCCATGTGTGGATGGCTTTCTCTCAAATAAAAAAGGAGAGCTGACTTGAAGCAGGACAGTTCTCCGTTGTTGTCATGTTGTGTAATCATCATCTGTTGTCATTGGATTTTGAATGGGGAAATAATTTGTGACATACCCGGTAACCTGAGAGGAAACCGGGTATATGGATTCGGTAAACGTTCCGCCTGCTGCCGGATTACGAGAACGAGAGGCTGTTCTTTCTGGCCTGCGGTCTGGGAGATACGACATGGCGGGCCGTCTGCTTTGTTTCTTGTTTCCTGTCGTTTTTTGGGGTTTCAACCGCCGGCTTGTATTCACGGGCATTGCGTCCTATGAGCAGGTTGTTGCTCTTGTTGCTGAAACGCACATCATCCGAGAACAGCTGTCTGGTCTTGGGATTGCGCATGTTCTCGATGAATACCATGCCGTGATTCTCCAGTATCTTTTTCTGTTCGGGGGTTATCTTGGCTCCTAAAATCGTATCGCTGACCTTCAGCTGCTTGTCGGACTGTTTGAATGCGATGTCCCTGATGGTCGGATCGACATAGGCCACACCGGAAAGCATGGTGTCGTTCTTGCGCTGTATGTCATTGATGGGGACTTCGCCACCTGAAGCGAGTATCTGCTTCTGCTTGTCGTCCAGTCTCTTCCCATAAATGTAGTCCGGGATTTTGATGGCATCCACGGGCATGGTGATGATGCGGTTGGTGGACTCGTGGAAACTGACATAGCATTTGCATACATTTCCTGTAAGCGTGTCCTTCATTTCCTTGATTCCTCCCAACGTACCCGTTTCGGCCAGTTTGTCCTTCTCTTCATCCGTGAATACGCCTTTATAGACCGGCAAATCATATTGGGGCTTGTCCAGACGGGTGAGTGTCTTGAGTTCCACTTTGCCGTCCGCACCTTTCACACACATGAAACAGGCCTCGCCCAAATCTTTCTTTTCTCCGTTTATCTCCTTGCTGATGGGCAGTGCGGTGGAAGTGATTCTTCCTTTGAGAAGTTCTCCCATGCAATGGTTGTTGAACAGAGTCTCCTTGTCAAGACCGAGTGCGTTCAGATCTTTCCACGGCAGCTGGTGCTCATCAAACTTATACCGTCGGGCCAGTTTGGCGATACGTCCCTCGTCGTTGAGTTCGCTGTTTTCTACCAGTTTCTTGCCGTCCGGTCCGGGGTCTTCCCCTTTCCTAATCTGGATGACCGCGTTCAGTGTCTTGTCCAAAACGGCAAGTGGTACAAGGAAGAAACTGAAGCTTGTGGGATTTTGGTACTGGTTCTTGAAATTCGTGAAGAACAGTTCCAGAGGTGTGGTACGGTCCAGTTTGAGAAAACTGTTGTTGTTCTTTTTGTCCGGCGGTACGACTGTAGATACTAATTGAAAAGTGCGCTGTATTCTAATTGAAAAGAGCTCCATCCAT
>OFMF01002590.1_pt1 | contig 10786 bp, 10 predicted proteins | sample 1541771 | NCBI WGS metagenome assembly OFMF01 (sample SAMN04209235, study PRJEB22552) | human gut metagenome | biome: gut; material: feces | host: Homo sapiens | place: USA: Oklahoma
TCCTCCTATTCCTTTTGGTCATTATAAGTATCAAGGAAATGATGAACCTGTCCGTTCTGCTTATAGGCAATAATCGTGCTGAGATTGACATTTTCCACGCTCTTGAAAATATTGCCCTCTACAAAGGGGTTCACTTTCTTCAGTTCACTGATTAACTGCTTAATCTCCATGCGCTTGGAGGCCGATGTGCCGTCCGGACGACAGGAACTGCAGGTGTCTGTAAAGCGACAGGCGCACTGGATAAAATGCAGACCGTTTAAATCACGCCACTGCTTAATATCCTCCTCACGAATTAAATACATCGGACGAATCAGTTCCATACCCTCAAAATTACTGCTGTGCAGCTTCGGCATCATGGTCTGTACCTGAGCACCATAAAGCATCCCCATCAAAATGGTCTCAATGACATCGTCATAATGATGCCCCAATGCAATCTTATTGCACCCAAGTTCTTTTGCCTTATTATACAGATGGCCGCGGCGCATTCTTGCACACAGATAGCATGGGGACTTTTGGATATCATATACTGCTTCAAAAATCTGGGATTCAAAAACTGTAATCGGCACACCCATAATCCGGGCATTATTCTCTATTAACTTTCGATTAACTTCACTGTATCCCGGGTCCATCACAAGGAACACCAGCTCAAATGGAAATTTGTTGTGGCGTTTCAATTCCTGGAATAATTTCGCCATCAGCATGGAATCCTTGCCGCCTGAAATACAGACCGCGATCTTGTCTCCCGGCTTCACCAGTTCATAGTCGTTGATTCCTCTGGCGAATCTGGAAAACAGCTGCTTGTGGAACTTCTTGCGGATACTCAGCTCGATATCTTTCCGGCGCTGTTCCATTGCTTCATTTTCCTCTTCTTCACTGTCCCCTTTATTGGACTCTTTCCGCATCTGCTGGAAAAGCCAGCCTGTATATCCGCCCTTCAGGCTCAGTGCGGGAATTCCTTTTTCCCGGAGCATCCCTGCCCCTTCCTGGCTGAAAAGTCCTCTGGTACAGTAAAGAACCGGAATCTTATCCCCTTTCAGTTCTTCTGCCCGTTCTTCCAGTTCCTGCTCCGGAACAGAAATCGCTCCCGGGATCATTCCATATTCCACAGTTACTTTATCACGGGTATCTACCAGAAGATATTTTTCCCGTTCCTTCTCTATTTCATCAAAAGAAATCTCCAGTGTTTCTTCACTCATGCTGTTTTTATTCCTTTCCTTACAGCTCCTCCCTGATCGTGCCGTCACAGGCAATGGTCACTACCTGCCATGGGATCATCTTTCCGCTTCGCTCCATGGCACGGATCACTGCATTCTCGATGCCTCCGCAGCAGGGAACTTCCATGCGGACGATACGGATACTCCGGATGGAATTATTTCCTATGATCTCTGCAAGCTTATCTGCATAATCTCCCTCATCCAGTTTGGGGCATCCGATCAGCGTCACATGATCTTTCATGAATTTCTCATGAAAACCTGCATAAGCGTAGGCAGTACAGTCTGCCGCGATCAGAAGCTGTGCATTTTCAAAATATGGTGCATTGACAGGAACCAGTTTGATCTGTACGGGCCACTGGGCAAGGCGGCTTGTCTGTTCCCCTGCATTTTGGGGAACTTTTTTCTGCTCTGCCTGCACCGGCGGTTCCTGCTTTTTATTAAGGCTTCTTGCCATACTTCCGGGGCACACGTGTGGCTTCCCTGCTGGCATCGAGGCCTCTGTTTTCTTAAGCTTCATTCTTTTTTCCACTGCCTCCGCGTCATAATCTGCGGCTTCCCGCTCTATAATACGGATCGCATCGGCAGGGCAGGCCGGAAGACAGTCTCCCAGTCCGTCACAGTAATCATCCCGGATCAGTTTTGCCTTGCCGTCTATCATGGCAATAGCTCCTTCGTGGCAGGCAGCTGCACAGGCACCACAGCCGTTGCATTTCTCTTCCTCAATGTGTACGATCTTTCTTATCATGATATCATCTCTCCCTGATTTTTATATTTCTGCAAATGTTTTTTTGTTTTCACTGACATCATACAAAAATCCCGGAGATTCTTCGGTAACATATGTTACCTTACAGATATAACTCCATTTTTTCCTGATCTTTCACAAGGATCTGACGCCTGTCAAGTTCCAGGATTCCTTCTTCCTGCATCTTTCCCAGTTCTCTGGAAAGAGACGGCCTGGTAATGTTTAAATAATCCGCCATCTCTTCTCTGGAAAGATTCATGTGGATCTGTCCTTCACTGTCCTGGCATTCTACAAGGAAACGGACGATCCGCTCCCGGAGACTGCCACTTCCAAGGATCCGAAGCTTCCGGTTCATATTGTAAGCCTTCCCGGCAAAAACCTCAAGAAGATTTTCCCGAAGTTTCCGGCTTAAACTATTTTCTTCCCTGTCTGTAAAGATCCGGCTGCTCATGATCAGAACGGAAACCTGCGTCAGCGCTTCCACATACATGTCATAGGAAGCTTTCTCCATAAAGGCATAAACCTCCCCGAACAGAGCCCCTGGATCTTCCAGCTGCGCCAGAAGGATCCTTTTTCCGGAAAACGTCTCTTTTGCGATGATCACACTTCCGTTAAGAAGCATATAAACCGAATCCGGCCGGTCTGTTTCCTGAAAGATCCGCTCCCCTCTGGAATAAGTCCGCACCGTTCCTTCCTGCTCCATGAGGTTTAGGAGTTCTTTTTCTTCCAGGTTTCTGCAGAGCCGGCTTTGTCTTAAAATGGCCATCCATTCTTCTCTTCTTTTTTCTTCCACTTTTTCACCTCATCTCTGTACAGGTTTTTATCACATTTCTGCAATCTCTGTCAACTCCCGTGAACTTCATAGGTTCCCAGCCTGTACTTTTTTCTGAAAATCAGTTATAATATTTTTGTTTGTAAAAAAATTTTCACCAAGGAGGATACCGGAAATGAAAACACAGAATCAGACTATGCTCTCTGAGAATACACTGACATCCCGGCCCACAGATATTATTGCGGGATTTCCTGTACGTCCCGGGTTTTTTGAATTAAATGGCGCTACTCCTCTTTCCAACGGAGTCAACTTTACCGCACATACCCGCCACGGTACATCCTGCGAGCTTCTTCTTTTCCACTCCGGAGAAGAGGAACCCTTCGCAGTCCTTCCTTTTCCCAATGCCTGTCGTATCGGTGATGTCTACTCCATGATCGTCATGGGACTGGACATCGAAGATCTGGAGTACGGCTACCGCATTGACGGTCCTTACGAACCGGAAAAGGGTCACATCTTCGATAAGACAAAGGTTCTTCTTGATCCTTATGCCAAAGCCGTTGCCGGTCAGCGTGAATGGGGCCAGCAAAAGATCGGAAGCTATCATGCCCGTGTGGTACGTGATTCCTTTGACTGGGAAGACATGCCGCAGTCCACCCGTAAGATCAGTGACCTGATCATCTATGAGCTTCACGTCCGCGGCTTTACACAGGATTCTTCTTCCGGTGTTATGCACCCGGGAACCTTTGCCGGTCTTCGTGAAAAGATCCCTTATCTCAAGGAACTGGGGATCAACGCCGTAGAGCTGATGCCGATCTTCGAGTTCGACGAGAATATGAATACCCGTACTGTAAATGGCAAACGGCTTCTGGAATACTGGGGATACAATTCTGTCAACTTCTTTTCTCCAAACACCAGCTACGCTTCCAAGCCGGAGCATAACTGTGAGGGAACTGAGCTGAAAGAGCTGATCCGTGAGCTCCACGAAAATGGCATCGAAGTAATTCTTGATGTTGTATTCAATCATACCGCCGAAGGAAACGAGCTGGGAAAAACCTTCTGCTTTAAGGGCTTTGACAATAAGGTTTATTATATGCTGACTCCAGAGGGAAATTACTACAATTTCAGCGGATGTGGAAATACTCTGAACTGTAACCATCCCATTGTACGTCAGATGATCCTTGAATGCTTACGTTACTGGACCATCAACTACCGTGTGGACGGCTTCCGCTTCGATCTTGCCAGCATTCTCGGACGCCATGAGGACGGTTCTCCACTTAACAATCCGCCCCTTCTGGAGCTTCTCGCTTACGATCCGGTCCTTAGAAATGTCAAACTGATCGCAGAAGCCTGGGATGCCGGCGGGCTGTATCAGGTTGGTTCTTTCCCTGCCAGCCGCAGATGGGCTGAATGGAATGGCCGTTACCGTGACTGCCTCCGTTCCTTCCTGAAGGGAGATTTCTGGAATGCTTGGGACGCTGCATGGAGTATTTCCGGTTCCGGTGATCTGTACGGAGGCTTTTATTCTGATCATAATGACAATTATGCAGGATACAATTCCTGTGTCAATTTCCTTACCTGCCACGATGGCTTCACCATGTATGATCTTTATTCCTACAATGAAAAACACAACGAAGCAAACGGCTGGAATAACACCGACGGTTCCAACGATAACCGCAGCTGGAACTGTGGAGAAGAGGGCGATTCCACCAACCCCGAAGTGCTCTCCCTCCGCTTCCGCATGATACGAAATGCCTGTGCTGTACTGATGTCCAGCCGCGGAACCCCGATGTTCCTTGCAGGTGATGAATTCGGAAACACAAAACACGGAAATAACAATACCTACTGTCAGGATAACGAAACCTCATGGATCAACTGGAAGCTTCTGGAGAAAAATCACGATCTTTTTGAATTTTTCAAATTTATGATCCGGTTCCGTAAAGACCACCCTGTTATCTCCCGGAAGCTTCCCAACGCAGTATGCGGTATGGAAAATATCCACACTCATAACATTGACGCAAGGGATGTGACCATTCCAAGAGATGCCCACACCTTCGCTGTAAGCTTTGCAGGCTATGATAAGAGCAAAGGCACTGATGACCTGATCTACATTGTGATCAACGCATACTGGGAGGACGTAACGGTCACACTTCCGGAGCTTGCCCGTCCCGGTGCATGGTATCTCTGTGTCAACACGTTCGGTGACGGAAATGGCCGTTATTTCTACGAAAAAGGCCAGGAGCCACGCATTGAACACGATTTCTGCATGCGGCCCAGATCCGTTGCCATCTTTACCGGCCGCAATTATTAGAATTTATATCAGGGGCAAAATTCTTTTTGTCCCTGTCTGAAAGAAATGGAGTATTTTGAATGGAATTAAAAAACAGAACTTTGTCCAATTTTGCAGAACTTGTAGAAACAGGTGAATGTAAAAAATTCCGCGGTCGTCTGAAGACAGGTATCGACCTTGGTACTGCCAATACCGTTCTTGCCGTTGTCGACCGGAATAACCGTCCCATAGCCGGAATTTCCGCACCATCCCATGCGATCCAGGATGGAGTGATCGTCAATTACTATGAATCTGTCCAGCTTGTGACAAAGCTTAAAAATGAGCTGGAGGAAAGGCTTGGCACAGAACTTACTTACGGTGCTGCTGCCATCCCTCCGGGAGTTTCTGAAGGCAGTGTCAAAAGCATCGGCTATGTTCTGGAGGGTGCCGGTTTCGAGGTTACAAATATCGTGGACGAGCCTACTGCCGCAGCTGCTGTCCTTAAGATCACAGACGGTGCTGTTGTGGATGTGGGTGGCGGCACAACCGGTATCAGCATCCTGAAAGACGGAAAAGTTATCTACACCGATGATGAGGCTACTGGCGGCAGCCATATGACCATGACAGTCGCCGGTCACTATAAGATCCCTTATGAGGAAGCCGAAGTATTGAAAACTACTCCGGAAAAAGAAGACGAAATTTTCCCTGTGATCAAGGCCACTGTAGAAAAAATGGCTGTGATCACCGAGAAATTTCTAAAGGGCTATCAGGTTCCGGCTGTTTATGTAGTTGGCGGTTCTTCCATGTTTAAGGAATTTACTACCGTTTTTGAAAAGAGGCTGAAGCTTCCGGTATACCGTCCGGTCCATCCGCTTCTTGTTACGCCCCTTGGCATCGCATATCACTGTGAGCTGCCAAAAATCTAAGCTCTTCCCGGTCTGGTCCTACGATTCTCCAGAAGGCAAACAACCTCCACTGAATCGGTGAGCGGGAACATATCAACCGGCTGCATCTTCTTTACCAGGTAATCTCTCTTAGTAAGGCAGGCAAGATCTCTTGCCAGGGTTTCCGGGTTGCAGGATACATAAACAATTTTTTCCGGTGAAAGAGTCAAAAGGGAGTGAAGGAATTTACGGTCACTTCCGGAACGTGGCGGATCCATGAGAACAACCTCCACCTTCTCTCCCTCTGCTGCCATTCCTTCCATAAACCATCCTGCATCTCCCGGAACAAAACGAACATTACGGATCTTGTTTTCCCTGGCATTCATTCTGGCATCACGGATAGCATCACGGTTCAGTTCTACACCAATGACATCCCTGGCATTCCCGGAAGCGATGATCCCGATAGTACCTGTGCCGCAGTAAGCATCGATCACCCTCTCTTTTCCTGTCATTGCCGCAAACTCCATAGCCTTTCCGTAAAGTACTTCTGTCTGCACAGGATTTACCTGATAAAAAGAAGATGGAGAAATACGGAAGGTCAGTCCCATAAGTCGATCTTTGATGAATCCCGGTCCGTAAAGTACGATATTGCGGTCTCCAAGTACCATGCTTGTCTGTCTGTCATTGACATTGAGAACCACCGTAGTGATCTCCGGATGCTCTTTACGGAGAGCTTTTACAAAGTTATTCTTAGATGGAAATATTGGAGAAACCGTAACTAATACCACCATGATCTCTCCTGTGGAAAAGCCTCTCCGCACAAGCACATGGCGGAGAAGTCCATATCCTGTATCCTCATCATAGGTCTTGATCTTAAAGGATTTCAGCATACCACGTATGGTACGGATGATCTCCTGACTTTTTTTATCTTCGATCATACAGTCATCTACGGAAACGATCCTATGACTCTTCTCCTCATAAATCCCGGAAATTACGTTTCCCTTCCGGTCACGGCCAAAAGCTGCATGAACTTTGTTTCTGTAATAATAGGGATCTTCCATTCCAATGATCGGCTCTACTTTTCCGAATTTTTTCAGAAGGCCTTCTGTAATTCTCTGTTTCCTGCGAAGCTGCTCCTGGTAGGATACACCCTGATAACGGCAACCGCCGCATTTCTTCGCAACTGAACAGACATTCTCTTTCTGTTCCATTTTTATCTCTCCTCTTTTATGGGCACAAAAAAGATGTTCCCAGTTATTTTCACTGAGAACATCTTATCAGACCTTTTCTTTTTTTACAAGAAAATCCTTGGCCTACTCCTGATATGGCTCATTAAATACAAGAATATGTTTCTTCACATTCTCGTAAGTACCCTGGGCCATAGCCTCATTGAGGTCAAAGAAATTATGCTTGTCTGTTGATTCCATATATTTCTCCACATGAGCTGTCAGGCTGTTAAAGCTTGCTGTGGCAATATTCACCTTACGGATGCCAAGAGAGATCGCCCTCTGGAAATCTTTATCGGTGATGCCACTGCCGCCATGAAGAACCAGCGGAATATCCACTTTCTCATGGATCTTCTCCAATACATCAAAAGCAAGCGTCGGCGCTACCGGATAATTACCATGGGCATTCCCGATGGCAACTGCAAGCGCATCAATACCTGTCTCTCTTGCGTAAACGACCGCATCATCCGGATCTGTACAGCGAATACCGTGGTCACAGCTTCCATCCTCACTTCCGCCCACAAGTCCCAGCTCAGCCTCAACTGTAGCGCTGTATTTACGTGCTTTCTCCACAACGGCCTTTACTCTGGCGATGTTTTCCTCAAAAGGAAGCGTAGAAGCATCCAGCATAACCGATGTAAAGCCAAGCTCCAGAGCCTTGTCAACCGTCTCAAAAGTAAGACCATGATCCAGATGGACAGCCACATCCACCTTAGCCTCCTTTGCAGCCTGTACCATCATCGGTCCCATCAGGTGAAGCGGAGAATTTTTCAAACGCACCTCCGCGATCTGAAGGATGATCGGAGTATCCAGTTCTTCTGCTGCGCGGATCGCACCTCTTACCATTTCCATATTACCAACACTGAAAGCACCGCAGCCAATATTTTTCTCTTCGGCACGTCTCAGCAGATCTTTCATTTTCACAAGTGCCATGATTCGGCCCTCCTGTCCCGTTTATCGTACACTGTTTGCATCTTCTTACAGAAAAAAGCGGTGTCAAAGCACTACTGGCTGATACCGCTTTTTCTATGCAAAGCGGACATCTTTATTCCGCTTAACTGTACATCAGCATGCACCTATTTCCCTGTCGTAATTATAAGCCTGTCTTCTCAGCAATGAATTTTCTTGCACGGATTGCATACTCAAGCGGATTAGCCTTAGCCGGATCCTGCTCAGCCTCAACAACCATATATCCCTCGTAGCCTGCATCCTCGAGAACCTTGAAGATCGGATCATAGTTGATGCATCCATCTCCCGGAATCGTGAAGGCACCGGCTCTTACGCCTGCAAGGAAGCTCATGTTTTCTTTCTTAACCTGCTCAACAACCTCTGGACGGATATCCTTCAGATGAACATGTTTGATCCTGTGAACATATTTCTTTACAACCTCAAGAGGATCCTCTCCACAGTATGTAAAGTGACCGGTATCAAAAAGAAGACTTACATATTCAGGATCTGTATTCTCCATCATACGGTCAACCTCAGCAAGGCTCTGTACAACAGTACCCATATGATGATGGAAAGTAAGAGCAATACCATACTCCTCTTTTGCGATCTTACCAAGCTTGTTCATGCCTGTGCAGAAGATATCCCACTCTTCATCATTCATCTCATATTTATGTCCGAAAACCGGAGTATCCATCTGACCCTGAACACTGTGGCTCTGCTCAGATGCGCCGATCACTTTCGCACCCATAGCTTTCAGGAAAGTAAGCTGTGCACGGAACTCCTTCTCAACCTCCTCAAACGGTTTGGTGATCAGGAAGCTTGAGAACCACTGGTTACAGATCTCAACACCACGAAGCTCAAGAGCCTTCTTAAGAACCTCAGGATCCTTCGGATACTTGTTACCCACCTCGGAGCCTGTGAAACCGGCAAGAGCCATCTCACTGACGCACTGCTCAAAAGTATTCTCTTTGCCAAGATCCGGCATATCATCATTTGTCCATGCAATTGGTGCAATACCAAGCTTTACTTTATTCTTATCAAACATTGGTCAATTCTCCTTTTTATTTGAATTATTCCATAATCTCAGAAATCTTAACCGGTCTGTGCTCCTCACTGGATTTCTTAGCTGCAAGACCCATTAATACCGGTTTCAGACCATCATAAACATTAAGAGGTGTCTCTTTGTCATTAACGATCGCATCAATAAATGCTGCAACCTCTTTACCATAAGCATCCATGTATCTCTCAAGGAAGAAGAACATCGGCTTCTCACCTGTAACACCCTCAGCATTGCTGATCACTGTGGAAGACTGGCTGTCATTGGAAATAGCAGCCATACCATCAGAACCGAAAACCTCAGCTCTCTGATCATAGCCATAGGAAGCTCTTCTGCAGTTATCGATAACAGCAATAGCACCATTCTCCATCTGAAGAGTGATAACAGCTGTATCAACATCCCCAGCCTCACCAATAGCCGGATCAACCAGATTTGCGCTCTGAACATAAACCTCTGTAGCATCGCAGCCTGCAAGATAACGAACCATATCGAAATCATGAATTGTCATATCCAGGAACATGCCACCGGAAACCTTAACATAATCAATGCTAGGCGGCTCAGGATCGCGGGAAGTGATCTTGATGATCTCCGGTTTACCAACCTTACCAGCTGCAACAGCCTGCTGAAGAGACTCAAAGTTATGGTCAAATCTTCTGTTAAAACCAACCTGATATTTCAGATTTGTGCCCTCAAGAGCATCGATAACCTCTTTGATCTTGGCAATGTCATGATCGATCGGTTTCTCACAGAAAACATGCTTGCCAGCCTTGATAGCCTCTACAGAAATCGGAGAATGAGTATCTGTAGAAGAACAGATCAGAACTGCGGAAATCTCAGGGTCGTTGATGATCTCCTTATAATCCTTAGTCGTGTGCTCAACACCCATGCTCTTAGCCCATGCAGCAGTCTCATCATTTAAGAAAGGATCTGCAACCGTCTTGATCACCGCATCCGGCACCCTTGTTGTGATACTGGTAATATGAACTCTACCAATTCTACCTGCTCCGATAATACCAACTTTAATCATAGTTTTGATCTCCTTTTGATTTATTTTCCCAATGTAATCTCTTTGCGTGTCCGAACACGCTCTTTATGCTTAATATAATATCATCGCAACACACAAATCGCAACCCCTAATATTGTACAATATTACCATCTTTTTTCTATTAAAAATGACGAGAACTATTTTTAGCCACAATATGTAATATTTTTAGGTCAACTTCACCGAAAATATCTCCAACACATTCCCATACAATCACCCTAATCATCCCACACACCACCACCCTCCAAACATCCAGCACAGCATCACAGCTCACATCCCTTCCAGCATCCAGCACAGCATCACAGCTCACATCCCTTCAAACATCCAGCGCAGCATCACAGCTCACATCCCCTCAAGCATCCAGCACAGCATCACAGCTTACATCCCTTCAAGCATCCTGCACAGCGCCGATGCCACACCCCTTCCAGCATCCAGCGCAGCGCCGATGCCCAAACTCTCCCTGCAAACAGGCGCAAACTCAGCCCTTGCAGTCGTCCAGCGCAGCGCTGACGACCCACAACCTATCGTCAAACGACATTTTTTCTCGCTGGAAGCACCAGCCGCGGAAGGGGATGCTGTCTGGCTCTGCTTCTGCAGGAGGGGAGCTGATTCTTGGACGGCGGGAATCTGCGTTG
>OFMF01002602.1_pt1 | contig 10744 bp, 9 predicted proteins | sample 1541771 | NCBI WGS metagenome assembly OFMF01 (sample SAMN04209235, study PRJEB22552) | human gut metagenome | biome: gut; material: feces | host: Homo sapiens | place: USA: Oklahoma
CTGATAATTACCGGATTCTACTTCCCATGTATTGGTTCTTGTGTCATAGAAACGGAAGGTCTTGTCCTCAAATGCGATATGTACGGACTTTTCCTCTCCCGGAGCTAATGTCACTCTCGCAAAACCTTTTAACTCACGGACCGGACGGAAAATTGTCTCGGACTGTTTTCCGACATAAAGCTGCGCAATTTCTGTTCCTTCCACATCTCCGGTGTTTTTGATCGTGAAGGTCACACCGTCTTTGTCAACGGAGAAATTGCTGTATGCAAAAGTTGTATAACTCAATCCATAACCAAATGGGAAACGGACTTTTTTGCCGACCGTTGTATAATAACGATATCCCACATAGAGAGCCTCGCGGTACTCGCTGCTGCGCTCCTTGCTTGGATAGTAGTGGAATGCAGGAGTATCTTCATAGTGAAGTGGATAAGTCTCATTTAATTTTCCGGATGGGCATACCTTTCCGGTGAGGACGTTCATCATTGCAGATGCACCTGCCTGACCACCTAAATATCCGTGAACGATACCTTTTACATAGTCAAACCACGGCATCTCAATGGAAGAACCTGCGGAGAGAACTACCACTACATTGGAGTTTACTGCTGTGATCTCATCGATCAGTTCGTTCTGTGCCTGTGGCATATGCATATGGGTACGGTCAAGTCCTTCGGACTCGCTGATCTCATCTAATCCTGCAAAAACAAGAACAACGTCTGCATTCTTTGCTGCTTCCACTGCTGATTTTGCAAGTGCTGCATTCGGTTTGCGGTTGCGGATATATCCCTGTTCATAAGCGGTCATTACAAGTCCACTGTCCCCAATCACATCTAAGATGGATTCCGGCTGTTTGGTCGGATTTACAAGAGAAGAACCTGCACCCTGATAACGTGGAGTCTTTGCAAAATCACCGATCACTGCTACTTTTGTTCCCGGTTTTAATGGCAGGATGTTGTTACTGTTTTTCAGTAAAACAACACTTTCTTCGGCTGCTTTTCTTGCTAATGCATGGTGTCCTTCAACATCAAATTTTTTGCCTTTTCCATCAACAGTTGCCTGATGGGTTGCAAAAACAACATTTAACAGTTCATCCAGACGCTGATCCAATACTTCTTCCGGTAATGTGCCGTCTTTTACCGCGCGGACAATATCACGCATACCAGATTTTCCGGTTCCCGGCATCTCAAGATGGCTTCCGTTCATAACGCCGAGTGCATGGTCATTGCTTCCGCCCCAGTCAGATACAACATAGCCGTCAAATCCCCACTCATCGACTAAGATTTCCTGTAACATGTGACGATTCTCATTTGCATAGACACCGTTTACTTCATTATAAGAAGACATGATGGATTTGGATTTTCCCTCTTTGACTGCGATTTCAAATCCGGTGGTATAAATTTCCCGGAATGTACGCTCATCAACAACAGAGTCGCTTGCCATACGACGGAGTTCCTGGCTGTTTGCCGCAAAATGCTTTGGACATGCTGAGATTCCCTTGCTCTGGATACCTTTTACATAAGCGGCTGCCATTTTCCCTGCATGATACGGATCTTCGGAAAAATACTCAAAGTTACGTCCACAGAGCGGGCTTCTCTTAATGTTGAGTCCCGGTCCTAAGATGACATTGACATCCATGGTCACCGCTTCCTCTGCAAGTGCAGTACCGATCTCCTCCCCCAATTTTTCATCCCAGCTGTTTGCGATCGTAGCTGCGGTCGGGAAACAGGTTGCCGGAAGGCTGGCATTTAATCCAAGGTGGTCTCCTGCACCGGCCTGACGTCTTAACCCATGAGGTCCGTCGGACATTGCCATGGATGGGATTCCGTACTTTTCAAAATCTACGGTCTCCCATGTATTTTTACCGGACATCATCAGTGCTTTTTCTTCCAGAGACATCTGTTTTATGATTTCCCCATATTTTAAGCTCATTTTTCGTTCTCCTGTTCTTTTGGTGCTCACGGATTTTATTTATTGTGTTATTGATACCAAAATGTATGTTATCTGGATCGCAACAATAAAAAATAAAACCCATGCTGCTATTATTTTTTGTTAGCATAATGGTAGCATGGATTTTATTTATAAAATGAAAAATGGCATAAATGGTTGTTTTTTTTACATAAACTGCATATGGATTTGCTGAAATAAGGGGAGCTGCCTTAACGGCTCGCTCCCCCGATCAGTACATTCTTACCGCAGAATGCAAATCCATATTTTCTGACATGATCTTTCGAAATTCCTTTTTCCAAAAGTATTTCCTCGTATTTCTTTTCTTCAATCTGCAATAATGCTCGCTGAACTGTATCCTGTAATGATTTTTCATCGTCTGTATCCTGCACTTTAAATTCCAGAATGATCGCATCGTCTTCTTTCGGATTTCTCGGTTCTAATACAACATCATATCTGCCAAAGCCACTCTCCCGATTCGATGTAATGACATATCGAACCTGTAACTCTACGATCAGCCCCAGTACAAAACCATGATAAAACCGTTCCGGCTCATCGCCAAACGGACGCTTACCTGTATCAAAATAACTGAATGTGCTGAGAGCTACTCGATTCATATACACATTCATTGCACGTACGTCACCAATCAACAGTGCTTTGACAAAATCGTTGTAATCTGTCTCTGCCTCAGAAAACCACATACGTATCATATTCCGGAACATAAGCTTCACTTCCAGATTCGTCAGTGCGATCTCATATTTCGGCTGCATTCCCGGTAGAACCTTGTCGTATTCTTCGTAGGAAAGTACTTTGAGATAACCACTTGCCAGAAGCAGACTCCACACCGCCTGTTCATTGCCATTGAGCTGATTGTATACAATCTGTTCGTCAAGGGTTGTCCTTATCGTCTCATCTTCCAACAATCGTTCAAACTTTTCTTTAATACTGCGGTTTCCTTCGCGGATCAGTTTTCCGACCAGACTGTTAGAGCTTGTGTTTGCCCAATATATATCAAATTTTCCCTTATCAAGAAAATTCAGGATCGACCACGGATTGTAAATATCTCTATGTTCTCCAAAAATAAATCCGTCATACCATTCTTTTACTTTCTGTTTTTCCGAACCCAGTCCTCGCTCTTCCAGTGCTTCAAATACTTCTTTTTCTGTGAAACCAAAAGCATCGGCATATTCGTCTGACGTTGTTGTGATTACTTTCAGATTGTTCAGATCTGAAAATATGGACTCTTTGCTCACACGGGTGATTCCTGTCATGATTGCCCGTTCCAACCATGGATTTGTCTTAAACGCTGCATTTAACAGGCTTCGCATGAATACTGTCAGTTCGTTCCAATAGTCATTTATATAGGCCTCCTGCATCGGCGTATCATACTCATCCAGCAATATCAGTACCTTTTTTCCATAATACTGATACATAAAACTGGAAAGCTTATACAATGCGAGTGTGGCATCCACATATTCTACCTTTTCATTATGAAGCATCCGCTCAAAAAAAGATTTATCAGCACCTTTTAAAATCCCACTTTCCAAAATATATGCATGCTCTGTATACAACTGCTGAAGCTGATCACAGACTTTCTGTCTTGTCAACTCGTAAGATGGCTCTTTCAGATTCGCAAATGAAAGACTGATGACCGGATAAGTACCCTGAATCTCCCGATACGCCTTTGTCTCCCAAATTGCCAGACCTTCAAACAAATTGTGCTGACCGGCATATTTAACTGAAAAGAACTGCTCTACCATACTCATGGTCAATGTTTTTCCAAATCTCCTTGGTCGTGTGATCAATGTGACACTGTCGCCTTTTTCCCACCATTCTCTGATAAATGCTGTTTTATCGATATAAAAATAACCTTTTTTCCTGATCTCATTAAATTGCTGGATTCCGATTGCAACAGTTCCTGCCATAGTATGCTCCTTTTCCATCTCTCATAAAAAACCTTCTTCTTAAATAGTACACCAAGAGCCGGACTTTGCAAAGCCCGGCTCTTGATTTTTTAGTTTCCCTCGTATATAACTTTTATTTGCATTTTTTATCATCTTATAGATAGACACATATTTTTTATAAGTTTTCTTCTAAGAAAGCGGAAAGTTTATTCATTGCCTCTTCTTCGTTTTCACCATCTGTCTTTAAGGTGATCTCCTGACCGCAGTTTACTGCCAGACCCATGACTGCAAAAATACGTTTTGCATCTGCCTCTTTTCCGTCTTTTTCAATTGTTACTTTGCATGGAAATATAGCTGCTTCTTTTGCAAATAATCCTGCCGGTCGTGCGTGGATTCCCTGTTCATCTTTGATCACATACTTAAATTCTTGCATTGTTTCTCTCTCCTCTTCTCTTAAGATATCGTTAAGCTGCTTTCTTTTTCAAAATTCCAAGTAATACGCATCCAACTGCGGAACCGACTGCCAGTGAAACGAGATATAATAATGGATTTCCTACGGTAAGGAATACGAAGATTCCACCATGAGGAGCCATTAAAGTACAATTAAATGCCATGGATAAAGCACCTGCTGCTGCAGAACCAACCACACACGCCGGTAATACATGGAGTGGATCGGATGCTGCAAATGGGATTGCGCCCTCTGTGATGAAGGAAAGCCCCATAATGAAGTTGGTAGGACCTGCTTTTCTCTCATCTTCTGTAAATTTATTTTTGAAAATTAAAGTTGCAAGCGCAATCGCGATTGGTGGAACCATACCACCGACCATAACGGCTGCCATAATATTATAGTTTCCGGCTGCGATGGAAGCTGTACCGAACACATAAGCTGCCTTGTTGACCGGTCCTCCCATATCAACAGACATCATACCGCCAAGTAATGCTCCGAGTAATATTGCACTTGCACCGTTTAATCCGTTCAATCCGTTGTTGATTAATGTATTTAATGCGCCGATCGGCGGTTCTACTACATACGTCATCAAAACACCTATCATAAAGATACCCAATAACGGATAGATCAATACCGGTTTTGTTCCCTCTAAGCTGTCAGGAAGTTTACTGCAGATCTTCTTTAATAATAATACAATATATCCGGCAAGAAATCCAGCTGCTAATGCACCGAGGAATCCACTTGTTCCGTTTGCTGCAATTGCGCCGCCGACAAAACCAACGGCAAGTCCCGGTCTGTCTGCAATACTCATCGCAATAAATCCGGCAAGGATTGGGAGCATGAAGCCGAATGCCACGCCACCGATAGACTTAAACATCGCTGCCATCGGAGTGATCGTACCGAAGTTTGATCTCTGGTCTAATGGAAGTGAATTCAAATCTACAGAAAAACCATCGATCAGGAATGCAATTGCGATCAGAATACCACCGCCGACAACGAATGGAAGCATATGGGATACACCGTTCATCAGATGTTTGTAGATCTGATGTCCGAGACTGTCTTTTCCCTCTTCTTCGTCATCTGCTGCTTTTCCGCCTGCCTCGTAAATAGATGCATGGCCATTTGCCGCTTTTGTGAGCAGTTCCTCTGCTTTGCTGATTCCGTCTGCCACTTTACATTGAATCACCGGTTTTCCTGCGAAACGATCCATTGGAACCTGTGTGTCTGCTGCAACAATAATGCACTCTGCCTCTGCGATCTCTGCTTTTGTGAGCACATTCTTGGCACCGCCGGAGCCTCTCGTCTCAACTTTGATCCGGTATCCAAGCTCTTTTGCCTTTTTCTCAAGTGCTTCTGCCGCCATATAAGTATGTGCGATACCGGTTGGGCAGCCGGTAACTGCGAGGATCAGTTTTCCATTGGAAACTGGTGCTTCTGCTTTCTTTTCCTCTTCTTTTTTCTCTTCCTCAGCGTCTTTTTCTTCTTCTGCTGCGTCGATCACGTGCAAAAATTCATCGACCGTTTTGGCATTGCGCAGGTTTGCTGTGAAATCCTCATCCATCAGTAACACAGACAATTTGCTGAGCACGTCGAGATGAACGTTCTCTTTTGTGTTCGGGGCAGCGATCAAAAAGATCAGGTTTACTTTCTCACCGTCTAAGGAATCAAAGTCAACCCCTTCCGGTACGACCATCGCTGCAAGCCCCGGTCTTGACACCGAATCCGATTTGCAGTGCGGAATCGCAATTCCCTCGCCGATTCCTGTGGTGCTCTCCTCTTCTCTTGCGTAGACACCTTTGCGGTAGACTTCCACATCATTGATCTTGCCGCTCTTTGCCATTAAATCGACCATGGCATCAAGAGCTTCTTTTTTACCAGTTACTTTTCCATTCAGTTCAATACTTTCTGCTGCGAGTAAATCTCTGATTTTCATTTGAAAAATCCCTCCCTTTCTATTGTTCCCCTGCAAACAATTTCTTATTACTATCGAGTAGAGCGATCACTTCTGCTTTTGTAGCCAGTTCCTCTGAAAATGCAGAGGCACTTCCGGTGCAGACACCCATCTGGAACGCTTTCCCGTAGCTTCCGTCCTCAAGGTATCCTGCGATAAATCCTGCCACCATGGAATCTCCTGCTCCTACGGAATTGACAACCTTTCCTTTTGGTGCTTCGGACTGGAAGATGCTTCCATCTTCTGCGACTAAAACAGCTCCGTCACCTGCCATAGATACCAGAACGTTTCTCGCTCCCTTTTCCTGCATTTTCTTTGCATACGTGATGACATCTGCCTTATTCCCGATCTTCACTCCGAAGATTTCGCCAAGCTCATGATTGTTTGGCTTGATCAGAAATGGATGATACTGTAATACATTCACCAGAAGATCTTTTGTTGCGTCTACCACAATTTTCAGATCCTTATTCTGTAAATGTTTCATAATGTCCATGTACATCGAACCCGGCATAACATCCGGAATGCTTCCGGCAAGTACAAGGATATCGCCGTCTGACAGCGTATCAAGCTTTTCATAAAGCTTTTTAATATCCGCCTCCCCGATCGCCGGTCCCTGTCCGTTGATCTCCGTCTCTTCCCTGGAACGGAGCTTTACATTAATTCTGGAAATCCCCTTTTCCACGCTGATAAAATCGGTGCGGACTCCTTTTTCCTCTAACAGATCCTGTATTCTGTTTCCTGTGAATCCAGCCAGAAAGCCAAGTGCTGTATTCTCAAAGCCAAGATTCTTTAAAACCATGGAAACGTTGATTCCTTTTCCTCCCGGAAAAATAATCTCATCCGTTGTACGATTTACGATTCCGCAGGTAAAATTATCTACAGAAACGATGTAATCCAACGACGGGTTAAAAGTTACGGTATAGATCATTTTTTCGACTCCTTTCTGCTTACTGCTTTACATCTATGACATTTTTACATTTTTTATAAGCTGGAAGGCTCAGTCCTGTCGTGATGACCGTTGCGCCTTCAAATGGAGCAAACGTCACGCTGGAGATCTGATTGAACTTGCTCTCGTCTGCCAGAACGAAACGTTCCTTGCAGTTTTCCATGGATTTTTTCTTCACCATCGCCTCTTTTAACTCCGGTGTGGAATAGCCTTTCTGAAGGCTGACACCGTTTGCACCCCAGAAGCCTTTGGTGAAATTGTATTTTTCCAATGCTGCGACTGCCTCTTCTCCTACGATCGCCTCTGTGACCGCTTTGAACTCGCCACCCAGGAGATACACGGTAAACCCTCTCTCTGCCAGGCGCTTCGCATGGCTGATCGCATTTGTCACAAACACCGCCTGATGGCTCGTGATGTATTCGATCATCAGCTCTGTTGTCGTTCCTGCATCCAGATAAACAAAATCACCCGGTGCGATCTGTTCTGCGGCGTATTTTGCAATTTTGTTCTTTGCGTCACGATTCTTTTCTTTCCGGCTGACGACGTTGTCATCCTTAGTACTGTACGCCATCGTTTTAAGGATTGCCCCACCGTGAACCTTCGTCAACTGACCGTTTGCATCCAGTGCATTCAGATCCCTTCGTATCGTAGATTCCGAAGCGTTAAGTTCTGTCATCAACTGCTGTACTGTCACACTCCCCATACTTTCCAGTATGGATAATATCTTCGCAAATCGTTCCTCTGTCAGCATTTATTCCCCTCCATTTTCCGTCAACATCATTCATATCCGTTCATCCTTATATCTGAATTATAGATTCACATTCCGTCACAGTCAATCATTTTCAGTCAAAATCATTCACAAAAATGATTATTTAAAATTGTGCAGAAGTTACAAGAGCGGCATTTGATAAACTTATTCCTCGCTGATTATGTAACAGAAACATTGCAACATAATTTTCTGTTACAGTCGCATCCCTGCGGAGCGTTTTACTTTATAGGAATATTGCTTCGCAATTTCCTATAAAGTAAAAACTGCTGCACAGTGAGATCTGATTTACTTGCGTCTCTCTGTACAACAGTTTCTACATTTTTGTTGTGATTTATTTATTTTCTTTTTTAAACCGTGCGATCGCATCTATGATCTTAAAGCTTTCGATCATGACTACTTCCGCATTTCTTGTCTTAAATTTCCGGACCATCTCATCAAATGGAAGCCCTGCAATGTAACACCGCAGTGCCATAATGATCGCGCTGTGCGTCACGATCAGCACATCTCCGTTTTCCCGTTTCATAATATATTCCATAGCATCCAGCGTGCGTTTTACCACATCATTGTAACATTCACCGCCTCCCGGTGTGCGCACATAGCGGCGGTCTTTTCTCCACTCCTGATATTCCGGACTGTTTTCCCGCTCGATCACACGCCAGTTGGAACCTTCCCAGCTTCCGAGGTTCATCTCCACCAGTCCATCCAGCGGAATACAGGTCGCATGCAGCGCTTCCGCAGCGATACGTGCCGTCTCTGCCGCCCGAAGCTGCGGTGAATGATAGACATGTTTTACCGAAATATCTTCTTCCACCAGCTGGCACGCCAGTTCCTTCGCCTGCCGGATTCCATTTTCATTCAGTGGAATATCGGTTTTTCCCTGAATCTTCTTTTTTACATTCCACTCTGTTTCACCATGACGTACAAAATATAGTTTCATCGCTCGTCCTTTTCTATGATAAAAATAAGACCATCTGTATTTCATCCCGGTAGCTTCCGTCTTTCAGTTTAAACGCATGAGGTTCTCTTCCCCACTCGCGAAAACCTAATTTTTCATACAGACGGATTGCTGCCACATTGTCATCAAAAACACCCAGTTTCAGCTGCTCAAGTTCTGTTTTTCTGGCGTTTTCGATCGCATATTCCATCAACTGCCTTCCAAGTCCTATTCCGCAGTATCTTTGTAGGATAAAAATTCCGATCCCCGCCTTATGCCGGAATTTGATGTGATTTCCCTCTTTTAAAACCATGACACAGCCAATCATCTGCTCTTTCCGAAACGCTCCGATCAAAAATTCTTCCCTGCGCTCTGCTATGTCTGAAATCATCGCCTCTGCTGCTTCCGCTGTAAAATCTGTCTCCTCCGGGTATCTCGCCAGAAAGTAAGTCTCACGGTAAGTGATGTCACGCACCTCTGAAAAAGTTTCTGCGTCCTGCTTCCCCGGACTGCGCAGCGTTATGTTCTGTCCATTTATCACAATCTGTTTCTCTTCTATCTGCATATGCGGCTATCTCCTATGAGGATATTTTAACATATGGGATTCGACTAACAAAGATTTTTTTTTCTTCCTGATAATGGTTCGATCTTCAAAGTGTACCCCAACGGTGTTAAAATTTTTAACAGACTGTCAATCTGGGGTGAATGCACTGCCTTTTCCATTCTTGCGATCACCGGTTGAGTCACATTACATTTTTCTGCCAATTGTGCCTGTGTCAGTCCCTGTTCTTCACGGATTTTTATCATGGTACGGATCAAATCCTTTTCAATCTGAACAATCGCTTCATCTTTGTCATCAATCTTTAATTCCCCACGAACAGTTTCCCATGTTTTTGCCATGCTATTTTTCCATCCTTTCTCTGTAATCTTGCAGATTATTGACTGCCTTTTCTAATTCTCTCTTAGGTGTTTTTCTGGTTTTCTTTTTAAAATGATGTAATAAAATAAATGTGTCATTCTCGTAATATGCATATAATATCCGATTTTCCAGTGGTCTGAGTTCCCATATTTCTCCGTATAAATGTTTTGTAATTGGTTCTCCTATTCTCGTCCCTATTTCTTCAAGCATATCAATGTATGCAACTATTTTATTCAAATTTATACGTGCATTTTTATTTCCATTATCTGCTTTCCTTTTTAACTCTATTAAATACCTTTGTAGTTCACATTTCCCATTTTTATCTTCATAAAAAATAATTTTGAACAATTCTTCTCCTCCTAATTATATTAATCATAAATTAATTTTTCAATAACAAATTTGTTATTTTTTTATTTAAAATCTCCCCTTCTTTAGAATGTACTTTTACTGAAATAATGCCCTTTATACTGTGCGATAATCACTGTTCCCGCGGAGGAAATCGCACTGTAAACCGCATAGATTATCATGTAAAGTGGCGATACCAGACTGACAGCCGACACCGATTCCTGACTAGACGAACTGATCATCGCTGTTGTAAGCAGTGCGATCACGCTGATACAAAACTGGTCAAAAGTAAGCAGCACCAGCATTGCAAATATCTCCTGACAGGAAAAATATTCCCCTTTTTGTGCATGCTCTGTGATACTGAAAAGCAGGGCGAATGTATTCGCTTCTTACGCTCATACTATCGCCCTGCCTGTAAAATGTCATTGTGTAAAATTGGGATATTTGGGATAATCCTTGCCGCTTTACTGATGTGTGATAAAGAAGCAATAGAAGCGTAAAAAATTTTGCCGTTCCTATCCGCACTTAGCTCTTGTGTCGGATAGGTCGGGCGGTTATTCGGGCAAGTCCACCTTGCCAACAAAAGA
>OFMF01002606.1_pt1 | contig 10734 bp, 9 predicted proteins | sample 1541771 | NCBI WGS metagenome assembly OFMF01 (sample SAMN04209235, study PRJEB22552) | human gut metagenome | biome: gut; material: feces | host: Homo sapiens | place: USA: Oklahoma
GCTTTGCGGCAGTGTATTTTCCGGTTATGAAATTCATATGGGACATACAACAGGAAACGGAAAAAACCCGTTCTCCAGAATCCGGACGCTGACAAACGGAAGCACAGAAGCAGAGGAGGACTGGCAGGCAGACGGCGCAGTCTGCGGCAATGTTGCCGGTACTTATGTGCACGGACTTTTTGAAGACGGGTCGCTGACAAAAAATCTGTGTAGCGCGCTGCTTTCCAAAAAGGGAATCTGTGCAGAGGCGCTGACACAGGATTATGCGGCATTTAAGGAAAGTCAGTATGATCTTCTGGCAGCTGAAGTCAGAAAAGCACTGGATATGGAACAGATTTACCGGATGATGGAGAAGCAGGAGGGCGACAGATGAGCTATCAATATGTACTGCCGGGTGAAATTGAAAAACGTAGTTTTGAGATCCTTACGAAGGAGCTGGGTGACCGGAAGCTTTTACCGGAAAACGAGCCGGTTATCAAACGGGTGATTCATACGACGGCGGATTTTGACTATGTAGACAACCTTGTTTTTTCGGACGGCGCGGTAACAAAAGCTGTGGAAGCATTCAAAGCCGGGGCTGGAATTGTGACAGATACGCAGATGGCCCTTTCCGGCATCCATAAAAGCACTCTGGAGAGCTTTGGCGGGACCGCACGTTGTTTTATGAGCGATCCGGAAGTGGCAAGGCTTGCGAAAGAAAGACAGACGACCCGCGCGTGGGTGAGTATGGAGGAAGCGGCCAGGCTTCCGGGCAGATGGGTTTTTGCGATCGGGAATGCGCCGACCGCGCTGATTCGCCTGCATGAGCTGATCCTGGAGAAAAAAGTGGATCCTGTGCTGGTCATCGGGGTTCCGGTGGGCTTTGTCAATGTAGTTGAGTCCAAGGAGAAGATTATCGAGCTGGGTGTTCCCGCTATTGTTGCGAGGGGGCGAAAAGGCGGAAGCAACATTGCTGCAGCTATTGTCAATGCCATTCAGTACAAAATAGAAACATAAAAACCATGCCTCCAAATAACCATCGGGAAAGGTAGCCTTGCCATTTCATCAATACAATCAAGCCAATCAAGCACCCCAATATTCCCGTGCCAGAAACAAGCACAGGCAAGGCGCCTTGAAAAAAATGATCGGATACAAAAATTCCGGCGACTAGAGGTATAGTCAACCGGAACATGGAACAAGGCTTTACAGCCGCTATATTTCGCACTTTGGTTTTAAGCTCAAAGAGATTTCAACCGATGTATCATGTCTGACATATCAGGAGCTTTGAACACAGCATTTCCTGCCACCAGCACGTCCGCTCCAGCCTCTACAAGCTGTCTGCCGGTTTCCAGGTTCACTCCCCCGTCAACCTCTATCAATGCCTGCGAACCTGTATTCGTTATCAATTCACGTAATTCCCTCACCTTATCCAGGGTATGTACAATAAATTTCTGACCACCAAAACCGGGATTCACACTCATCAGCAACACCATATCCACGTCACGGATAATATCGGCCAACATAGCTACAGGAGTAGAAGGATTCAATGTGACAGCCGCTTTCATTCCGGCATCCTTTATCTGTTGCACCACTCTATGCAAGTGTACACAGGCTTCATAATGCACATTCATCATCATTGTTCCCAAATCTTTCACTTCTTTAATGAATTTCTCAGGATTAACAATCATCAAATGTACATCCAAAGGTTTTTCAGACAACTCGGCTACATATTTCAATACAGGAAAACCAAAAGAAATATTCGGTACAAACACACCATCCATTATATCAATATGCAGCCAGTCGGCATCACTACGATTTATTTGTTCTATATCTGCCTGTAGATTAGCAAAATTGGCAGACAACAAAGAAGGGGATATCAGAGGTCTATTCATGGTTCACTGTTCTTATTCTTTTTATACAGAACAAAGATAACCATATTTTATATAAGAACAGTGAAAAAGTTCATTTTATTTCGGCAAAGTAAACCGCACACCCAACTGTATATTAAAATTAAAAGGATGTTCCTTGCGAATCGTATTTACATTACTGCCGTCATCAAAGTAATAAACAACTCCCGGCTCCGCATAAATACCCAATTTCTCCGTAATCTTAAACTGCGCACCTGCCGCTGCGGACAAAGACCATTGCAAAGGTTTCACTTTGACATTTTCCTCCCCTCCCGAAAACTGTTCATCTTTTCCTGCATTTGATGTAGAAACACTGCCGATAATGCTCCGCTTTCCAGACACACATTTTTCTACCGCTCCACCTGCCGAGGCATACACTTCAAACCGCTTGTTACTCCATATATTCCGGTTCACTTTCAGAGGAATACCCACATAATGCAGTTTCTCTTCCCAACCATAATTGTTTTTTTCGGTTCCCGAACGTGTTTCGGATGAAAGCTGGGTATAAGTCACCCCGGTTTCTACAGCCCAATCATCACTTAAATCAAAACGAAGGGAAGCTCCAAAAGTAACAGGCATACGATATTTTATATCAGACTGCGCATCCTTTCCTTCCGACAAGTTATTGAACTGAACCAGCTTATCAATTTCAGCCCTTGTTTCCACTCCATAAGCGCTATTCATTGTTGCATTCCTTGTGCCATTAGGCAAAGGCAAATATCCATCCATACTAGTCGAGGATGAAAAGGTTCCATTACCGGTAGAAAGTCCTACCGACCAGTTTCTGTCCTTCTTTCTATGAGGAGCCACGTAAGCGTAATTCGTTTTGGCAGCCGAATAGGAAGATCTGCCGGCCTGTTTCTGCTGTTTTTGTTCCACTATAACAGATTCCTCTTTCTGCTCTTCAATATAATTTTCCTCTATTTGTATCTCTTCCACCTCTTTATTTAGCAAAACCTCCTGTTCGGCAGCCAATGCCTCTGCCTTAGCAACCCCACCAACTTTTACATGTTGTTTTTTCCCAGAGCGGGCAGCAGGAACTACCAAGGCCATAGGTTGCTCAGGAGTGATTGATCCCGGCACCAACTCATCGGGTTCGTGCATTACATTCAACTCTGCCGACTGTTTCTCCAAATAGTTTGCAGAAGGTGACTGCCAAAACCATACGGTCAATGAAGACACAACCACTAACAAGGCAACAGCTGCTACAGCCTGCCAGCGGCGCCACATCGGAATTACTTTCGGAACCGTATCCAGTTCCTTTTCCAACTGTTCCCAAAGATCAGCAGGAGCCGGTTCCGAATAGCCCTCCATCCGGATGCGGAAATTTTTTATCCATTTATCTTTTTCTTTCATTCCTATATCCTCTTTCTATAATCATTTATTTTTTTCATCAATAAGGTTTTGGCTCTGTATAATTGAGATGATGACGTATGTTCTGTAATTCCTAGCATTTCAGCAATCTCCTTATGTCCCTTTTCTTCTAATACATATAAATTAAAGACCGTTCTATATCCATCCGGAAGCTCTTTAATGAATTGCATTAAAACAGATTGGGGTATTTGCTCAAAATCATCCTCATCTCCATCTATCACATCGGGCAACTCTTCGACTATCACTTCCTGATTTGTAGAAGCTTTCTTGCGAAGATAGCCCAGTGCTTCATTTACCATAATACGTGTCAGCCATGCTTTCAATGACCCCTCTCCTTTATAAGTAAATTGACTGAATGAACGAAATATATTCAAAAATCCATCATGTAAGACATCCTGTGCCACTTCCCTATCACCTGTATAACGAACACAAATGGCCATCAATTGCCCGGCATAACGCTCATACAATTGCTTGCGTGCAAGGTTATCGCCCTTGCCGCAACGTTCCACCAATTCTGTTTCATTCATTGTTTGTGACACTTCTTTATTGGATAAATGATAAGACTGCAAAAATACTGCATCCGGAAGAATAAAATTTTTGCTTAAGCAGATTTAACATTTTTACAAGCAGTAAACTTACTATCTTCGCATTTAAGCGATAGAAACAATTCTAGAAACAGAAAATATGAGAAAATATAAAGCGACAGTTCTTGTAATAATTATGGTAATGCTGATTCCATTTACTCAGTCTTGCCTGAATGACTATGATGATGACATCTACGACATACAAGCAGAAATGCCTTTTAACGCCGCTTTAGCAACCGTAGTAACTCCCAGTGAAGTACCCGGTGAAGCAGTGATAGAAAGCGATAATGATGGAATCGCATACGTAGTGAATCCCGATAAATTAACACGTTTTGAAACAAATAATCCGGGACAACGTATTTTTTATACCTATATAAATGCAGCCAATCCGACCGGAGATGCAAGTAAGAAAGGACCTTTTATTTCTATAGATTACTTGCAGAAGATCTTAACCAAACCAATGGATACACTAAAAGAAAACGATGAAGATATTTACGGACATGATGGAATCAACCTCATCACTCCCATTATGGGTAAGACACACCTGACCCTTATGTTCCAAATATTAGGTTTCAACTCTAATATCAAACATCGGATCAGCCTTGTAGCCACAGAAGGAACTGTTCCTGACGCAAACGGATATATGGCTGTAGAATTACGCCACAATGCCGAAGGTGACAGACAGGAATATCCGAGTTCCGGTTATGTATCCTTCCCTTTATTGGATGTTCCCGGATATAAAGAGGGTAAGCTACAAGGATTTAAAATAAAAATGAATACCATTAACAATGGCGAAGAAACCGTTACAGTAAGTTATAATAAAAGTAAATCTACAAACTTTCCGTTCATACAGAAAGGTATATCCAACACAAAAATTAAATGATTCTTAACAACTCCTTGTCTTATTGTAACGAAAAGGCTGTATCCGAAAATCTTTCGATACAGCCTTTATCATTTATTCTACCTTATTATTATCCGAAGTTCTGTAGCCTCTCAAAAAATCAGCCACATTCATACGTTTCTTTCCTGCCAGCTGCAAAGTAAGCACATTAATAAAACCATCTTTTACAGCCACCTGAAAATAGGTCTTCATATCCGTACGGATATCGCCTATATTCATCTCATGGGAAGCAAAAACTTTCTCCGTTTCATATATTTTTAAAACCTGACGTGTTCCATCAGCCACACACAGTTCGGTCCATGCAGCCGGATAAGGAGACAGCCCGCGAATAAAGTCATAAATCTGCTTCACACCTTTATTCCAGTCTATACGGCAAGTTTCTTTAAATATTTTCGGTGCCGGACGCAACTCCGTTTCCTGCCGGATCAAACTTTCCTGAGGAACAGGTTTCACACTTCCATTCAAAATAGCATCCACGGTTTCCAAAACCAAATCTCCCCCCAAATACATCAGCTTATCATGTACTATTTCCACATTATCCGTATCAGCAATAGGAACGCGCACCTGTTGGATAATCTCACCGGTATCTATCTCATGTTTCAAGAAAAAAGTCGTAATACCAGTTTCCGTATCTCCGTTTATCACCGCCCAATTTATAGGAGCAGCTCCTCTATATTGAGGTAATAAAGATGCATGCAAGTTAAATGTGCCCAAACGCGGCATATTCCATACTATTTCGGGAAGCATACGGAAAGCAACTACAATTTGTAAATCGGCTTGTAAAGACCGGAGTTCCTCTATAAAAGCCTCATCCTTCAATTTCTCCGGCTGAAGTATCCTCAGACCTTGAGAAACAGCATATTCTTTCACCGGACTAGGTTGCAGCACACTGCCATGTCGTCCCATCGGTTTGTCGGGCATAGTTATCACACCTACTACATTATAGCCTCCTTCAACCAATCTTTTCAGGCTCTCCACCGCAAAATCGGGAGTACCCATATATACGATCCGCAAATCTTTCTTTTCCATATACTTACATTATTTAATCTTCAGAGAAATCAACCAACACCTGCCGGTACGAATTAAATATTTTGGACTTGGAAACAAACCCTTTGTATTTTCCCTCTTCATTAATCACAGGCAGGTTCCAGGCCTTTGTATCATCAAACTTCTTCATCACTTCTTCCATTGAATCAGTAACATTGATCCGTGCCGGAGGAGAAATCATAAATTTTTCCACCTTGAAACGATGGTATAATTCCTGACGGAACATAATATTACGGATATCATCCAATACCACAATGCCCAAAAGTTCTCCATTGACATCCACTACCGGAAACAAATTGCGTTTAGCCTGCGAAATGACTTTAACCATTTCACCTAAATCCATATCAGGACGCACTTTCTCAAAATCAGTTTCAACCACACTGTCAATATTCATCAGAGTCAATACGGCCTTGTCTTTATGATGCGTTATCAATTCACCTTTCTTAGCCAAACGCATAGAATAAATACTATGCGGCTCGAATATCATAATGGTAAGATAAGAGCTGACAGATACCATCATCAGCGGAAGGAACAAATCATACCCGCCAGTCAGTTCTGCAATCAGAAAAATACCAGTCAGCGGAGCATGCATTACTCCCGACATCAATCCCGCCATTCCCAACAAGGCAAAATTTTTCTCCGGGATATAAGGACCTACATGCAGTTCATTACAGAAATGAGCGAAGATAAACCCGGTGATACACCCCAAGAACAAACTGGGAGCAAAAATTCCCCCGCAACCACCACCGCCATTCGTTGCACTGGAAGCAAAGACTTTGAAAAGTACAATCATGGCCAAATAAACGAGTAACAAATTATCGAACCCATAAAAGATAGAGTTATTCATTACTGTATTCCAGTCATGATTGGTTACGCCATTCAGCAATAAATTAATAGTATCATATCCTTCACCATACAATGGAGGAAACAAGAAAATCAATATGCTCAGCATTGCACCGCCTATAGCCAGCTTGATATACGGATTACTATATCGACGAAATATATTCTCCACAGAATTCATAGCCCGCGTAAAATACAAAGAAACCAACCCGCACGCAATGCCTAACAGAATTGCCGAAGGAATGCGCTCCATCAGAAACGGTTCATCCATATGGAACTTGAACATGGCATCGGGACCGGTAAGAATATAAGAAACAGTAGCTGCCGTGACACAGGAAACAAGAAGAGGCAACAATGATGCCATCGTCAGATCAATCATCAAGACTTCCAAAGTAAAAACCAAGCCTGCAATAGGAGCCTTAAAAATACCGGCCACAGCACCTGCCGCACCACACCCCACCAACAGCATCAGGGTCTTATGCTCCATCTTGAATACACTTCCCAAATTAGAACCGATAGCCGATCCGGTCAGCACAATCGGAGCCTCTGCACCTACGGAACCACCAAAACCGATAGTAATGGCACTGGCTATCACAGACGACCATGTATTATGCCGCTTGATGCGGCTTTGGCGACGGGATATGGCATATAATATTTTCGTCACCCCATGACTGATGTCATCTTTCACAATATAACGAATGAACAATCCGGTAAGAAAAATACCAAAAACCGGATACACCAAATACAACCAGTTGACTCCTGTAGAATCAAAATTTTCAGTCAGAAATTCCTTGATCCATTCTACTAGAAACTTCAGAAACCATGCGGCCAATGCCGTAAAAATACCAGCAAGAAAACTTAATATAAGAATAAAGTGTTTCTCTTTTATCTTCTTTTCGCGCCATAAGATAAAGCGCTGTAACCAACTTTTCTTATTTTCGTCTATAATTGCGTCCATTCCTTTTTTTACTCTCTAATAATCTTCACTTCTCCCCCTTTACCCAGTTTGATAATGCTGGATGGTTTGGGATGCCCCACTTCATCTTGTCTATACTCCACAATATAGTCTACAGCTTGTTTTACTTCTTCACTGATTTCACTGAAGTTGGCAGGTGAAGGCTGACCGCTGATATTGGCAGAAGTCGACACAATAGCTTTACGAAACCGGAAACAAAGTTGTTTGGAGAATTCCTCAGCCGTAACACGAATACCTACACTGCCGTCCTCAGCCAGCAAATTCTCAGCCAGATTACGTGCCCCATCATAAATAATAGTCAATGGTTTTGTGGTAAACTCAATCAAATCCCAAGCTACCGCAGGTACATCACTAACATAAAAATTTACTTTTACCGTACTGTCCACCAATACAAGCATCGCCTTACTGTCAGCACGCTTCTTTATATCATAAACTCGTTTCACCGCCTCCGGATTAGTTGCATCACAACCTATTCCCCAAATAGTATCAGTAGGATAAAGAATCACTCCTCCCTTCTGCATCACTTCACAGGCTCTCTTCAAATCCTCTCTAAAATCTCCGTTCATATCGTTTTTTATTATTTGGTTCTCATTTTAACAAGTTGCAAATGTAGCAAATCCTCTTGATAATGACGAGTTAAACCCGAAAAAAAGATACCTTGATTGTTTTCCGAAACAGTCAAGGCATCTTGTCCACACAATAAGGATACTAATTCTCCCTTTATCTTCTATTTTAAAACAAAGTATTCGTATCCTCCACCAGCCTGCCCATAGCCCAAGCCGCCCGGATATTCAGTTCTCTATCCAAAATCAACACATCGGCATCCATATCTTTCTGCAATGCCCCCTTCCGGTCATCCACTCCCATAATCCGTGCCGGAGTTTCAGAAGCCATCCGCACGGCATCGGCCAGCGGAATACCAGCTTTTACCATTGTCCGTACCAATACATCCATGGTTGCTATGCTACCTGCCAATGAAGAATGATCAGCCATTTTGCATACACCATCTTCTATAATCACATTAGGATCTGTTATTTCCATTCCATCAGCAGCGGCATATGCCAAAGCATCCGTAACCAAACAAGTTTTTTCCACTCCCTTCAACTTATAAGCCAACCGAAGAATAGTAGCAGGTAAATGGATACCGTCGGCAATCAATTCAATGGTCATTCCGTCTGTCAGATAAACACTTTCCACTGTCCCTTCGTATTTATATTCACGACATTTATGGAATCCCGGCATACCGTTATAGAAATGGGCAGTATGAGTAAACCCAGCTTCAAACGCAGCTTTTATCCCCTCGTATTCCGATTCTGTATGTGACACAGCCACTAATATACCTTTTGATTTCAAATAGCGGGCAAATTCCAACGCGCCCGGAAGTTCAGGTGAAGCGTCCCAACGCTTGATGCAGTCAGTACTTTCCAATAAAGAAGTATATTCCTCTTTATCAGGATTCTTCAATTTCCCGGCAAACTGCTCACCTGCTCTTTTCGGATTCAGATAAGGACCTTCTACATGCAACCCCAACACAGGACTGTCCTTCTCGTTCATCAAGGTTTCGCACACAGTTACCGCCTTACGGATTTCTGAAAAAGGAGAAGAAGACAAAGTTGGGAAAATACTGGTCGCCCCATGCTTCTGATGCGCTTTTACAGCTGCGCGAAACGCCTCTTCCGTACATTCATTAAAATCGTGACCACCACCGCCATGAGCATGCATACACACATATCCGGGTACAATATACATCCCTTTAGCATCAATCAATTTTGCACCGATCAGTGCCAGGTCACAGTTAGTCACTTCCAATATTTTATTATCCCGTATCAGTACAGAGCCTTCGTCCAGCCAACCTTGCGGAGTAAAAATCTTGCCGTTAATAATTTGAGTCAACATGATTAGCGAGTATTAGATAATATTTATTCAACGTTTTTTTGTAACAACAAAAGTAAACACTTCTATTGAAAAAGAAAAGTAAAACCTTTATTATCTTTTTTGTTTCTTCAATGAGAATATAGGCAAAAACAAAAATATTCCAAGTATAGACATAACTAACCCGCCTATAGTACCTGCTGCCAAAGGGAACCAGAAAGCCTCTTTTCCATCTCCCACCATAAAAGGAATAAATCCCAGAATAGTAGAAACGACCGTCAGAAAGATAGGCAGAATTTTCGAATTCCATGCCTTGGTGAAGGCACGTACCGGTAATAACAGAGGATACCTTTTTCTTATCGCATTATATTCATTTAGAATATAAATACTGGCATTTACTGTAATACCGCAAAGTAATACAAAAGAAGCAAATCCCCCCTGATCAAAATTCAGTCCGAAAAGATAAAACGTAAGGAATACGCCGATATAGGATATCGGAATAACAAAAATGATAGCCAAAGGCTGTTTCAAGGAATTAAACAAAATAGCCGTCGTAAAGAAAATAATGGCGATTACAATCAACAGCAATGCGTATTGCTTGTTATCTTTCTTATTCCATGACCAGTAATCCTGCTCATTTTCGGCTGTATATCCCATAGGCAATATCTTATTAAATTCTTCCAAGTCTTTCTTCAACAGTTTTTTTCCTTGTTCGGAAGAACCGATATATTCATATTGCAGACAAAGCCGGTATTGCTGGTTTTCTTTAGCGACTTTCTGAGGTGACTGTCCCTTCCGGACAGTAGCGAAATCAGCCAGTTTATAAGAACGGCCATCAATAAAAAAGGGTATATTGACCAATCCCCATACATCATATCGTTGTCCCTGAACCGATGAAAGTTTCAATTGCTCCGTCTGACTATCAAACAACACGTTACCACAATAAATATCCCTTCCGAAAACAGGGCGCAAAGCGGCGAACAGCTGCGTGGCTGTAATATGCTCTTTCGCCATCCTCAACCTGTCCAAATCCAGATAGAACTCGCTATAATCATCTTTCCACCAAGAGAACTCCGAATTTACCGTAACCTCTTTAATACGACGGTGTAATAACAACTTCTCTTTCAGCTGTTCTGTCCAATAAGAAAGTTCGTCATAATTATATCCATACAGTTTCACACGGAAACTTCCCGCACTCTCACGCACATCGTTACTGAAGCCCTGATCCTGCAAACCATATACACTCCAGCTACC
>OFMF01002612.1_pt1 | contig 10716 bp, 13 predicted proteins | sample 1541771 | NCBI WGS metagenome assembly OFMF01 (sample SAMN04209235, study PRJEB22552) | human gut metagenome | biome: gut; material: feces | host: Homo sapiens | place: USA: Oklahoma
TTTTATACATTTAAAAACCGAGATTTACAATAGTAAATCTCGGTTTTTGTTATTTGTTATTTATAAATCGGAAACACAAAAATCATTTGTATCGACAAATAAAAAAAACAGGCTATGAAATCAGTGTAGAAAACTACGCTAAATTTCACAGCCTTTTCTTTATCTATTATTCTTTTTCACAATCACAGTCACAACCGCAGTCGCACTCATCGTCAAAATCAAACTCAAGAAGTTCTGAACAGTTTGGACACTCAATTTCACCTTCAGCAGCTGTTTCTTCATCAATGATGATTGACTCGCCGCAGTTAGGGCAAATTACTTCGTATTCAACATCTTCTTCATCGCAACAACAATCGCAGTCGTCTTCGTCATATACATACTCTTCAAGTTCTGCGAGATCCTCGTCGATTTCGTCGATTGTATCGTTGAGTTCTGCAACATCTTCGTTTACAAACTCAATATCTTCACAAATGCTGTCAAGAACATCTACGATAGCTTTAATAGCTTTTGCTTCTTTTGACTTTTGGTCAAGGTCAAGTCCGTCGATAAGACCTTTAAGGTAACCGAGTTTTTCAATAGTTTCCATAATGATTACTCCTTTATTATGCTCTTTCCATATATTCACAAGTACGAGTATCTACTCTGATACTGTCGCCCTCGTTGATGAAAAGCGGTACTTTGATTTCTGCACCTGTTTCAAGAACAGCCGGTTTAAGAGTATTTGTAGCTGTATTGCCTTTGAAACCTGGGTCTGTCTTTGTAACTTCAAGTGTAACAAATGTAGGTGGTTCAACACCGAAAACCTTACCTTTGTACGAAAGAATACGGCAAATGTCGTTTTCTTTTACGAACTTAAAGTTGTCTGAAAGGTCTGATTCTGCAACGGGAATCATATCAAAAGTTTCTTGGTCCATAAAGTAGTAAAGACCTTCGTCGCTGTAAGAATAAACCATTTCTTTTCTTTCAATGTATGCTGTCGGGAACTTTGCGGTAGGGTTAAAAGATGTTTCTGTAACCGCACCGGTAATAACATTTCTCAATTTTGTTCTAACAAATGCAGCGCCCTTGCCCGGCTTTACATGCTGGAATTCAATAATTTGATATACTTGACCTTCCATTTCAAATGTAACGCCATTTCTAAAATCGCCTGCTGATACCATTCGATATATACCTCCAAATATTTACTACAAAGATATTTTATAATATTTGCAATAATAAATCAATACCTTTTTTATAACTATTCTTGCCAAAACCGCAAATTTGTGCTTTACAGACATCTGTAATTACAGATACCTTTCTAAAGTCCTCTCGTGAATGTATGTCGCTCATATGAACTTCTACAAAAGGAGTGTACTCTTTTACGCACTCAATAGCATCTCTGATGGCGTAACTGTAATGAGTATATGCACCCGCATTTATTACCACGCCGTCGTACTTATTCATAGAAGAATGAATTTCATCTATAATCGCACCTTCACTGTTACTTTGAAAAAAAGAAATGCAAACGCCTTTTTCTTCGGCATACTGCTCAATCTCTTTATTTATATCTTCCAAAGTTTCGGCACCGTAAACGCTCTTTGAACGAATACCTGTCATATTGAGATTTGGCCCGTTTAAAACAAGAATTTTCATAAACATACTTCTTTCATAATTTGATACTTTAATGCAAAATAATTGATATAACTAATATAATATTAATTACATTATATATTAAACAACAAGAAATATCAAATCTACAAGGTAACACCCTGTTTAAATTAAAAAGGAGCGTAAAATAACGCTCCTAAATAATTATTTGAACTTTCTCTTACGAGCAGCTTCGCTCTTCTTTTTACGAGCAACAGAAGGCTTCTCATAATGTTCTCTTTTTCTAACTTCCTGAATAATACCATCACGAGAAGTTTGACGCTTAAATCTTCTTAATGCGCTATCAAGAGATTCATTTTCTTTTACTTTAACCTGACTCATTACAATTCCCTCCCTCCGAACTCGTTATCGGGGGTATTTGAATACTTCTAAATAACCACGAGTGAGATTATATACAATTTAAAGGCAAATGTCAAGAACTTTAACACGAATTGTCAACAAAATATTAACTTTTTCGTCAAATTTTTTATTTTCCTAAAGAAATATTAATTTTAGTTGACAAACTGACTGTCAAATGCTATTATGCAAGTGTGATAGCACGAATATCACACTTGTTATTTTAAGGGAAGTGATGTAGCTGATTTTTATTGACCTGTATAGCAGAACACCGATATACGAGCAGATAAAAGAACAGATTTTACTTAACATTAAACAGGGCGAATATAAACCCGACGAACAACTGCCGTCAATTCGCTCATTGGCAGGTGAACTGAATTTGAATGTAAATACGGTAAAGCGTGCTTTTAAAGAACTTGAAATGAGCGGCATAATTTACTCTGTTTCAGGAAAAGGAAGTTATGTTTCCCACAATGCAAAAAGCAACGATATTTTAGAAAACTCGGCAAAAAAAGAAATTATCGATGCCGTGCTTTCTGCAAAAGAAATAGGATTGACAGAAAATACGGTACTTGAATTAGTACATAAAATATACGAGGAAGGTAAGCAGTATGATTGAGATTAAAAACATCAGCAAATCTTTTGATACAAAAAAAGCGATAGAAGATATCAGTTTTACCGTGAACAACAGTTCAATATACGGGCTGATAGGATACAACGGAGCAGGAAAAACAACACTTTTAAAAATAGCTGCAGGGGTAATAACCGCCGACAACGGAGCTGTTCTTTTAGACGGAGAAAACAGTTTCAACAACAATTCAAACAGAAAAGACTTATTTTTTCTTTCGGATGATTTATACACACCGAGTAACTACAATTTGAAAAAAACGGCAAAATACTATTCGGAATATTTTGAAAAATTTTCTTTTAAAACTTTTGATAAGTTAGTAAAATTATTTGAACTTCCGACAGACAAACCGATAAGAAGTTTTTCAAAAGGAATGAAAAGACAATCAGAAATCATCCTTGCATTGTCTGCACATCCGAAATACTTGCTGTTAGACGAATGTTTTGACGGAGTTGACCCTGCAAAAAGGCTCCTTATTAAAAACCTGTTTTTCGACTATATAGCCGATTATGAGGCATCAATAATAATCAGTTCTCACAACTTGGCTGAACTTGCCGATTTATGCGACCATATCGGTTTGATTAATAAAAATCACTTAGTGTTAGATATTGACAAAGACAATTTAGATACAAAGTTCAGAATAATTAGCGTTAAATTTGACCGAAACATATCTGAAAACGATTTTAAACATTTAGAAAATATCAAACTCGTGTCAGATAAAAATTCGGCAGTAATAAAAACTTTTGACCACGCAGACGAAACAGAAGAAAAAATCAAGGCAATGTCCCCTACTCACTTCCAAAGCACAAATATGAGCCTTGAAGAAATTTTTATATCTCAAATGGAGGAAAACAAATATGACTATTCAGAAATCTTCCAATAAAATTAAACTTAACGACTTAAAGGTACAATTTTTATCTTTGAGAACATGGATTTATCCGCTTTTAACATTTATATTTTTATCACTCGGAAATTTATATTCGATAAAAACAAGTTACAACAATATAGGTACGGATGCAAAAAACTACATTTTCAATTTTGGCTCAAGTTACGGTGTGGATTTTGCAATCTTTCAAAGTATATACGAATGGTATCCGTTATTCATTTTAACAGGTATTTTGAGTGCATTTATTGTTTTTGACATCAACTTTTCAAAAAAGAAATCAACAACAATTATGTCATTCGCTCTCAAAAGAAGCGACTTATTCACAAACCGTGTAACAGCTACTGCCGTATGGTTTATAATATCACTTTTACTTTCTCAAATCACGGCGGCTGTTATCAATACTGTTTATTTTGGTTTTTCTGTACAAATGATTTCGGCACTTGCAATATTATTTCTCATTTTATTTGCCGAAACAGCATTTGGCTTTTGTGTCGGAATTCTTTCTGCAAGTCTTTCAACGCACAAGTTTGAATACTTTATCTCGTCAATTTCTATTTCAATCATTCCTTTTGTGATTACAAAGTTCATTTCAAACGGTGCAAACATTGTATTTAACGGTTCCGGATACCGTAAAACCAACTATCTTTTCGGAACAAATCTTGCAACAACAGAAAACAAACTCTCATTTTTGAACCCGTTTTCTTCTATAATAAGAGTATCTGAAAACAATTTAGGTCAAGAAGATTTACTTAAAATAGACAGATTTATTTCACTAAAAAAAGGAAGCGAACTTGTATTTACATTTGCAGATTTTCTTCCTATAATGATTATCTTTGCTTACTGTTTAATTTCAGTATTACTCGCATATAAAATATTTAAAAACAAAAAATTTGAAAATATCGGAGGATTTTTCAGCGATAGCCGTTCAATAGGTGTTGTGATTTTTTCTTTAACAACTCTTATGATTGCAGAACTTTTCAAATTCAACGATACTTATGAAAACACAATCGGAACATTTTTGCCTACTGTAATAATTTCCGCTGTTGGAATACTGATACTTTCAATCATATCACTTAAAAGAAAACAGGCAAAAAAACTATTCATATCTTTAGGTATTGCTCTTGCATTTTCAGCAACCTCATTTGCCGTACTTGCCGTAACAGGCTCAAACTATTCAAAATATATTCCTGAAGTTTCCGAAATTAAAAGTGCATATATTTCCGAAAGCGGAAAAACATTTCTTTCCGACTCTTCCTTTGACAACAGTACCCCTGCTCTTAACAGCGTCTTGGGAAAAGATAGGTATTATTCATCAGAAGAAGCACTTTTAGGTGCATTTACAGATGAAAACGATATTGATACAGTAAGAAAAATTCACAAAGAACTTTCTCAAACAAAAAAATCGGACAATATAAACAGCGTTTCTGTTTACTACATTTTAAAAGACGGTAAAAAAATCAAAAGAACATACAAATATATTGACGAAGAAACTCTCAAAAAGTGCGATGAAATATACAACACAAATGCACTGAAAGAAAGGTACAAATATCTTTTGACAGCTGATTTTGGGGAGGAAAAAAAGAAGTTTAAAGAAAAATACAAAGTAGATTTCGATAAAGTTCAGTCGATGCAAAACGAGTACTTGTACGGTGAAGAAAACAACAATGTTTTTACCGATATACAAATGTATCAAGACTATCTTGTTCTGAAAAAATTGAGTGAAGTTTCGTACATTAACAACAAATTGGTAAGTTTAGACGAGTATAAAATGAGTGAATTGGCAAGCAGTGTATATAAAGAAGTTTATTTATACGGCGTTCTTCAAACAACAAATCTCAAACATACAAAACCGCTGACTGTTGAACAGACAAATGAACTGAAATCTGCAATAGCAAAAGACATAGATGAAAATAACACCTGTTATATAAACTACACTGATGAAAAACAAATAGGATTTTTCAGCAATTCACACAATAAAACAAATATGAATATTTCGGTTGACGAAAAATTATATACACCAATATATCCGTCTATGAAAAACACCATAAAACTCATAAAAGAATACGGTTTGTACGATTTATTCAACACAAAAGACGAAATTGAAAATGTATATGTTTTTGACGCAAATGTAAATGACATTTACTACGACAGCGTAAACAGACAATATACAACTGTTTACACATACGCATATAATGTTATTCAAGATAATTACGGCGCAACTGATTTTACGGGAACTGAAATTCCCGAAACCGATAACAAAATCGAAACTGTAAAGAATTTTGAAAAAATAGACGATTTTAAAAACGCTTTAATAAAACCGTATGAAAACAGTGCCGAAAAAGTTGAAGGAAAAGTTTATACAAATGAAGATACAATCAAACTGTTAACAGAAAACTCGCTTGCAGTTTCAAACTCGGCAGGAAATGACTGTGTTTTGATTGTTCAGTACAGTGACGCTACTGTTTCTTCATTCCTTTTACCAAATGAAATTGCTGAAAAATTATAGTAAAATATCTGTTTATCTTTACACTTTCGCAAAAGTGTAAAGATAATATCTTACAATAATATGATTAATTTTGTTAAATACTGTTGAAAAAACTGTAAAATTATGCTATAATAATCGTAATAAATTATTATATAAAAAATATTTAATAATACTTTTTTATAACGGAGAAAATCAATAATGAAAAAATTTTGCATTATTTTAAGCATAACAATCATTATTGCAATTACATCTGTCGGTTTTGTAAATATGCAAAACAAAAATTTTAACTGCAAACACTATAATTCACAACAATGCAATCAAGAATTCAGGTATCAGCACAAACATCATAAAAATTTTAAAAAATGTCCAAATCACAACATAAATGTTCTTGCTATTCAAAATGAGGTTAACTCTTTTATTCGTGCAAACAACATAAAAGTTGATGAAAGTCTGACGCCATACAATTCAAACTGTTATTCAGAAATAATAATTAAGCAGAAAAATAAAAATCACAACGATGTTTTTAAAAAGTGCATAAAAGAAACTCGTAAGTTGATAAGTTATGAAAATAAGTTTTGCTTTGACAGTATGTTTTGCTACTTTGAAAAAAACAGTTTTTATTTTTTATATAAATAAATTAAAACACCTTGCTGAATAAAACTGTTTAGCAAGGTGTTTTATATAATATAATACTATTATATTTTCTGATTCATTTACTTCAAACTTCATTTGTTTTACTATTAACAGTTTTGTGAGCAGACCGTTTTTATGATTATTATTTATCGCGAAAATACCATAGTAAATCATAAATGTCAATAATTCTAAGTAAATAATTTTCTTTTAAAGATTCTAAAACAATTAACTATTATATATACTAAATAATTAATTACACAACAAATTCAGTCAGAATTATAATACTTCGGTTTATATATTCTTTGTGAGCAGAGCGCTTAGGTATAAACACCGACCTTACTATTATTCCAGAATCTATAATTCATCAAAAAATATATAGCACTAATATTAAAAATTTGTATTTTATTTGATTATATTTTTAAATATCATTAATTTTACCTCAAATAATTTTATTTATTTCTATTTTCCAAAACAACACTATCTTTTATACTTTAAATTGTTAAGAAAATCAATAAAAATGGACAAATGCAGAAAAATAAGGGATAAATGCAGTAAAACCGGTTAATTTATTCAACCGGTTTTACAAATGCTATATCTGTTTCAAATATTTTTTTGTCTTTATCATATTTCCAATCATAAACTGCATTATATTTTTTTATAATCTTTTTGATACTTGAAATACCTATTCCATGAAGTTGAGGATCTGATTTTTTAGTTTTTAGTATTCCATTTTTAACTTCAGGAGGAGTAATACAAGTATTTTTAATAATTAATCCGTCATATAAATTATTCTTTGAAAATATACTGATTTGAACAAATCCATTATTAAATTTTTCAGCAGCCTCCACAGCATTGTCAAGCAAATTATTCATAAGTGTTGATAAATCGATATCTTCAATATAACTTAAATTTGCAGTTTTAACATCAATATCAAAAGTAATATTTTTACTTTCACATATAATCAAATATTTATTTAAAATAAGGTCGAGCATTTTATTCTTACTAATTCCTGTTGCAGAAAACTTTTTAAACGAAGGAATCAACTTATCAACATAAGCGTGTATTTCATTTACATCGTCTTCGTTGCGTATTTGTATTAAATGATTTTTCATATCATGTGCATAACTGCGCATATCGTTATTTGCTTTTTCAATTATTTTGAAATATTGTTGATCTTGTACTTCTCGTCGCTTAGTCTCTTTTAATTGATACAGTTCCTTTTGATTTTTGAGAGAAAACTCATAAATGAGAAATACTACTATATTTGCCAAAAGTATTCCGGTGCAAGATATAATCCACAACCAACTTATTCCTCTTGACAATTTCACTTGATATGTTACATAACGCATTGAAATAAGCAGTAATATACTTGCTAATGGCATTATAAATAGAAACCAATAATACTTATTGACTTCTTCTTTATTTTCCTTTCTAGCAAAATACTTAAGAACAATCATCATAATTATTAGATAAAGAAGTTTACTTGTAAGTATCACAAACATATACGCCCTTTGATTGTTTTCAAAAGCATTGAAACTTTTATATATAACAGAACTAAAGGTTATCGTAATCATTTCTATTACTACCATAACAAGTATGAGTATAAAAGAATGAAACAGTGCAGTTTTGTATGAAATATTATATAAAAAATAAAACATCAAAAAAAGAGTTGCTAACAATAAAACTAAATTAATATATGTTATATTAAATTGATATATAACACACAACAAAGTACCTGCAATAATTGTAACAATAATTCTTGTTTTTCTTTTATATTTTGGCTTAAATAAAGAATTTGAATAATAATAAAAAAATAGAAATTCAAAGCAATATACACATATATCTATAAAGGTTTTTGTCATATTAGTAATCCTCGCCAATAAAATCTAAAAATTTGCGTTTGAATTGCGGTTGCTTTCTTGTTGAGATTTGTATTTTTTGTATTCCTCCGTAATATTTAACCGATACTTCTTCTCGCTGAAAATTTACAACTTGATTAAGGTTAACAACATAACTGTTGTGAGGTGTTGCAAAACAAATCGCAGTTAACAATTCTCTGATATATTTTAGACTCTCTTTAACAACAAATTTGTCATGAATCGTATATACAAATGTTTTTTTTAATTTTGATTCAACAAAAGCAATATTTTTAACTTTTATACGAATAATTTGATTATCTTTCGTATGTAATGTAATTATTTTTTCATTAATTATCTCCATTGCTTTGTCGAGAGCTGAAAAAACTTTTTCTTCTATAACAGGTTTTTCAATATATCTTGTTACATTTATATCCATAGCATCATCAAGATATTGACGATATGATGTAACAATTAAAACAACAGTGTTGAAATTTCTTTCTTGTAGATTTTTAGCAACATCTATGCCATTCATATCACCTAACTCAATATCAAGAAATAAAATGTCATATATCATATCACTATCAATCAGACTTTTTCCATCTTTGAATTCCATAATATCACATTCGATATTTTTCAATCTAAAATATTCGGCAACATAACATTTTATTGACAACCTATATTCTGTTATATCATCACAAATCGCAATCTTCATAAATAATCACCTAATATACAATATAATCAAATTTCTCATTTGATTATACGATAGAAAAAATATTATTTCAAGTATCATAAAAACACATCAATGATATGTGATATTTTAATTTTATCTTCATCACTACATTTGCGTATTTTTAAAGATATTTCATCATTAATATCAGGGAATATTGTGCCTGATATTATGAAATCAGAACTGACTTTTAATTCAGCACATATTTTTAAAAAAGATTCAAAACTCGGCAAGGATTTTCCGTTTTCAATGTTTGAAAGATGATTGTTGGAAATATTAATCATTCTTGCAAATTCCTTTTGAGTGAATCCTAATTTTTTTCTTCTTTGAACAATTCTTGAACCCATTTGTTTATATCTGTATTCAGACATTTAATATCCCTCATTTCATAAAAAAATTTGTAATAGTAATGAAATAATTTATATATTTACAAATTAGTTTTGCTATATTTGAAAAAATATCAAGTTTTCTCAAATTCTCTGCATTTGTCAAAAAACATTGTTATATCAAAAATAATTTGCTATTATGAAACTATTGAATTCAATAAAAAAACATTTATAAAAGAAAGGAAAAATCAAATGAAAAAAAATGCAATTAAATTTGTGGACAAATTAGTATCAAAAACACTTAAATTAAATGTAAATAGCACTTCAAGTGTTATTGTATTTCAACCCAAAATGCCTAAAGGATTGGAACAGTTAAGTAATCACAAAAAATAATGATTGGTAAGTTAGCGTTAAAAACAGCGAAAATTTTTATACGTAATCCCAATTTAGCATACAATGATATTTCAATTTATCAGTACGGTTTTTTTATTTTATATTCTAATATACTGTTTTTATTTGTATCATTATTATTTGGTATGCTATTTGGAGTACTAGCACAAAGCATTGTTTTCTATTTAGCTTTTTTTTCAATACGACAGTTTGCTGGTGGCTATCACGCCTCAACTGAAACAAAGTGTGAAATTATATCTACATTATCCATTATGTCTTGCATAGGATTTTGCAGATTGGCATTAACATATAATTTTAATTTAATATTACTTATAGTAGCGATAATTTGTGCAATACCAATACTAATTTTTTGCCCACTTGACACACCGGAAAAACCGTTAAACAATAAAGAATATAGATATTTTCGTAAAATATCTATTTGTATTTTATCATTAATTATTTTTACAGTTATAATATCATACCACATGGAAATACATTTTTTATTTTCTCCATGCTGTATGAGTTTGATAATGGAAGCGATACTTATAATTATAGGAAAACTAAAAAAAGTATTAGTAAGATAATTATATGATAATTTGTTTTTCAACAAAGTTGGCACAAATACATACTACAAAGACCTCCCGATTTATATTTGAATCGGGAGGTCTTTGTAAGTTAATAATTTCATTGATTGAATAATGTTTCATTGCAAAACTAAAAGAGATACATTTCAGTATCTCTTAGTGGCTCCCCAAGTTGGACTCGAACCAACGACCCTGCGGTTAACAGCCGCATGCTC
>OFMF01002615.1_pt1 | contig 10706 bp, 8 predicted proteins | sample 1541771 | NCBI WGS metagenome assembly OFMF01 (sample SAMN04209235, study PRJEB22552) | human gut metagenome | biome: gut; material: feces | host: Homo sapiens | place: USA: Oklahoma
GCAGCGGGTCGATGGACGGATTGGTAACCTGCGAAGCGTTGATGAGAATTTTATCCCAGTAGATGGGGTGCGGGTCCGGATTGCCCATCGAGGACAGCAGCACGCCGCCCGAGCCTGCCTGACGGTAAACCGCGGAGATGGCCTTGCCGGTCCAGTTGGCGTTCTCACGGAACGTGTGGTCGGTCTTTACGATTTTAAGGGCACGGGTCGGGCACAGCGCTACGCAGCGGTGGCAGGCTACGCACTTGGACTCGTCCGCCTGCATGCGGTTGTTGTCGGCGTCCCAAAAGTGTACTTCGTTCGCGCACTGACGCTCGCAGGCGCGGCAGTTGATGCAGCGGTCGTTGTTGCGGACGACCTCATACTGCGGATATAAGAAATCGATAGCCATTACTGGTTCCCTCCGTTCTTCAGATTAACGATGACCGGCTCGCCGCCCTTGGGCGCCCACAGCTTATCCAGCTCAGGCTGGATGACGCGGATCGCGCATTCCTCGGAGGCGATGTATACGGTGTCGTCCTTTTCGCCGACAACCATGCTGCGCAGCTTGAGTCGGTCGTTGAGCGCCATCAGGCCGCCGGTGTAGCCGACCAGAATGGAGAACGGACCGGTAACCATCAGGGAAGCGAAGGCATTGCGCAGATAGGTGAGACGCTCGCGCTCCTTCGGCTCCTGCTTTTCAATGGTGGACCAGAACGGAGCCGCAATGACATTTGCAATCTCGCTGTACGTCAGGCCCAGCTTGCGGCCGAGGTAATCAATAATGTAGGTGATGACCTCGGTGTCGGTCAGCAGGTCGCAGGAGTAGCCGAACATCTCAATGAAGCGGCGGTTTGCATCATAAGAGGAAATCTCGCCGTTGTGCACCACCGACAGATCCAGTAGCGCAAAGGGGTGCGCACCGCCCCACCAGCCGGGGGTATTGGTGGGATACCGGCCGTGAGCCGTCCAGGAATAGCCCTCGTATTCCTCCAGGCGGTAGAAGTCCGCCACGTCCTCCGGGTAGCCCACCGCCTTGAACACCCCCATATTCTTACCGCAGGAAAACACATACGAGCCCTTGAGCTGATCGTTGATGCGGATTACACAGCGGGCAACATATTCCTTTTCGTCCAGATGGCTGTCCGCCAGCTTGTGGGGCAGCGGCTGTACGAAATACCGCCAGATCAGCGGCGCATCCTTGATCTTGGGTGTGGGCCGGGTGGGAATCTTGGACAGGTTGATCACATCGAAATGGCGATCCAGAAACCGTTCGCACTCCTCCCGGGCAGTCATATCATCATAAAACACATGCAGTGCATAATGATTTTTATATTGCGGGTAAATGCCGTAGCCGGCAAAACCACCGCCCAATCCGTTGCTGCGCTCATGCATCACCGCGATGGAACGACGGATCACCTCACCGCTGATGGGTCGGCCATCTCTGGCAAACACTCCACTGATGGCGCATCCGGACGGGATGCGCACCTGACCTTCCTTCAACATGTTTCTCCTCCTTTTACACCGCGCAGCGCGCGAAAAACAAAAAAGGCGCCCGCAGCGGCAGGAATCTGCCAATGCGAACGCCCTTGTTCGTATGCGTTATCATAGCACCACGCTAAAGCAAAAGTCAAGCATTTTTTGCTTTTTTAACACTTTCCCACAGTTCCGACAAAGCATTCCGGGCAAATGCGTGCAACTTTTGTGCAAAGGCAAAAAAATTGTTTCCTGCAACCTTTTGCCCTCTTGACGGGGCCGCATTTGGGGGCTATAATACAGCCATTGGCACAGCAAAGGCGCTGCGATCCCTACGGATTTGCGGCGCCTTTGTCCTTTTTTATTCCCGGCGTTCAAGGAGGAATTATCCATGAGCCACACCCTTTCGCAGCTTATGCAGTTCATAGAAGAAAACGACATCAAGTTCATTCGCCTGGCCTTCTGCGATATGTTCGGCGTACAGAAGAACATTGCCATCATGGCCAGCCATCTGCCCCACGCGGTGGAAAGCGGCATTTCGTTTGATGCCTCCGCCATTGCGGGCTTTGCTAACGTTGCGGAATCGGATCTGTTCCTTGTTCCTGATCTGGACACCTTCGTCATTCTGCCATGGCGGCCCAGCGAGGGCTGCGTGGGCCGGTTCTTCTGCAACATCAAATATCCGGATGGCCGCCCATTCGAGGGTGACGGGCGGCATCTGCTGCAGACCATCGAGCAAAAGGCAGCGCAGGCCGGATACCGATTTTTGCTTGGGCCGGAATGTGAATTCTATCTGTTTGAAACCGACGAAAAGGGTCGCCCCACTCTGGAGCCTTTTGACCGGGCAGGCTACTTCGATCTCGCCCCCATGGATCGGGGCGAAAATGTGCGCCGGGAAATCTGCCTGACGCTGGAGGAGATGGGCATCCAGCCCGAGCGAAGCCATCACGAGCAGGGTCCCGGCCAGAATGAGATCGATTTCCGGTGTGCCTCTCCCCTGCATGCGGCGGATGATCTGATGACCATGCGGGCCGCCGTAAAGGCCATTGCCGCCCAGAACGGGTTGTTCGCCTCCTTCCTGCCGAAGCCGTTGCAGGACGAGAGCGGCAGCGGGCTGCACATCAATCTTTCCATTTTCCAGAACGGTGTGAATCTGTTCGAGAATTTCCGCACCGACCCGCACCCCACTGCCGCCGCTTTCCTTGCAGGTATTCTGCGGCGCATCCCGGAAATCACCGTCTTTGCCGACCCGCTGCCCGGATCCTATGAACGGCTGGGCCGCTGCGAAGCCCCGGGTGTGGCAAGCTGGTCCTGCCAGAACCGTTCTTCTCTGGTGCGGGTGCCTGCTGCCAGCGGGCCCGATTGCCGCATGGAGCTGCGCAGCCCGGACCCCTCCTGCAATCCCTATTATGTAACCGCGCTGCTGCTGGCCGCCGGGTTTGAGGGTGTGCAGGAAGGCTTGAGCCTGCCTGCCGCGGCGGACTATGACGCATTTGCCCGGCCTGCCGGCCTTACTCCGTTGCCCGCCAGCCTGGACGAAGCGCTGGCACTGGCTCGGGAAAGCGAGTTTTTGAAGCAGGTTCTGCCGGAAAAACTGCTGGTGGATTATCTGGGCCATAAACAGCGGGAGGCGGATGCCTACGCCGCGGAAAGCAAACCCTATCAATATGAGATTCGCCAGTACTTTGAGCGAATCTGACCATCGGTTTCGAAAAGTGAGGTGAACGGGGATGCCGGGTGTTCTGATCGCAAGCGACAAGCAATACCACGAAACGCTGCGGACATTTTTTGCCGCCGGTCAGCCTGCACAGTGCTGCGCCAACGCCGGGGAAGCCCGACGTGCCATGTGCGGCGGCTCTTTTGAAACTCTGGTGATCAACGCACCGCTTCCGGATGAATTCGGCCGGGAGCTGGCGGTTCAGGCCGCAGACAACGGCATGGATTCCATTCTCCTCTGCCCCGGTCCTCAGGCGGATAACCTTGCCGCCGGGCTGGAAAAATACGGGGTATTTGTGCTGGCAAAGCCTCTTTCCCGCCAGCAGACTGCATTTGCACTGCGGCTGATCCGAACCGGACGCCAGCGGCTGCAGAAGCTCACCGCACAAAACCGCCGCCTGACCAAGCGGCTGGACGAAGCCCGAATCATCAGCCAGGCCAAATGCGCACTGGCGCTTTGCCGGGGGCTGAGCGAGGAACAGGCTCACCGGCTGATCGAAAAAGAAGCCATGGACGGCCGCATCTCCAGCCGGGAAGCCGCACTGGAGATCATGCGAAGGCTGGAGGACGAAGGCCTTTTATAACTGCTTTTTTCGTTTTGCAACAGATAATAAATACGCCAAACAGGCAAAGGCGCCTGCATGAATGCTTGAGGAGAATTCTCCCCGGGCATTGTGCAGGCGCCTTTGCTTTTCGAGGGACATTTTATGCAGAAACTTCCCCGGCATCTGCTGATTCATTACGAGGACTACGCACCCGATCTTGCACCGGAGCAGTGCAAAGCCTTTTACGGACTGCCCAAAAACGTGCAGTTCTGCCGCGAGTGTGTGATGAGCAACCAGAAGCCCAACAGCTGCTACGAGTTTGAGCACACCATTCATTCCGTGAAAAAGACCATGGTCATTCAGGAGGACGGCGTGTGCGACGCCTGCCATGCCTGCCACAACAAGGAAGGCAAAATCGACTGGGCCGACCGGCTGGCGGACACGCTGTATGGCGGGCACCGAATCTGTGCTGCCGTGCAGCGCGGCAATATTACCGGGGTACAGTTTCACCCGGAGAAAAGCGGCGAGGTGGGCCTCATCATTCTGCGCACGTTCCTGGGCAGCTGCCCGGCGTGAAGATAGAGGGTAACTTTTAAGGAGGGAATTTATTATGAAACAGACCTATCGACCTGCGCTGAGCCTTTACGAGACGCAAAGTGCCATTGACATGATCAAGCAGTGCTTCCCCGCACATCTGACCCGCCAGCTTCGGCTGACCCGGGCCACCGCTCCCCTGTTTGTGGACCCCACCATCGGCCTGAACGATGATTTGAACGGTGTGGAACGCCCGGTCTCCTTTGACATTCCCGCCATTCCCGAACTGGAAAAGGGTGCACAGGTGGTGCACAGCCTGGCCAAGTGGAAGCGCCAGGCACTGGGCCGTTTCGGTTTCGCCCCGGACACCGGCCTGTATGCGGACATGAACGCCATCCGCCGGGACGAGGAACTGGACGAGCTGCATTCGGTGTATGTGGATCAGTGGGACTGGGAAAAGGTCATCACCCGCGAAACCCGCACTGAGGAATATCTGAAGGACACCGTGCGCTCCATCGTAAGCGCCATCTGTGCCACGCTGGAAGAGGTCAAGAAGGCATATCCCCAGCTGTGTGTAAGCCTTTCCGAGCATGTGAGCTTTGTGACCACCCAGCAGCTGGAGGACCTGTGGCCGGACCTGACGCCCCACCAGCGGGAAAACGCTTATGTGGAGCAACACCCCACCGCCTTCATCATGCAGATCGGCGCACCGCTGGCCAGCGGCAAGCCCCATGACGGACGCGCCCCCGACTACGATGACTGGAGCCTGAACGGCGACCTGCTGTTCTGGGATGACGTTCTGGGCTGTGCGCTGGAGGTTTCCAGCATGGGCATCCGGGTAGATGCCGAAGCTATGGAACGCCAGTGCAAGGCAGCTGGCTGCCCCCACCGGCTGGAGCTGCCCTTCCACAAAGCGGTGCTGGACGGCACCCTGCCCCTGACCATGGGTGGCGGCATTGGCCAGAGCCGCCTGTGCATGCTGCTGCTGGGCAAGGCCCACATTGGCGAGGTACAGGCCAGCCTGTGGCCCAAGGCCATCCGGGAGCAGTGCGAAGCTGCCGGAATCCCCCTTTTGTAAGCGTATCCGCACATTTTTGCTTTGAAGCATGAAAAAGGAGCTGTGACATATGAATCATGTACCGGAATTGTTCGGCAGTATGGTATTCAATGACAAGGTCATGAAAGCCCGCCTGCCCAAGGAAGTTTACCGTTCTTTGAAGAACACCATCCAGCGGGGTGCGCCCCTTGATCCGGGCGTGGCGGATGTGGTGGCCGCCTGCATGAAGGACTGGGCGGTAAGCAAGGGTGCGACCCATTTCACCCACTGGTTCCAGCCCATGACCGGCATCACCGCCGAAAAGCACGACAGCTTCATCAACCCCTGCGGCGACGGCAGCGTGATCATGGATTTCTCCGGCAAGGAGCTGGTCAAGGGCGAACCGGATGCTTCCAGTTTCCCCTCCGGCGGCCTGCGCGCCACCTTTGAAGCCCGCGGCTACACCGCCTGGGATCCCACCAGCTACGCCTTCATCAAGGAAGATACCCTGTGCATCCCCACTGCCTTCTGCAGCTACAACGGTCAGGTGCTGGACAAGAAAACTCCCCTGCTGCGCAGCATGGATGCCATCAGCAAACAGGCGGTTCGCGTTCTTGCTCTGTTCGGCAAGAACGTCCAGCGGGTGAATGCCACTATCGGGCCCGAGCAGGAGTATTTCCTGATTAACAAGGAGGACTATGCCCGCCGCCCGGATCTGATTCTGACCGGCCGCACGCTGGTTGGTGCTCCCGCACCCAAGGGGCAGGAGCTGGAGGATCACTACTTCGGCTCCCTGCGGCCCCGGGTCAAGGCGTTCATGGCCGACCTGGACGAAGAACTGTGGAAGCTGGGCATCCTGGCCAAGACCGAACACAACGAGGTAGCCCCCTGCCAGCATGAGATGGCTCCCATCTTCGCCACCGCCAACATCTCCACCGACGCCAACCAGCTGACCATGGAGGTGATGAAAAAAGTGGCCGACCGTCACGGTTTTGCCTGCCTGCTGCATGAAAAGCCCTTCGAGGGCGTGAACGGCAGCGGCAAGCACAACAACTGGTCGCTTTCCACCGACGGGGGCGAAAACCTTCTGGATCCCGGCACCACGCCCGCCGAGAACACCCAGTTCCTGCTGTTCCTCACCGCTGTGATCAAAGCGGTGGATGATTATCAGGATCTGCTGCGTATCAGCGTGGCCAGTGCGGGCAACGACCATCGTTTGGGCGCCAACGAGGCGCCTCCGGCCATCGTTTCCATGTATGTGGGCGACGAGCTACAGGCCGTGATTGACTGCCTTGTGGCCGGCAAGCCCTGCCAGCCCAACGCCCCCACCGTGCTGGACACCGGCGCTGTGGTACTGCCCAACCTGCCCAAGGATACATCGGACCGTAACCGCACCAGCCCCTTCGCCTTCACCGGCAACAAGTTTGAGTTCCGTATGCCCGGCTCCTCCTTCAACATCGCCTGCACCAACGTGATGCTGAACACCGCTGTGGCCGAATCTCTGCGGCAGTTTGCCGACGTGCTGGAGCAGGCCGACGACCTGCCCCGTGCCCTGCTGGAGCTGATTCGCGGTGAACTTACCGCCCACCAGCGCATCCTGTTCAACGGCAACGGCTACAGCCATGAATGGGAGGTCGAGGCCGCACGCCGCGGGCTTTCCAATTTCCGCACCACCCCCGAGGCACTGGTTCATTACACCGACCAGAAAAATGTGGAGCTGTTTGCCCGCCACGGTGTTTACACCCGGGACGAGATTCAGTCCCGTCAGGACATTTTGCGGGACGAATATGCCAAGGCCATCCGCATTGAAGCACTTACCCTGCTGGATCTGGTACGCTGCCGCATCTCGCCCGCCTGCGTCCACTACGCCACCGAGCTGACGCAGGGCGTGAATGCCAAGAAGCAGCTGGGCATTGAGGTTCCTCAGGAGGAAACCCTGACCCGCCACATTTCCGCCCTCACCGGCCAGCTGATGCAGGCTGCCGATCAGCTGGAAGGCCGGCTGGCAGACCCCATGGCTGAGAATGCTGCCGAGGCCGCAAGCTGGTGTGCACATACCCTGATCCCCGCAATGGATGCGGTGCGCACCCCTGCCGATCGGTTGGAGCAGCTGGTAGATCGTTCCGTCTGGCCGCTTCCCACCTACAGCGATATGCTGTTCTACGTTTGATTACTCCTCATTCTTCGTTTTCCCCCCTATAAAACGCACAGAGCGCGCGGTTTGCCGGTTTTGGCAGTGCCGCGCGCTCTGTGTGTTTTGCGTTATTTCTTTTGATTGGGATTTGCAAGCCCCATAACCTGATAGACCGCGTCCAGATCCAGGCTGGCGCATACCGCATCTGCCAGCAGGTCATACTGGCTCTGCTGGTATTCCCGGTGGCTCTGAGGCCGGAAGGCTTCCTGTGCAATGCCCTTGCGGGCCAGCAGCCAGCTTGCCAGCGCCTCGGTGAGCGAGCCCTCGTCGAAGAGGCCATGCAGATAGGTGCCGAACACATTGCCCTGCATCGCACCCTCTTCCTGCCCGTTTTCCAGCCGGCACAGCGGCTGGCCCGCCAGCCGTTTTGTGCGGCCCATGTGAATCTCGTAGCCTTCCATGGTCGCCCGGGCAAAGGGACCGGTCAGCACCTTTGCCGCCGTGCAGGTGCGGGCCTTGCTGGGGGTGAATTCGGTTTCGCAGGGCAAAAGACCCATGCCCCGCATCGCGCCTGCCTGAGGTTGGTAGGCCTCCATGCCGTAGTTTTCGAAGGTGTTGGATTCCTCATACACTGCCTGGGCCATATCCAGCAGCGGCATGGCCGCCAGTGCACCGGTGCCCTCACCCAGGCGAAGCCCAGCAGTAATCAGGGGGTGCTTGTCCAGTGCATTCAGCAGCAGCGCGCCCGCAGGCTCCGCCGACACATGGCTGGCCAGAATCGCCTTGCCCGCATCCGAGCAAAGGCGCACCGCCAGAAGAGCTGCCGCCGCACTGATCACTCCGTCCATAAGCACCGGAACCCTGAAGGCTGCGCCGCCCAAAAATGCGCCGCACATACCCGCAATGTCAAAGCCGCCCAGCTTGGCCAGCACGTCCAGCGGGTCCGCCGGGTTTGGCTGATTGATCTGGATAGCCCGACAGATGGCCGCCTTTTTGCGGGCAAGCCCCTCGTCGGAAAGACCGGCTCCCCGGCCGGTGATGGCCTCCGGCTCACAGCCCAGCAGCACACTGGCCACCGCGCTGGCAGTGGTGGTGTTGCCAATGCCCATTTCACCGGTGGCCAAAAGGCTCACGTCCTGCTCCTTGCAGTCCTTCACCAGCAGTGCACCAGCCAGAATGGCCTGCTCGGCCTGTTCGCGGGTCATGGCCGGACCTTTCGAAATATCGCCGGTGCCATTGGCCACCCGCCGGTTCAGCACACCGGGCTGCGGGCTAAAATCCTTGATGCCCATATCCACCGGAATCAGCTTACAATTCGCCCGCCGGGCCATTCGACAGGCGTGGTGCCTTCCGCAAATCCGCGGGCCACCATGGCCGTCACCTCGCTGCCGGTCTGGGTCACGCCCTGGGCCACCACGCCGTTATCCGCGCAGAAGATCAACAGGGCTTTTTTGTTCAGATCAATGTCCACCGAACCGGTAACCGATGCAATCTGGCACAGCGCATCCTCCAGAAGGCCTAGGCTGCCCAGCGGCTTTGCGCAGGCGTTCCAGCGACGGCGAGTTTCCTGCTCTGCCGCTTCGTTTTTCGGCTCGATCTGTTCCAGCAATTGTGCCAGTGTCACGCCTGCTCCTCCTCTCGCTCTACCCCTGCCCCCGCCAAATGCGCCAACCGGATCCCCGCCGCCTATGTCTATGTCTCCGATCAGGGGACTAAATACCACCGTGATCCGGATTGCAGCGGTATGATAGACCCCGACCGCATCGCCCTGGAGGATGCCCGGTCCATGGGCTTTGCCCCTTGCCAGAAATGCTACTAAAAAGAAAGAGCGCCTGGCGGATCCTCAATCCCCGCCAGGCGCTCTTTCTCTTGTTTTAGGAGGCATGTCTCGCAACCCATATCCATTTTAGTCCCGGCAGCTGTGTGCCGCAAGTCCAAAGCAAGAACTTATGCAAAACAAAAAACGCCCTATCAAAAAGATAGAGCGTTTGATTTGAAAGGTTTGTTTTATGAAACGTAAAAAAAATATCGATGGGGACTGCCGCCTCGTCGCCTACTATCGTTATTCTGGCGGCAGCGGCCAGACGGAACAGAGCATCGAAGGGCAGCGCTGTGACTGTGAAACTTTCGCCAAACTTCACGGAATGACCATCCTGCATGAGTATATCGACCGCCATATTTCCGGCAAGACCGATGACCGTGCCGCCTTCCAGCAGATGATCAAGGACAGCAGCAAAGGCGCATTTGATGCCGTTATCTGCTGGAAAACCGACCGCTTTGCCCGGAACCGCTATGACAGCGCTGTTTATAAAAAGCAGCTGCGGGATAATGGGGTAGAGATCATGTACGCTGCCGAAAGCAACGTGGAAGGTGCAGAGGGTATCATCATCGAGGGCCTGATGGAGGCGCTCGCCGAGTATTACTCCGCCGAGCTGTCGGAGAAGATGCGCCGCGGCATGCGGGAAAGCGCACTAAAAGGCCAGGCTATTAGCCGCTGCCGCGCTCTTGGCTTGACCACCGATGAAAACAAGCGCTTTGTTATTGATGAAAAAACAGCCCCCACTGTGCGCTTTATCTTTGAGCATTACGCCGCCGGGGAGAGCAGCACATCCATTGTGGCGCAGCTCAATGCTGCGGGTAAACGCACAAGCCAGGGCAACCCCTTTAATAAAAGCAGTATCCCCCGCATCATCCAAAATGAAATGTATCGGGGTGTTTATTCCAGCCGCGCTTATAATGTCCGCATCGAGGGCGCGATCCCGGCCATCATCGATGCAGATCTTTGGGAAAGGGCACAGACCATGTTGAAGATAAATCGCCAGCTTAAAGCCAAGCATGAGCCAAAAGCCGATTATATTCTGTCCGGAAAACTTTTTTGCGGTCAGTGTGGCCGCCTGATGAAAGGTGTCAGCGGCCACAGCAGTGGCAATGGTGAGGTTTATCGCTATTATGCTTGCTCAAATCCCCAGTGCCATAAACACAACGTCCCCAAGTCAGCGCTTGAGAATAAGGCGTGCGGCTCTATCCGCGATAACCTCTTGCACCCCGCCGCCATGGAAGCTCTGGCCGATGCCATGATGGAGGTGCAGAAAACCGATTCCCAAAAGCCCGACCTGGAGCGGGAAGCCCTGGAGCGGGAACTCCGTGACGTGCAGCGGCGCAGCAAGAATATCATGGATGCCATTGAGACCGGCAGCGCAAACCCTCAGCTCATCGCCCGCCTGGACGATCTGCAGAAAACCGATTCCCAAAAGCCCGACCTGGAGCGGGAAGCCCTGGAGCGGGA
>OFMF01002621.1_pt1 | contig 10694 bp, 7 predicted proteins | sample 1541771 | NCBI WGS metagenome assembly OFMF01 (sample SAMN04209235, study PRJEB22552) | human gut metagenome | biome: gut; material: feces | host: Homo sapiens | place: USA: Oklahoma
TCGGGTTCCCATATTCATCCGCACATGTGCGGATGAATATGGGAGGTGTTCGGATGAAGTTGATATTCAAGGGTCGACACATAAGCGGGGGCGAACGTTGAGATAACGTTCGCCCCCGCTTTGCTCTAGCCAGGTTGTTACGGGTGGGTGTGACGGCTACTCGCCATGCTTCTCCTCGTGGCGAGCGGCGGCACGGGCATCGTGAATGCCCTTGATGGCGGCATGGCGGGCGGTGCGGGCGTCGTGCACGGCGTCGCGGGCCTCGGCGGCCGTTGCCTTGGCAGAGCGCAGCTTGGCTGCCAGGTCGGGATTGGTCTCGGCAACCGCGGCGATCGTGGGGCCGTCGAGCTCTTCTTGCGTGGGCTCGGCCAAAAAGTCGATGGCATACTGAGCGGCTACCATGGAGCCCTTGGCGAGCACGCTCTCGTCGATCTTATAGAAGCAGGAGTGCTGGGCATAGGTGGCGCCGATCTGGGGGTTGCGCGTGCCAACAAAGGCGAGCACGCCCGGTACGCGGCGCAGATACTCCGAGAAGTCCTCGCCCGAAAGCGTGCCGCGGTAATGGCCCTCGCCTGCGGGGCCCAGGCACTTGAGCACAGCTTGGCGGCAGCGCTCGCTCGAGGCGGCATCGTTTTCGACCTTGTAGTTGGCGATGGTGTAGTCGGTGAGTTCGGCCTCGGCGCCTAGCGCTGCTGCGGTGTGCTCCACGATGCGGCGCATAAGCTCGGGCATCTCCTCATGCGTTTTGTCGCCATAGGTGCGCACCGTGCCGGCGAGGTACGCCGTGCCGGCGATAACGTTGCGCGCGGTGCCGCCGTGCAGCTCGCCGACGGTGATGACGGCGGGTTCGTAGGGGCTAATCTCGCGCGAGACGATGGTCTGCAGGGCGTTGACGATCTCTGCCGCAACCATAACGGCGTCGTGGCCGCGCTGGGGCATGGCGCCATGGCACGAGGTGCCGCGGACGTCGATGCGGAACCAGTCGGTGTTTGCCATGCGTGGGCCGGGCTCGCAGCTTACGGTACCGGCGTCGACCTCGCTCCAGATGTGCGCGGCGTAGGCGCCATCGACGCCGTCGAGCACACCCGTGCCAATCATGAGTTTGGCGCCCTGGCCGTTTTCCTCGCTGGGCTGGAATACGATGCGAATCTCGCCGTGGATGTCATCGGTCATGTGGCGCAGAATCTGCAGCGTGCCGAGCATCATGGCGATATGGCAGTCGTGACCGCAGGCGTGCATGCAGCCCTCATTGACGCTGGCGAACTCCTCGCCGGTCTGCTCAGTGACGGGCAGGGCGTCGATATCGGCGCGCAGCAGGATGCGGCGGCGCGGCGTGCCGTCCTCGCGGTAGGCATCCGGCGCGGTGCCGCGAAGCGTCGCCACCAGGCCCGTCTTGAGCGGACGCTCGTAGGGGATATTCATGGCGTCGAGCTGGTTGGCGATGTCGGAAGTCGTGCGCTCCTCGGCAAGGCTCAACTCCGGGTGCTTATGGAAGTGCCGGCGCTGCTTGATGATGTAGGGTTCAAACTCGGCGGCGATATCCTGGATGGCCGCGGTGACGTCGTCTGCCGCGCGAACCTCGGTTGCCGCCATAATTTGCTGTGCCTTGGTCTTCGTCATGGTCGATTTGCTCCTTGCTGGGTTGATCGCAAAATCGTACAGGCTTTCTCCAGTATGCCACCTGCCGCTAGGGCTGGTAAAGTTGCCGTTTGCCGCTTGGGGTTTTGTTACAAGGGCGGGGGAGTACACTCGGGGGTGTTGAATTACCTGCCAGAGATGGGGATGCCCATGCGACATATCGATCGGATTATTCGCTCCAAGAACGTCTTTACCGCGCAAGACGGCATCGATACCGCCCGCGAGTTGGCGATCGCCATCGCGGGCGATCGCATCGTCGCTGTCGGCGCGCCCGATGACGTGATTGCCGCCGCACCTGCCGCCACGCCGGTGGTCGATTACGGCGAGCAGTTTGTCTGTCCCGGTTTCCATGACGCTCATCTGCACTTCTTCCATACCTCGGTCGGTTCCTCGCCGTATATGCTCATGGATATGGGCACGTCCGAGGCGGCACTGGTGCAGCATGCGCTCGAGTTTTCCCAGGACCTGCCCGACGACGCTTGGGTTGTGACGCAGGGCTGGCGCGACTACCGTTGGGACCCGCCCGAGCATCCTACCAAGGCCTCCCTCGACGCCGCCTTCCCCGATCGTCCCTGTGTTATGTATTCGGGCGACGGGCACACGCTGTGGCTCAACAGCCGCGCACTCGATGCACTCGGCGTCACGCGCGACAGCGAGCCACCAGCGGGCGGTAGCTACGACAAGGACGCAAACGGCGAGCTCACGGGTATTGCTCACGAGGCGGCTGCCATGCAGCTGCTACCGCGCTGCCTTGAGTGGCTGGGCGAGGATCGCATCGCAAGCGCTTACGCCGATCAAATGAGGCGGATGGCCGAGCAGGGCATCACCTCGATATGCGATATGTCGCTCATGCCCATGCCGGGCTGCGATTTTATCCGCGACGACGTCTACGACAAACTGCAGGCAGCCGGCAAGTTGGGCATCCGAGCCCATTTGTTTCCCACGCTGCTGGATGACCAATCGCGCTTGGAAGAGCTGCAGGTACGTTACGCGAACAACGCGCTGCTTTCGGCGCCAGGCTTTAAGCAGTTCTTCGACGGCGTGTCGGGCGAACACACGGCCTATCTCACCGAGCCCTATACCAACCCGCGCTTCCCGGGCGATCAAGGTCGCCTGACGGTTCCTGCCGAGCGCATGCGCAAGCTGGTTCTGGCGGCCGCGGAGCGCGGCCATACCGTGCGCATCCACGTCATCGGCGACGGTGCGATTCATGCCGCGCTGGATATCTTCGAGGAGGCCGCCGACCTGTACGGCCTGCCCCAGCACGGCCATAACACGCTCGAGCACCTGGAGAACCTCTTGCCCGAGGACATCGATCGTCTACGCAAGCTTAACGTCGTTGCCTCGAGCCAGCCCTGTCACATTACACTCGACCCGGGCGGCCCCGAGCGCGATCTGGGTCTGGAACGCAGCCGCATCATGTGGCCGTTTGCGACCTATAAGCAGCGCGGCATCCGCCAAGCCTTCGGCACCGATAGCCCCATCACAGCTGTTACAAGCATGAACGTGCTCTACACGGCTATCACGCGCCAGGATCCCAAAAGCCACTGGCCCGAGGGCGGCTGGTTACCGAGCGAGCGCATCGATGCAGCAACAGCCCTGCGCAACTACACCCTGGGCAGCGCCTATGCAGCGGGCGACGAGCAAAACCTCGGCAGCTTGGAGCCCGGCAAATACGCCGATCTGGTAGTCCTGGACCAAAACCCGCTCACCATCGACCCCCAAGAGCTTCAGGCTACCAAGGTTCAGACCACCTACCTGGCAGGCAACCTCATCTACGAGCGTTAACCCCACATCTCACCCCTCAGTTGCGGTGAAATAGTCCCTAAAATCGGCCTTCAAGCCCAAAAACAGGAACTATTCCACCGCAACTTAAAAGAGCGCGTCTCAACAACGTGCCCCTTTCTTGTTCGCACCATCTGCATCGCCATTTTGCTGCACTGACTTTTCTGAATGCCGGGACCGAATTAGTTAACCTGCCTCCCGTGTGGCTCCGGAGGGGCGGGGCATAAGGTTTATCGCGAGTTCCGCACGAGCCGAAGGCCACTTAATGTGGCCTTCGTGCGAGCAGGACTGCCCGAGCAGGAAACCTTATGCCCCGCCCCTCCGGAGCCACACGGGAGCCACCGCTAAGTTATCCCCCAGCATTCAGAAAATCTAAGTGCCAAAAAATAAGATTTTTTGACTCCGTGTTGTATAACCCGTCATTCGTGGGTACCATTCAACGCGTACGCAAACAAAAAGGGTTAATTCGCGTGGCATAACCACGCGGCCCAAAAAGGAGGAGACAAGCATGTCGTCTTTGAAGCCGCTTGCAGATCGTGTTCTGGTCAAGCCCGACGAGGCCGAGCAGAAGACCGCTTCTGGTCTGTATATCGCCAGCAACGCTCAGGAGAAGCCGCAGCGCGGCACCATCGTTGCCGTGGGCGCCGGCAAGGTCAACGACAAGGGTGAGCGCATCCCCATGGACGTCAAGGTTGGCGACGTTGTCATCTACGGTAAGTTCGGTGGCAACGAGGTCAAGGTCGACGGCGAGAAGTATCTGCTGATGCGCGCCGACGACATCTACGCTGTCGTCGAGGCCTAGTCCCGTCAGAATCTCTGATTCGTCTTTGAGCGCGTCCGCCGCATAGGACTCGGAAGCGGCGACGCGAGTCACATTTCTTTTGGAGGATTACCCACTATGGCAAAGAACATTACGTTCAACACCGATGCCCGCGCTAAGCTCGCCAAGGGCGTCAACACCCTGGCCGACGCCGTTACCGTCACCATGGGCCCCAAGGGCCGCTACGTTGCGCTGCAGCGCACGTTCGGTGCTCCGACCATCACCAACGACGGCGTTTCCGTCGCTAAGGAGATCGAGCTCGAGGACAACATCGAGAACATGGGCGCCCAGCTGGTGAAGGAGGTCGCCACCAAGACCAACGACACCGTGGGTGACGGCACCACCACCGCAACCCTGCTCGCCCAGGCCATCGTCAACGACGGCCTGCGCAACGTCGCCGCCGGCGCCAACCCGCTGGCCATCCGTCGCGGCATCGACAAGGCTGTAAACGCCGCTGTCGCCGAGATGAAGAAGCAGGCCAAGCCGGTCGAGACCAAGGAGCAGATCGCTTCCGTCGGCACCATCTCCGCTGGTGACCCCGAGGTTGGCGAGAAGATCGCCGAGGCCATGGAGGTCGTGGGCAAGGACGGCGTCATCACCGTCGAGGATTCCCAGACGTTCGACATTACCATCGACACCGTCGAGGGCATGCAGTTCGACAAGGGCTATGTCTCTGCTTACTTCGTCACGGACAACGACCGCATGGAGGCCGTGATGAAGGATCCGTACATCCTCATCACCGACCAGAAGATCTCCAGCGTTCAGGACATCATGCCCGTTCTCGAGGCTGTCCAGCGCGCTGGCCGTGGCCTGCTCATCATCGCTGAGGACATCGACGGCGAGGCTCTGCCTACCCTGGTCCTCAACAAGATCCGTGGCGCCCTCAACGTCTGCGCCGTTAAGGCCCCGGGCTACGGCGATCGCCGCAAGCGCATCCTCGAGGACATCGCCGTCCTTACCGGTGGCCAGGCCGCTCTGGACGAGCTGGGCGTGAAGGTCGCTGACATCACCGCCGATATGCTCGGTACCGCTAAGTCCGTCACCATCTCCAAGGACAACACCGTCGTCGTCGGTGGCGCTGGCTCCAAGGAGGCCATCGACGCTCGCATCGCTCAGATCAAGGGTGAGATGGAGAACACCACCTCTGACTTCGACCGTGAGAAGCTCCAGGAGCGCCTGGCCAAGCTCTCCGGTGGCGTTGCCGTCATCAAGGTCGGCGCTGCTACCGAGTCCGAGCTCAAGGAGATCAAGCATCGCGTCGAGGACGCCCTGCAGGCTACCCGCGCTGCTGTCGAGGAGGGCATCGTCGCCGGTGGCGGCGTCGCCTTCATGGACGCTGCTCCTGCGCTCGACGCCGTTGAGCTTGACGACCCCGAGGAGAAGATCGGTGTCGACATCGTCAAGAAGGCTCTGACCGCTCCGGTCGCTACCATCGCCAAGAACGCTGGCTTTGAGGGCGCTGTCGTGGTCGACAAGGTTGCCGAGCTGCCCGCCGGCCAGGGTCTCAACTCTGCCAACGGTGAGTGGGGCGACATGATCGAGATGGGCGTCCTCGACCCCGTCAAGGTCAGCCGCGTCACCCTGCAGAACGCTGCTTCTGTCGCCAGCCTGATCCTCATCACCGAGGCTACCGTCTCCGATGTGCCCAAGAACACTCAGCTTGAGGACGCTATCGCTGCTGCCACCGCTGGTCAGCAGGGCGGCGGTATGTACTAAGGCCGACAAGGTCTAGAACTCCCACCGGGAATCCGGGGGCGTGACGGGGTTTCTCTCCGGAACGTCCTCGGACATGCAAAGAGGCTCCGCATCGCGCTTCGCGCTGCGGAGCCTCTTTGCGGAATGTTCCGGAGAGAAACCCCGTCACGCCCCCGGATCCCCTGCGTTTACGGCCTTGAGGTCGGCGTGGGCGGAGAATGTGGTTGATGGGGATACGTGTCCCTTTCGCTGTTTCGCGCTTTGCGCGAAAGGCGCGCTACTTTGGAGCGAACGGAGAACGTGGTTGTTGCGGCAACTGATCCCCACCATAAATTACCCTTGGCATACTTGCGCGAAAGCCTGCCCGTGCTACACTTGCAATTGCTGTTTCAGGGCGGGGTGAAATTCCCCACTGGCGGTAAATCGGGCGGTGCCAAAGGGGTACCGTGGCGCAGGAAACGTGCCTGCGGCCGAGCCGATGAGTCCGCGACCCGTGTGTGCGTTGGTTCGCATGCCGGCTGAACTGGTGAGATCCCAGTACCAACGGTTAGAGTCCGGATGAAAGAGGCAGGTGATCTTATGTCTGAACAGTCGCAGCATATCCATTTTGAGAACACGAATAGGTGGAGCACCAAACAGCTCGTTACCATGGCGTTGATGTGCGCCTTGGGAGCACTGTTTATGTATGTGCAGCTGCCCATCCTCCCCTCGGCGCCGTTTTTGACGTATGACCCGTCGCTGGTGCCGGCGATGGTGTGTGGATTTGCGTATGGCCCTGGTGCCGGCACCGCTGTTGCCGCTATGGCGATCGTTATCCATGCGCTTACCACGGGCGATTGGGTCGGTGCGCTTATGAACTTGGTTGCCACGCTGGGCTATATTCTGCCTGCGGCTATCGTCTACCAGAAGATGCATACCTATAAGGGCGCCGTGATTGGCCTGGCGCTGGGCGTTATTGCCGCTACGGCGTTGTCTATGGTCGCAAACCTGACCATCGGCGTTTGGTTCTGGTATGGCTCGGCCGATGTGATTTTGCCACTCATGCTTCCTGCTGTTCTGCCGTTCAACCTTATCAAGACCGTGCTTAACTCGGTATTGACGCTTGCAGTGTACAAGGCGGTCTCTAATCTCATCACGCCCAAGAAGGACCAGGTCAAAGGTCGCGCATGATTGAGTGTCGGGGCGTTTCCTTTAGCTATGACGGTGCTGCACTGGCGCTCGATGGCATCGATCTGAACATCGAGGAGGGGGAGTTTTTCTGCATCCTCGGCGGCAATGGGTCGGGCAAGTCGACGTTTGCCAAGCATTTGAACGCGCTGCTGCAGCCCGATGCGGGAACGGTGTGTGTCAACGGCATGGACGCGTCCGATCCCGAGCTGGTCTACGATATCCGCTCGACTGCGGGCATGGTGTTCCAGAATCCCGACGACCAGCTTGTGGCGACGCTTGTCGAGGACGATGTTGCGTTTGGTCCCGAGAACTTAGGGGTCGAATCGGCCCAGATCGCGCAGCGCGTGCGCGAGGCGCTGAAGGCCGTGGGTCTGGTGGGCTTTGAGCGCCACGAGACCCACGCTCTCTCGGGCGGACAAAAGCAGCGCGTGGCGCTTGCCGGCGTGCTCGCCATGGAGCCGCGTGTGCTCATTTTGGACGAGGCGTCCTCGATGCTCGATCCGCGCGGGCGCAAGGGCCTTATGAAGGCCTGTCACGCGCTGCACGAACGCGGCATGACCATCGTGATGATTACGCACTTTATGGAAGAGGCCGCTGAGGCCGATCGCGTTGCTGTCTTCCAGGCGGGCCGCGTTGCCATGCTCGGTACGCCCGAGGAGATCTTGACGCGGGCGGACGAACTTGCACGGCTGAACCTGGATATGCCGGCATCGTGCTGTCTTGGCAAGGCGCTTCGCGCGAAGGGCGTGCCCATTTGCGCACAGGTGCGCGAGGCGGATATGGTCGCCGATATAGCGCAGGCTTATGCCGAGCGGAGTAGGACAGGCATCGTCGGGCGGCCTTTTGCGTCCGATCTTCGTATTCCCGACAACGTTTCCTCTGCGCTCGATGGCGCAGACGCGCCGGAGCCCGTCATCGAGATTTCGCACCTTTCGTATAGCTATTCGCTGAGCGCCCGCGAGCGTCGCCGTTGGCGCAAGCGCTCAGCCGCCGAGGGCACATCGAACAAGCAGGCCCTCTGGGGCAACGACCCTAGCAGCCCCTGGGCGTTGCGTGATGTGTCGCTAACGGTGCGTCGTGGCGAGTTCCTGGGCCTTGCGGGCCATACCGGTTCGGGTAAGTCGACGCTGGTTCAGCATCTCAACGGTCTGATTCGTCCCCAGGAGGGTTCCGTTTACGCATTGGGGCTCGACCTGGCAAACAAGAAAGATGCCGACGCGGTTAAGGCAAAGGTCGGCGTGGTGTTTCAGTATCCAGAGCGTCAGCTGTTTGCCGAGACCGTGGCACAGGACGTGGCATTTGGTCCGCGTAACCTTGGCTTGTCGCAGGCCGAGGTTGCCCGCCGCGTTGAGTCATCGCTCGCGCGCGCGGGCCTCGACCTGGCCACGGTGGGCGACAAGAGCCCCTTTGAGCTCTCGGGCGGGCAGCAGCGGCGCGTGGCGTTTGCTGGCGTGCTTGCCATGGAGCCCGAGGTCCTGGTACTCGATGAGCCCATGGCGGGGCTCGATCCGGCGGCGTGCAGTGATTTCTTGGAGCTCATCGATCGACTTCACCGCGATGGCCTGACCGTCGTCATGGTTTCACACAGTATGGATGACCTTGCCAATTGCTGCGACCGTATTGTCGTGATGAACGAGGGCGCGGTGTTTGCCGAGGGCACGCCCGCTCAGGTTTTTGCGCATGCGGATGAGCTTAAATCAATCGGCTTGGGTGTTCCCGCTGCCCAGCGCATGGCGCTGGCGCTTGCGAAGGCAGGCGTGCCGCTGCGCTTTGACGGCCTCTATACGGTTGAGTCGCTGGCAGACGAACTGGTGGACCTGCTTATCGGTCGCTCGGGCGGTTCTTCTAACGTCTCGGACATTGCTAAATCCAAGACGGTCGCGCGAGAGGAGGGCTGCTGATGGAGGCGTTTTCGTTTGGCAGTTACTATCCCGGCGATAGTGCAATCCACCGCCTGGACCCGCGAACCAAGTTGCTCTTGGGCTTTGTGTTTCTGATCACGACGCTCACGGTCAGTGGCTTCCGCGGACTGGCCCCGGTCGCAATTTTCGTTGTGCTGACCTATGCCGTGTCTCGGGTGCCGGTTCGTCGCGTTCTGTCGTCGATGGCGCCGCTGCTGGCAATCGTCGTCGTGGTCGCGGTGCTCAACTTGTTTACCGATCAGAGTGGGCGCATCCTGTGGCAGCTCGGCTTTCTGCAGATAAGCGAGGGCTCACTGCGTTCTGCCGCCTTTATGGCGTGCCGCCTGACGTTGATGATGGCCGGCATGAGCGCCATTACACTCACCACGCCGACGCTCGACCTCACCGCGGGCTTTGAGCGCCTGCTCGCGCCGTTTGCGCGTGTGGGACTTCCTGCGCACGAGCTCGGCATGATCATGGGTATCGCGCTACGCTTTATGCCGCAGTTTGCCACTGAGATGAAGCAGACGGCCGATGCACAGGCAAGCCGCGGTGCGCGCGTGACGGGCGGTCCGCTCGGTGGCGTACGCATGCTCGGCAGTGTGGCGATCCCGCTGTTCACCGGCGTGTTCCGCCATGCCGAGACGCTGTCTGCTGCCATGGATGCACGCTGCTATCATGGCGAGCAGGGCCGCACGCGCCTGCATGCGCTTACGTTTGGCCGCGGCGATGCGTTGGCGGCGGTGGTGACGGCGTTGCTGCTCATCTGCGTCATCGTCATCAACCTTCAACTTGTTTAGGCGCGATTCGAGCGCAAGAAAGGGGTCCCTATGACCGACAACGACCGCACGGCTCAGCTTGAGCGCGCCTGTTCGTATCTCGGGCGCATTCCGGCGTGGTTTCTGGCCACGACCGATGCAAGTGACGGGCATCAGCCTCGCGTGAGGCCGTTTTCGTTTGCCATGGTCGATGACGGTAAGTTGTGGTTTTGCACGTCGCGCGACAAGGACGTGTGGGCGGAGCTGAGTGCGAATCCCAAGTTTGAGGTATCGGGCTGGAAGCCGGGGGAATGTTGGATCGTATTGACCGGCGAAGCCGCACTTGAGGACGACGCAGTTGCGAGCGACAAGGTGCGTCAAGCGGGTTTTAAGCACATGGTGGGCATTGGCGAGGAACACGAGAGTGCCAACGACGGCCGCCTTGCTTTCTTTTCGGTCCGCAATATTGCCGCGCGCTTCTGTGATATCGACGGCAGCGAGGAGCGCCTGGAGCTTTAACTCTAGGGCAGCTAAAACAGCCCCGACCCAAAAAGACTAGCGTCAGGAGGACACATGGACGGATTGAATACGGTGTTGGAGTATCTGACGTCGGTGCCGGCATGGTATTTGGCGACGAGCGTTGACGGACAGCCTCATGTGCGTCCGTTTTCGTTTGCGCAGATCCAGGATGGCAAGCTGTGGTTTGTAACAGCGCGCACCAAAGATGTGTGGCAAGAGCTGCTGCAAAACCAGCGCTTTGAGGCCACGAGTTGGTGGCCGGGCCATGGCTGGCTCATCTTGCGCGGGCGTGCCGGCTTGGATGACCGGGCTTTAGACGAAATGCGCGAAGCCGGGTGGAAGCATCTAGAGCACCTGGGCGAGCACTATGAGGGGCCTAACGACCCCACGCTCGTCTTCTTTAGCGTC
>OFMF01002622.1_pt1 | contig 10691 bp, 10 predicted proteins | sample 1541771 | NCBI WGS metagenome assembly OFMF01 (sample SAMN04209235, study PRJEB22552) | human gut metagenome | biome: gut; material: feces | host: Homo sapiens | place: USA: Oklahoma
TATTCTGCCATACGGCTTACTTTCTCAAAAGATTCCTTTCCCCGGAGAGCCAGATTTCTCCTGGAAATATCAAGGCTTGAAATCAGCAAATAGGAAGCACTGGTGGTCTGGGTCAGATTGATAATCTGACTCACATATTCCCAGTTCACATTTTTTCCCGTCAGCAACAGGGAACTCTGGGTCAAGCTTCCCCCGGACTTATGCATGGAAACCGATGCCATATCCGCTCCTGCGTCCATGGCACAGACCGGAAGGTTCTCACCAAAATACAGATGGGTTCCGTGGGCTTCATCCACCAGAACCAGCATATTGTGTGCATGGGCAATCTTTACAATGGATCGAAGATCCGAACAGATTCCATAATAAGTAGGATTGTTCACCAGCACCGCTACCGCATCCGGATTCGCAACAATCGCTTTTTCCACTTCGGACACTTCCATTCCCAGGGAAATTCCGAGACGGTTATCCACCTCCGGGTTTACATAAACCGGTATCGCTCCACACAATACCAGGGCATTGATCACACTCTTGTGTACATTTCTTGGAAGGATGATCTTATCCCCCGCCTTACAGCAGGAAAGTACCATTCCCTGTACCGAAGAGGTAGTTCCTCCTACCATGAAAAACGCATGGTCCGCACGGAATGCTTCCGCCGCCAGCTCCTCTGCCTCTTTGATCACCGATACCGGATGGCAGAGATTGTCCAGCGGTTTCATAGAATTCACATCCAGACTGACACATTTTTCACCCAGAAGTTCCACCAGCTCCGGATTACCCCGCCCTCTCTTATGCCCTGGCACATCGAAGGGAACGACCCTTCGTTTCTTCAGTTTTTCCAGCGCCTCATAGACCGGCGCATGCATCTGTTTTTTCTTATCCATATCTTCTCCCTGTTGTCGTTTCCTGTCCACAGATCAAATATTGTTTATATGTGACTGTGAAAGTACTGACCCGTTATATTTATATAACGAGATAAAATACGCTTCGCAAATTTTACTCGTTATCGCGACAATCGCCAAGATCGCATGCAGGCATGGACTTTGCCTCGTTGTTCGCGTGAATCAAAATTGATCCACCGGACCAATTATTGATAGGTAATGCAACAAAAAAGGACAGGTGAAATCACCTGTCCGCATTGTCATTCTATAGTTCTACTTTGTATTTTCTCTACATCCGCAAAAACTATGTTCTCAGAGTTTGTCGTTGGCATCTTTGCCAGCAAATATTTGCTATTCCGTAACTGTATCCGCCCACAGCCACAAGCTAACTACTCTTTATTGACCATTTCACAAGTGATACCTCAACCGGATCTTTTCGCTTTCTTCCGGTTGGAAACTTATAAAATTTAGCTTTTAACTAAATCAATAATGCGGTCTCTCACCGCTCTCGGCAGCTGCCCCGCCTGTCCGTATGGGCTTAACCAATATGCTTGGTGGGCTAATAATAAATATTTGCATGAAAACATGGTTTGCTTCATGTAGTTTTGAGTATATCACAGCATTTTATGTAATGCAAGTAAAAGCTGGGTAAAGTCATTCAAAGTACTTTCCCGGGTGTCCCATTCTTATCATCTGAATCGACATTTCTATCTCTGCCAAGAGCATGATCAAACTCATCAAGAACATCCGTCATCAGGCCTTCATCGAGCCGACTTCTGCACTCTGCAACCAATACAGCCGGAATTCCATAAAATGCTTCTGCAATACTGCCTGTAATAGCGCCAAGTGTGTCAGTATCTCCACCAAGTGATACTGCATTCCGTATGGCATCCTCAAAATCTTGGGATTCCAGAAATGCAATAATCGCCTCCGGTACTGTTCTCTGACAAGTCTCATCCATATGATATCCCGGTCTGATTTCATCAAGTGTTCTATTAAGATTATAATGAAACTCCCCCTCAATATATTCTTTAATCTCTTCTTTCGAGAATCCATTCCTAGCCATGTATATTGCACTGGCTGTTGCCTCTGCACCCTTAATGCCTTCCGGATGATTATGTGTCACGTTTGCTGTCGCTCTTGCTACCTCTCTTGTTCTTTCCATCGAATCATAAAGCCATCCCGCTGCTGACATTCTCATGGCAGAACCATTTCCATAACTTCCGTATGGCTTTGGATTGCTTTCTCTAAGCCAATGCCTGAATCTTCCACCATAACCTGCATATGGATATCTTTTTCCCCTATCCTGTATGTTAGTTACTACTGCCTCTTCAATTTCCTTTACTGTAGCTTCCTTTCCGACTGCAAGAAGAGCTTCTCCAACCACTATTGTCATAACAGAATCATCTGTAAAGTCACAGTCTTTACTAAACAGATCGAATTCCTTTGTTTTATCTCCTCTGTCAAATTCAAATGGACTTCCTATAATATCTCCTAAAATTGCTCCGTACATATATGCCTCCAATCTCCGGAATGCTCCGGCAGCTCTTTTTCTTTGTTACAATATGAGTATAATTGAAAGACATCTTTATATGGTCGCTATCCGGGCGACACTTTTTAGGGCAAAAACAAACGCCGATACTATAAGTACCGACGTAACATATGTACCGGCAACAGCAATATCACCTCTTGCAATTTTTCCGATGCCTGCTTTTCAGCAAAAAGCTGTTCTTTTCCTGTCGCCCTCTTGATTACCGAACAGCAAAAATCATATCTAAATCATCTAAACTGTAAATCTTAATGCCCATGTAAGAACCATCATATAGTGTGATAGTGGTAACATCATAAAGTGTTCCATCTTTATCGGTCTGTCCCAGTTTGATCGTTTTCTCGTAACTGTGAAGGTACTGAACAGTTACGTTTTCTCTTGTATTAGTTTCCCAATAATTACTATCTTTATTTCCGGTGAATTCTACTAATGCCAACATTCAACAGCTACTTTTATAACACCATCTCTCTTATTCTCGAAAAGATCATAAGCCTCAGCAATCTTACTTAGAGGATAGGTATGCGTGATAAGTGGTTCTGTATTAATCTTTCCATCAGCAATCAGTTGCAATGTCTCATCGCAGTCGCATCCATCTACTCCACCGGTTTTGAAGATAAGATTTTTCCCATACATATCTGGAAGCGGTAATCTCTGTGCTTTATCATACAGTGCAACGATTGTTACAATTGCATTCGGTCTTGCGCACTCCCATGCAAGGCGAAACGTTGATTCAGCTCCGGCAACTTCAAGAACAACATCTGCTCCACCATGATCACTTGTTTTTTTTACAAATTCCTCACATTCTTCCGGAGAAACAGTAAGTACATCCGGATAATGCTTATTAATAAATTGGATACGTTCTTCGTCTTTCTCACACATGATAATATGTTTTGGACTCTTCAGCATAACGCAAAGCAATGTGCAGATTCCTGTGGGACCTGCACCGATGATCAGTACCGTGTCATCTTCTGTAATTTCAGAAATACGAGTTGCCCAGTAGCCGGTAGCCAGTACATCTCCAACAAATAATGCCTGTCGCTCTGTAACTTCGTCCGGAATCTTGTTTAATCCTTGATCTGCGAACGGTACGCGCACATACTCAGCCTGACCGCCATCGATACGGCAGCCAAGAGCCCAACCACCATTTTGGTCCGTACAGTTATTGACATAACCTTTTTTGCAGAAATAACATTCACCACAGAATGTCTCCACATTGACTGTTACTCTGTCTCCCGGTTTGACATGAGTAACAGCGCCTCCAACTTCTTCAACAATTCCAACCATCTCGTGACCAACAGTAATTCCCAAAACTGCACGTGGAACACTTCCATGCTTGATATGTAAATCACTGGAACAGATACTCGCAAGCGTTACCTTTACAATAGCATCCCTTTCATGCATAATTACCGGTTTCGGTTTTTCTCTTAATTCGAATTTTCCTTTTGATACATATGTATAAGTCTGCATTGTTTTTCCCCCACCATTTTCAAATAGTATAAAGCATTTTTGCTCGTAACTGCTCAGTACCTTCACCGTTACAAGCAAAAATACATTTAAAATCTCCTCCGCTCAAGAAAAGAATCGTATATCAATCACAGCCTTCTTATATTATAGGTTTCCATCTTACGAGTTACAAGCGAAAATAGATAGGAAAAGAAAGTTCCTTGCTTATAACGATTCTCACCGATTGTCAACCTTCTCCGGGAACATATCATGATTACTCATGCGGTTCCAGGCAACCTTTTCCCAATCCGTACCCGGCTTTCCGTAATTACAATACGGATCAATGGACAATCCTCCTCTCGGAAGAAATTTTCCCCAGACTTCTATATATTTCGGTTCAAGAAGCTTGACCAGATCTTTCATGATTATATTGATCACATCTTCGTGAAAGTCTCCATGATTTCTAAACGAGAACAAATATAATTTCAAGGATTTACTCTCCACAAGACGTTCATCCGGAACATAAGAAATTGTAATCGTTGCAAAGTCCGGCTGTCCGGTAATCGGACACAGACTTGTAAATTCAGGGCAGTTAAACTTGACAAAATAATCATTTTCAGGATGTTTATTCTGAAATGCCTCTAATACAGATGGATTGTAATCCATACTGTACTCTGTTTGCTGATTTCCCAATAATGTTAAATTTTCTTTTTCTCTCATCGTTTTCTCCTCTATCTCAATGCCGGATCTTCCATATGGTTTGCCTGAAATGCCGCTGCACGGTCAATGCATGTTCCGCATTTTCCGCAAGGCTTCTCGCCTCCTTCGTAACAGGACCAGGTCAACTCATAAGGAACCCCCAGTTCTAATCCAATCCTTACTACTTCAGCTTTGGATACATTAACAAAAGGTGCTTCTATTTTAAGCTGATGTCCGGAACCTTCCCATATTGCTTCATTCATAGCCTGATTGAATACCGGCGAGCAGTCCGGATACGCAAAGCCTGCAGAATCATCTGCATGAGCTCCATAATAAATTACTTCGCAGTCCTTGCTCAGTGCGATACTTGCCGCAGAAGAAAGAAATAATCCGTTTCGGAACGGTACATATGTGCTTACCGGCTTATCGCCATTGGTTTTTGAAATCTGTTCTGCGTAACTTTCCTCCGGGATGTCTTCCGTAGACTGTTGAAGCAGTGAACAGTTACTATATTGAAATATCTTACTCAAATCCAGGAACAAATGCTCCACACCATAATATTGGGCAACTGCTATTGCAGCTTTAATTTCTTTATCATGTTTTTGTCCGTAGGAAACCGAAAGGGCAATCACCTGGTCTTTCCCATACTTTTGGATTGCCAGTCCCAATGCCGTTGTTGAGTCGATTCCTCCGCTAAAAAGAACTAATGCTTTCATCTCTATCACCTCACTATTTATACTCCCCGCTTGTCAGGATCCCAGATCACTTTATGCATCTGTATCTGCAACCGCACACCATTCAACCGATGCTTCAACATGAATTCTACTATTTGCACCGGTTCTATTGAGCCAAAAACAGGGCTGAGATAAACATGACATCTGTTGGTCAGATCATAAGTCCGAATCAATTCCAATGCTTTCAGCAAATCTTCCTGACTGCCGGATACAAATTTTACAGTATCATCCTTTTCAAGCAGTTCCATGTTCTCTGTTATCATATGGTCTTCGCACCCGCTTGACGGTAACTTATAGTCCATTGTAAATACCGGACGTTCTTCACAAAATGCAGCCAGATCGACTGCTCCATTTGTCTCAATCTCAACCTGCAGTCCTGCTTTTAAAAGAAGATGGATGAGATCCCTGATATCTTTTTGCATCAACGGTTCTCCGCCTGTAAGTGTCACATTGTGAATTCCTGTTCCAAGAACATAATTTAATATTTCTTCCGGGGTTTCTTCTTTATATGGGCACCCAGGTTCATTAGCCCACATAGTATCACAATAACTGCATCGCAGGTTGCACCCTTTAAAACGGATAAAAACTGCAAGTTCTCCTGCACGCGTGCCTTCCCCATTAATACTGGTAAATTTTTCTACTACTTTCATCTACTCTTCCTCATAGACTGCACAATTATTAGGTGTCTCATATACTTCCACACAATGAACTCCATACCCTAAATCTGTTAATTCTTTGTAGAAATAATATGCGAAATTTTCTGCTGTAGGACGAAATGAAACTTCCTCCAAATGAAAATCTTCATTCTGAAGTGCAGCTACGGTCTCTGCTTTCAGAGATCCCGTCTCGTAGATCAGGCTATGGTCAAAGTAATCACAAAGTGCCTTCAGGTCTTTTTTCAGATTACCAAAATCCACTACCATTCCTCGTGTCTGTCCTTCTTGTTCTAACTCCTGACTCTTGATTTTTGCAACAACATTCCAACGATGTCCGTGGATGTTTCTACATTTTCCCTCGTATTTCCAAAGAAAATGTGCTGCATCAAAACTGGCTTTTGTTTGTAAATAATACATATTTCAACTCTCCTGTATGTGAAATGTATGTACCTGTTAAGAGCTATGCATTCTAAATAGAGCAGTTTTTATATATCAGAAAATCCATATCTAATATACAAAAAGCTCTGCGTACTTCTTCGCACGCAGAGCCTGAAATCCTCATGATTAGCCCCGGTTTTATTTTTCGACAGGAAGGTACAAATGAACTGTCGGCTGTTTTCACAGCATGAAAATTATACCACAGAAAGTCAGATTGTCAAATTGATTTATAATATTATGATACTGACTGCCCGATCCATGCTTCTTAAGAGCACTGTCCTAAAAAAGATCCCCATGCCGAAACATGAATTCCCTTTTATCCAAGTATCCCTATCCCCCGGATATATTATCTATATTTACATATAATATCTACACAAAATTTTATGGATTATTTTCGGGTTATTTTCAACCCTCTATGCCTTTCAGACATTGATTTTACCGGTTCGACGCAGGCGATGATATATTTCAGGTATTTTCGTTCCGCATTCGGATCGATGACATTCACAATACTGAGGCTGTAAAGATCCGAACTAAGCTGCAGTGCCTGCTCTTTCAGATAATTTCGGATCTTCTGGTAAGCGATCCGGATATCTCCGTCTTTCTCCCGGCAGACCATCACAACCGTGAGTCTGCCAGGAAGCTCGCGGATGCCCGGACCGGATGCCTGTGCGTCCGCAAAGCTGAAAACTTCCCTATACACATACTGTTCTTTCTGGAAATCCTCCCGTCCGATCGACGCTCCCATAGGAAAGGCCTGTATTCCGGGATGAGCACATTCTTTTAGATGTCTGTGAATGTCTGTGGAAATCTCGCTGAAAGAGGTCGCCGGGTCTGAGAGTACTTTTGTTACTTTTATTCGAAAAATCTCCGGCTGCTCATACAGTTCCGGCTTTCCTGTATCATTCTTCCGGATCTGTTCCAGCAGTTTTCTTGTATTTCCGATAATTCCGATCCGCCGCTCCAGCTCTCTTTGCTGCATCAGAAGCGCCGCGTACTGCCGGTCAACAAAACCGTCAAAGCGCACTTCTTCCCCGCCAAGCAGATATTCTTTTATATCCTCCACCGAACATCCCAGTCCACGAAAGGTACTGATAAAATAATAGGAGCTGATCTGCGCATAGCTGTAATAGTGATACCCGTTTTTCTCACTTTTCTTCGGCACCAGGATCCCCTGTTTTTCATAATAACGCAGCGTGTCTCTCGTCGTCTGACACATCCTGGCAAATGCTCCCGCGCTGATGCAATATTCCTCTCCCGCCATGTTTTTCCTCCTGTTTTTTCCGACATTTCTATGTTGTAATCCGGTTCCGGATTTGTATTGTTACAGTTTTCTTCTTTTTCTGTATGTTCCCCGTTCCTGCGGTTATTCGCTGTCTTTTGTAACATTTGTATTCTTGACATGGGGGTTACACCCAGCTTTATTCTATCACAGGATAAAAATACACAACACCCTGATTTCAGGGGATTTTATAATAATGGAGTTGAAATATCATGCATACATTAAAGAAACTTTACTGTCGTTGTTTTCAGATCAGTTTTCGCGCTGCCCTGCCGCTGATGCCGTACCGGGAACCGAAGCTGATCGATGGATTTTCCGGTGTACCGAAAGTTTTGCGGAAACATAGCATTACCAGGCTTCTTCTTGTCACGGATCCGGGTGTGTATTCTCTTGGACTGACTACACCGCTGGAACAGATTTTGAAAAAAGCCGGGATCACCTGTATCGTCTACAAAGATACGGTGGCCAATCCTACTTCTGCCAACGTGGAAGATGCCGAAAACCTGTATCTGAAAAAACACTGTCAGGCGCTTCTCGCTTTCGGCGGCGGATCTTCCATGGACTGTGCCAAAGGAGTCGGTGCCAGACTCGCCCGTCCGAACAAATCACTGGCCAAGATGGAAGGAATCCTTCATGTCATGCACAAGCTGCCCCTGCTGATCGCCGTTCCCACCACAGCCGGAACCGGAAGTGAAACAACACTGGCCGCCGTCATCACCGATGCCGATACCCATCACAAATACGCGATCAACGATTTCAACCTGATCCCGCACTACGCCGTTCTGGAGCCTGAAGTCACAGTCGGACTGCCAGCGCAACTCACCGCCACTACCGGTATGGATGCCCTGACACATGCGATTGAAGCATATATCGGCCGCTCCACCACGAAGCAGACCCGAAAAGCCGCGATCGAAGCGATCCAGCTGATCTTCCAGTATCTCCCGGTCGCCTATAAAAATGGCAAAAACCGGACAGCAAGAAAAGAAATGCTCCGCGCCTCCTATCTGGCCGGTACTGCATTTACCAAAAGTTATGTCGGATATGTACACGCCGTAGCACACAGTCTGGGCGGTCAGTACGGCATCCCGCATGGACTGGCAAACTCCGTTCTTCTTCCGATCGTTCTCGAAGCGTACGGAAACGCCGCGCACAAAAAACTGGCTCACCTCGCCCGGATCACCAAACTTTCTTCTTCCCCGGACGATACCACCGCAGCCAATGCTTTTATCGCACATATCCGAAAAATGAACGCTTCCATGAACATACCGACGACCCTCGCCGGTATCCGTGACGAAGATATCCCGAAACTGGCTCGCTATGCCGATAAAGAAGCGAATCCGCTTTATCCAGTTCCGATTCTTTGGGATGACAAACAGCTTGCTTTGATGTATCATCTGGTACAGGAGAAAAAAGAAAAGGAGAATAACAGCCATGCAGAAACAGGACATCGAGACTATACTGGCATCTCAGCGTAAGTTCTTCGCCACCGGAAAGACTCTGCCGGTCTCCTGGCGTCTCGAACAGCTGAAAAAATTAAGAGCTTCTATGCTTCGCCACGAAGAGGATCTGTACGGAGCATTGAAAAAAGATCTGGGAAAAAGCCGGATGGAAAGTTATATGTGTGAGATCGGACTGACCCTTTCTGAACTGACCTGGATGGAAAAGCATATCCGCAGGCTGACCCGTGAAAAACGGGTTCCAACCCCACTGGCACAGTTCGCCGCAAGAAGTTTTCAGTCCCCGACACCGTACGGCACGGTTCTGATCATGAGCCCATGGAATTATCCGGTACTCCTGACACTGGAACCTCTGATTGACGCACTGGTCGCCGGCAATACCGTCATCGTCAAACCAAGTGCCTACGCACCAGCTACAAGTGCTGTGATGGAAATGATTATAAGAGAGACTTACCCTCCGGAATATGTCTGTATGATCACTGGCGGCCGTCAGGAAAACCAGGCCCTGCTTACACAGCGTTTTGATAAAATCTTTTTTACCGGCGGCAAAACCGTCGGCCGTGAAGTACTCCGCCATGCCGCAGAATATCTAATCCCTGTCACCCTGGAACTCGGTGGGAAAAGTCCGTGTATCGTAGATTCCACCGCAAAGATTCCATTAGCTGCCAGACGCATCGTCTTTGGAAAATACTTAAACTGCGGGCAGACCTGTGTAGCTCCGGATTATATCCTCTGTGATGTTTCCATCAAAGATGCCTTGCTTGCTGCAATTCAGAAAGAAATTACCAGACAGTTTGGAGATCGTCCGTTGGACAATCCGGATTACGGAAAAATTATCAACGAAAAACATTTTGAACGGATCCTCGGTCTAATCGCAAAAGAAAAAATAATCTGTGGTGGCGAATCAGATTCTTCTACTCTTCGCATCGTCCCAACCGTCCTCACCGATGTTTCCTGGGACGATCCGGTTATGGGGGAAGAGATCTTCGGACCGCTCCTTCCGGTGCTGACATATTCCTCTCTGGATGAGGCGATCCGCACCGTAGAATCTCACCCCCATCCTCTGGCATTATATTTCTTCAGCGAAGACAAAAAAGCGCAGAAAAAAGTACTGGATCTGTGTCACTTCGGCGGCGGCTGCATCAACGACACCATTATCCATCTTGCTACCAGTGCCATGCCATTTGGCGGTGTCGGTGAGAGCGGTATGGGTGGATACCACGGCATGGAAGGCTTCAAAACCTTCAGTCACACTCGCAGCATTGTCGACAAAAAAACCTGGATGGATCTTCCGATCCGGTATCAGGAGTATGTGGGATGGAAAGAAAAACTTTTGCGGATGTTTCTGCGATAGTTTTCTTATTTTTGCACTTCCAAAATTGAAATCCGTAAAATATCAAAAGGTGGTATGTTCATTGTCACGTCTAACAATTGAACACACCACCTTTTATTTACACAAGCAGCACGCTAGAGCGTGTCTGAAAAAGGCTTTTCGTGAGCTGTGAGTCCCAGTTTGTGGGAGATTTTATCCGAATGAGGGCGGCGTAGCGGGCTACGG
>OFMF01002653.1_pt1 | contig 10547 bp, 9 predicted proteins | sample 1541771 | NCBI WGS metagenome assembly OFMF01 (sample SAMN04209235, study PRJEB22552) | human gut metagenome | biome: gut; material: feces | host: Homo sapiens | place: USA: Oklahoma
GGACTTCGGGGGAAAAACGAGTATTTTTAGTCATCCTGTTTACCTCTTTCTCAGGAAGTTTAGTCTCCAGGATTCCCGGGGCGGTTCAGTTTTTTAAGATGGTGAGGTACTTCGGGTTCCTTGCCAACCGGGTGTGTGGAGAGAAGCTGCCGCAGGTGTACCGTGCTCTGGGGATGGATAAACCGGAAGCAGTGGCGAAAGTGTGCTATGCACAAATGGTGAAACAGTTCCTGAGTCGTGACCCGTTCGAATGCGTGCTGTGCGGCGGCCGGATGGTATACCGCCGGGCCATTGCGGGGCTGAATGTATCAGGGCTGAAGAAAAACGCGCGGGATATCAGTCTGCTGAGGTATATGCCGGCCTGACACAGGCTAAGTGTGCCCGGGAATCGGTGCAAGTATAAAAAACAGCCTGTCACGGTATAAAAATCGACCATGCAGAAATTATGCTGGTTATTTTACCGCTGCTGGTCCCTCATTCAGTGACTGCCCCAGGGTTTTTCATGCTCTCCTTATAGTACAATAATTTCCATATCCAAACTCACCCCTACTTTGACTTTTATCATAGTCAAAACCTCTTAACGTGAGTTTTCGTTCCACTGAGCGTCAGCCCTCTAAAACTACTGAATAATCAGTTAGAAAACAAACAATCGGAAAAATCTGGGGTTCCGGCCTAGAACCCCATGAACAGGCATAGCTGTGATTTCATTTAATTATTGGCACAAATCAGTTGATCGTACAATGCTGTGCCTGTCTCGTTTTCTGGAGATTCCTCAGCCTCATGGAGCGGCGTAACAGGCGTACCGGCAGGACAGAGATGTTTGCTTTTCCTAGTCCGGCCAGTTTAGTGGAATAACGGAGTTTTTATCCCATGTTTTTTCCCCCCGATCACGACTTTTTCAAATCAATGCTCAGAATACGTTCTTTAGCTCCTTCCACAAACACATCAGGATCCCAATCGCGGTTAAAGCCTTCTTTGATGCCAATGTAAAGGGTATCCATATCGTCCGACAACACCATCTGGTTTGGGTAGACCGGCATGTTAAATTCACGGGTGATGCTGTATTTGGTGGCATCCACTACGCTGATGGTGCCGCTAGTGAAGTTGGTGACATACAGTTCGTTATATTTCGGATTGTATTTCACCGCGTTAGCTCCGGCTCCTGTGTGCACATAGCCAAGCTGTTTACCGTCGCGTAAGTCAAAAATATAGAGTCCATCTTTTGTACCGGAACGATCGTCATGGTCGAATACCACCACAAAGGCACGGTCAGAAGCGGAGTCCACCGCCAGATTCTGCACACTTGTGATTTGTGGTCTCGGATCTTTCAACGGGATGGTACGCAGCAGCGTCTGATTTTTCGCATCAATTTCGTTGATGTAATCTCTTCCGCCAACGTAGATTTTCTGTGTTTTTTCATCCATCGTCAGACCATACGCTGTACCTTTGTAAGCATCCTTAACCTCGCCTTTTAAGGCAAGCGTCGTCCCGTCGAGCATTAACAGCTTATGCAGAGGCTTCATGCCCTCGGCCGTTTTCAGCATATTGCTATAACTCACAAACAGGGTATCGGAATCCTGGCTGTAAACCATATGGCGAAAATGCTCAAAACGCGAATCTGCAGCGTTTGCCGCTTTAAAACTTAACCTGTCGCTGGTTCTTACCAGTTTGCCGGTTGGGGTGTCAAACATACTGATACGCAGGGACGCTGACTGGGTGTGTCCGATATAGAGCTGATGTTTATCCTGATTTATCGCCAGCGAAAATGCCCGGTATGGCATCGTGTATTTATTTTCGACTTTCAGCGAATCTGAATTAAACGAATACAGATAGCCTTTATTGGCTTCACGATTTACACGATCGGTGACTGCTGCAAACACCTTTTTACTGGCATTATCAAACGCCAGTTCATAGACGCCTTCATCAGGGGACTGAAGGTAATTCGTTTTCAGGGCAAATCGCGAAAGTTCGCGTTCAGGTGGATCGATAGCCATGGCCATCGTGGGTAAAAATAGTGAAATTAACAGGTATAGCGGTGCTTTGGATAAAGTGAAAATATTCATTTTTCGTTCCTGCAATAAAATTGACATAAGAGAGAAAACGTATTGTCTGAACCTAGCGGAAATTGTCATCAGAAACGAATGTCCCCGCCAAATATCCATGTTCTGCCACGCGCGGAATTGGCTGGGTGGGTCTCGTCACCAAGACCTGGCATCATGTTGAGCTTATTCAGCGCCTCCGAATAATCTCTGTTCATCAGGTTTTGTACCGAAAGTTTCAGTGTCAGGTTGCGGTTGTACTCGTAAGTACCATAGAGATCGATAATCGTTGGGATCTGCGGCAAATCCTGTTTGATTATTGCGCCGGTATGTTCGTCCTGCTCAAAATCAGGCGACAGGCGACGAGCCTTGCCTGTGTATTTTATGATAGTGCCCAGGGTCAACGCGTTATCGAAGAAGCGAACACCAGTATCCAGCGTCATGTATTTTCTGGGCAGTTCGGTTATATCCCCTGCGCCAAAGTGGGTGCTGGCGATGGAGGTTGGCTGGTCTGTTTGCTGCTGGCTGAAAGAGAGTCGGCCAAAAGCAAAACCTGCATCATAATCCATCTCCAGTTCGAAGCCCTTTGCGATAACGTCGCTTGCCGAGTTAACGTAGATGTACATATTGTCGCTGTATTCATCGCTAATGCCCTCCCAGCCATTGCCAATCACCTCAGGCAGACTGCATTTACGACCTCCAGAACAAACCAGATAAGACTCGCTGTAGATGTAGTTCTGGATCCTGCTGCGGTACGCCAGAGCCTTAAAGCGCAGGGCATCCTGTTCGACCAGTAAATCTCTGGTATCAATGTTAAAACCCGCCTGCCAGGTTTCTGCACGTTCAGGCTTCAGGAATGGGTTCATGGATGCGCCTCCTGAATTAGAGAAGAACATCTCCTGGATGTTCGGGGCGCGCATGGATTTGCTGTAGCCAATGAACGGCTGAAGCCATGGTGTTACCTGAGCAGAAAGCTGAACTGAAGGGTTGAAGCCACCCTCTTTATCGTCAATATCGTAGCTACCCTGTGGCACGCAGATAACGCGTGAATCGCAGGCGGGCTTGTACCCTGTGATCCTGTTACGTGTGTAGTTGAGATTGAAATCTGCCTCCCAGATGCCGCGCGTAACCTTCAGCCCGGTATACAGCGCTGAAATATCCTGCTGGCCGGAGGGTGCGAACGGATTGTTCTCGATCGATTCCTGATTCGCTTTCGGGTCGCCCGCCGCTGAGTGAATGGTCCGGTCATAGCGGGTACGCATCAGTTTGCTGCCCAGCATAAACTCCAGGTCATTGTCCGCGACAGTGAACCGGCTGGTATTGTTGATATCCAGCGCGTCAGAACGATTTTGCGCTGAGGTTTTGTAGAAAGTATACAGCGAGCCATCACGATACTTTTGATTACCGCGACTGGTACTGGCCGTTACGTTAAAGTCAATTAATTCAGAAAAAGGGGTGTAATGATATTTAATGTAATAGTCGTCACTGGTTATATCACGACGTGTAAATTTATTTTCATAGGTTCGAGCGGAAAGTTCGAAGCTGTTAAATTCGTCTGGTCTGATATCCATTTTATACAGTTGGGATTTGGGGTTCTGCTTCATATATTTATCATAACCAAACTCTTTGCTGTTAATTCCAGAACCATTTGAGAAATTAGAGTACACAGAACTGCCGCTCACAGCAGCCATAACGCCAATGCTTCCCGTATCCGTAAAAGCGTCGCTTTTTCCACCAAGGGCGATCATTCCGCTGCGTCCCAGCCCATTACTACCGACAGAGAAACGTGAACGAAGGCCATATGTATTACCGTTAAATATTACATCGTCAACGCCAATAGTACGCATATTTGCACTACCGGCAAGGGCGTTGATCCCTTCAGAGCCACTGCTGTCACCGCGTGTAACATCAACTGCTACCAGTAAGTTAGGATCTATAAGTACGCCAGCCATATTGTTAGTTGAACCATGCGTCGTTGTTCCGGAGGTAGAGGTTCCGTAAAAACTCTGGGTAATACCATCGACCATAGTGTTTACACGACCAAATCCGCTCATGCCTCGAATATTCACACTGATTGCTCCCTGACCAGGATCTATTTGAGTATAAGTACCAGGCATACTACGCACTGTTGCGTCAAGTGATTGCAGGTTTTTGTCCGTTGTCCGGGAACTGGTCGCGCCTGTTTTCTCGAGAGCTTCCTGCTCACTGGTCGTCTTCCCGACAGAAACGCTGAGCGGACTGAATTCTGCCGCTCCTTTTTTGTCGGAATTAGTTTTTTCACTGATGGATTGTGAGTAAGCACCGCAGCTGAGCAATAATATGCCTGAGCCGATAGCCAGTTTTATAACGTTCATAAATTTCCTTGGGTATAATATTAATAAAGATAAGTATAACTATTTGTTTATTAATTATGTTCTACTGTCTTTTTGATTTTTTTGACAGTGGAAAAGTTTGATAAAATGTTCAGCATAAAAATGAAAATTAAATTTCAGTTAAATGAACTTGAACGGCCAATTATCCCTTTACTCCTTCAACTTAAAGGTAATCGGCATTTTTACTTTAAATAATCCTCCCTCCAATATTTCAGGCGGTGGTTTGGGAAGTGGTTGAGCGCGTTCTAAAACAGCAATAGCTTCGCGGTCAAGAGAAAAGGTTCCTGAAGAGATTTCCAAGAAACTACTGACAATAGTGCCTTCCGTGTTTACGGTAAAAGTCACGACGGCTGTGCCGGTTCGTGCACGTTTTCTGGCATCGCCAGGGTAACGTTTATAACGGTTTAGGTGGCCTTTTACTCTGCTTTCCCAAGATGCCTCAGAATTATCTCGCTTTGTTGAGTCACTGTTAAAAGGCGCAGCAATACGGGACGATTCGACCAGAGCCTGAGGTGCAGCATTACTGGAAACGGCTGTGGGGTTGCTGTCGCTGGTTTGAGCCTTTATCTTACGAGGTGGACGTGTCTTTTTCTTTTCTCCATCGGATGACTTTTTCTTCCTAGTTATTTCAATGGTTGCATCACTGTCTTCAGTGACAGGACGTTGTTGTCTGTCCTCAGTTTGTTGCTTTTCTTCTGTCACTGCGGACTCCTGTTGAGCGATTCCCACCGGAAGCGAAAGTGGAGAAGAAGGAGCCTCTATAATTTCTGCCCATTGCAGCATGATCGCCGGTGCAGGAGACATAGCGGGCTGAACTTCGGAAAAACGCCAGATAAACGCAAGGAAAATCAGTCCATGAAGCAGTAGAGAACAGATAAACCAGCTGCTCCATTTTACCGACTGTGAGAAGTGGAGAATATTCATCATCCATGGTTTACCTTTTTGTTGTATCTGGCGCTACAAACCACACGTAGTCAGCATGATCTACTGTGATGTTCATTCCTTTTTCTGCAAGCATCAACACCACTGGATGGGTGCCGGTGGCAAGATCTTCCATGTGTAACGGTACGCCCATGCTTTTTGACGCGTGATAACCACCTGCAATCAACAACGACGGTACCGGGGCACTCAGAAGCTGGCGGGCCATGTAGCGATCCCGCTGCTGCTGAATAGAGAGCATTGACGTCAGTTGCTGGCTTTCAAGGTTGCCTTCATGCATAGATATGATGGTTTCACGCAGAGCTTCTTGTACCACAGGTGCAGTGGATTTTTTTCCTTTAGGAAATTCGTTTTTTTTGTACAGTGCCAATATCTGCTCCCGGCCAATGTTGGCATTGAGCAGCGGGTAAGGCCCACGTAATAGCTGCATGACGATGTCGCCATACATCTCCCAGGACCACCCTTTTTGCCAGTTAAGTAGTTCCTGAACACGGCTATCTCGAACCACAGGATTATCTTTCAGCCAACATTTAACTTGGTTAACTCGGGGCTGTTGCTCTGACGTCAACATCTCAAGCAACACACTCCCCTGTGGTCGCTGGATGAGCAAATTTTGAATAAGCCAAAGCTCAATCTGATGATGCTCGGCATTATCGTGTTTTTCACCAATAATAAGATGTTGAGCGGTAGCAAGATCCGCCAAAAGCTCGCTGCTAGAAATAATTTTGCCACTGTGCAAATCGTAAATCTGCCCGTCAGTCAGGAAAGCTTTCTGCCCTGGCGCATCCTGCTTTATGGTGACATTCTGTCTGCAGGCTCCCAGACTAACACTAGCTAACGTTATCATAGAAATAAGGATGAACTTTCTCATATTCCCATCTGAAACAATATGTTTCCATATATTTATTGACAAAACATTAATTATGATAAAACATCAAAGAATGAATGTAAATGATTATCATTACCAACAAAAAGAATGCACTAGCGAGTGATGTTTACCAGCCGATATTATGGGTCCGCTTGGAAAACGGATCTATGGTCACTCCCGTTTTTGCAACACCGATTTTGACGATAAGTGGGCTTGCTTGAATCTATCCGGAGTCTGAATGGGATTTCATTCCTGCGCCCCGATGAGTTCCGCGCCTGATGTACATGTCGAAGAAAACGGCCGGCGGGGGGAATACGGCGCGCTACCTGGGTCGTTATCGGGGGGTGAGGGCCAATGGAACGAAAACGTACGTTAATGTGTGCGTATCAGCCACATACTGTGCGAAAGTTTCCGGCGTGAAGTTCCTGTGCGTGTATTTCGCAATGCTCTTGCCAATAGCCCGACATTCAGCCGGTGAAAGCGGAACGGGAAGCGATGCGTTATACATTTCGACACGCTGGATCACGGCATCAAGCCACTGTGAGAATGCTGGCCAGCCCTGACGAATCGCCCTGTAAGCCCATTTGCGCGTCATTTCGAACAGGTGGCAGTTTCGCCCCATCCCATAATGTTTATCGATGCTACGACGCGCTGAGGCGCTCAAATCGAGATAATCAGCCAGTTCATCGAGGGTATAGGCTTCCTCGCGCCACTCCATCACCAGCCATTCCAGGTGGAACGGATTTTTGCAAATCAAGCCGCTGTAGTTCACATCCGCACAAAGTTTCTCACACAGCGAACGTTCAACCGCTGCGGCATATTTCAGCGCCTTAACCGACGCATCAGGCGCGGTTCTCACGGCGATATTGAGTGCATAGAGCAGGTGAGCGTGTCCGTTCACAGGATTTTTAACGGTGATGTTCGGCGCGGGGGCGTTCCGGTCGCTCCAGTCAATCGCTGCCCCCTCGCGGTCAACGTCAAAAACCAGCCAGAACTGCGCATGTGGCTGGTTCTGCTGGATGTACCGCGCAAGAAGCGCACGCCCTTTGCCGGAGATGCGAAGGCCGAAAGCGAGATCATCCGTGTGATAGGGACGGTGAGGTAAATTTTCTTCGAAGTATTGAAGCGCGGCGCTCATGTGTTAGGATTCCTCCGTGTGTTACGACCCACACGCCCCTGTATCTTCGTGACAATCTTGGCGGAGAGACACGAATTTCAGGGGCGTTTGTTTTTCAGTCGCTTACACTACCCCCAACGACAAAACCTGTCGAGTCTTCCCGCAAACCCGATCCATTTACCATAACTCCTGTTGTACGTACCCCTTAAAACGCCCTCAATCGCTTTCTGGCGCAAAAAACGCAAAAAGACAAGGAAACACCAGGCAAAGCCAGAAAAACGCGTCAGAATCGTTTTCATGAGCCTGCATAACTATTCACGAAAGCAATGCGCGATCTGTTTCGAGCGTTCAGAAGGGCGAACGGGGCAAAACAGCAAACTTTCTCATCAGAAAACGCCTCACGGGACGCGGAATTTTTTCGCGTCCCGTGAGGCGTTGGACAAGCGAAGCGCGTCAGTTTTTCCGGCTCTTCCCTGTTGCTGGTTTGTCCAGTTTCTTTTCAATATCAACAATTTTCTGATACACGACCTCCGTCGCGGTGTAGTTCCTGTCGATCAACGTTTTGGTAAACCAGCCAAGCAACGAGAACATGACCAGAAAACTGACCGTAACACCGATAAACCATTTCAGACTGTATTTATTGAGCGTGTTGTATTCTTTAACAACATTGTGATGAATTGTCGCAATGTCCTTGTTAAGCGCCTCCGCGTTGGCTCTCATCTTTGCCACAGTCTCTTCAAGACGCTGAAAATCCTGGGTCATGCGCTCACCCATCAGCCCCGCAATGTCCGTTTTCTGTACCCCTTTTCTGACTTCATCGCTAACCTGTTTTACAACACTGTCAGAAATATCCCGATACCCCCGCAGTGTTTCCCTTGCGACCGCCAGCGTGTCTGCAACCGCTTTCTGTTGTTCTATCGCAGTGTTTTTCAAATGCTCAACGGACAACAAGAGCGTGAGCAACCCCTCTTCTGTACTCGCCATACAGTCCCCTTTTAACGTTCGTAGTCGTACCCGCGTGAGTTGTCACGAATGCCCATGCCGTGCCCTCGCGTGTTACTCCGCGTCCGCGTTGGCGCACGTTCAAATTCAACTTCACCTGTTTTATTTATTCTTGCCGTAAGCGCGTGCCCTCGCTCCCGTGCGACGTCCTGTAAAAGCGTTTTAACTAACTCTTTTTGCTGAACTTGTGCATCAAATTGATGGCGAACCGAATGCGCTTTCTCTAGAAAATGTTCGAGCGGCTGCGCTCGGTTTTGCAGGATTTCGCGGCGCTGCGCATGATCAAGCCGTGATGAGGCGGCAAATCCGAAATGCCGTTCTGGCGTGCGTTTAATTCCGCGTTCTTCCAGTGAGCGATGGTCAACGCGCACCCTGTGACCATGACGCGCTAAATGCTCGTTCTGTAACGCTGACCAGCTCGCCCGTAACGTCCGCAATTGCTCTTTTTGCTGAGTCGGTGTCAGATTGCCTGAATCTTTTTTTGCGCCTCCCCGTTCGGGATTCTTGGCGTTATAACGCCGGAAATACTGTTCCGGCGAACGTTCCATACCATCGTTAATACGCTGGCTCATCATGATATGCGCATGAGGCTGTTCCCCTCCGTCAATGCTCGCTTTTGGATTGTGAATGGCAAAGCTATAGGCGTGCCGTTCTCCAGCTACCTGACGCACAAAATCCTGCACCAGTTCAATGCGCTGATCCGGTGTCAGTTCACGCGGCAAGGCGATTTCGATCTCCCGATAAGTCGAACCATTCGCACGTTCAAACTGATCAGCCGCTTGCCAGAAATGGGAGGGATTATCTCGCGCCCAGCCTGGCATATTCCCGTGCTCTGAGTATTCCAGATCTTTTCGTTTCTCGTACTCGCCTTTGCGTTCGATGTAATCGGCATGGTTTCCGGCCTGTCCCTTGCCGCCAAATTTTACATTGAGGTGATAGGTTGCCACGGTGTTAGCCCTCCGCAGGAGCGCACATGTTTCTGAGCCAACGGCGAAGAAACATATAAGTGCGCTTCCTGCTAATTTTACGAATTAGCACGGAAGATACCCCCCTGCACCCACCCACCGCAAGCGATATACTGCACAACCCCAACACACCGCAAAAAACACCAGGGAGCATCCCAAACATGCGCATCAGCAACATCGACTGGTTGAAGAAACGAATCGGCTTTATCAGGAAGCTCGGAGAACAGACCGCACGACAGAGGCAGATCATTGACCTGCTCGATAACGAAGCCGGACTAACAGAACAGGAGCGCAAACTACTCCACGTCCTGGCAACCGCAGAAAAAAACGAGCTACAGGCACAGGAGAACGCTCGCAAACAGGCCAACCAAAAACGGATGGAGGGGAAAACACAACGACGGGAACGCAATCACCGCCTGTTTCTTGCGGCGGGGTTACTGATCGAGGCCGGACTAGTGGACACAAAAACAGGCGAACTGAGATACCCAAAAGACAATATATTACAGAAACTTAAGGCAATCAGGCTCGATCTTGAAACAAGCCCAGATCATCATTAATTCCGCTGCGTGGTGGTGCGTTTGCCTGCCGGTGTTCAATGTTTTCGATTTCGCGACGCGCTACGCGCGGATCTGGCATAGGTGCGTAAGTGCTCAATGTGACTTCCGATTATCTTCCGCTTCCTCGCCCACTCGCGAGCCTGACGGCTCGGTCGCTAGGGCTGCGGCGAGCGGAGCCACCACTCGCTTGGTTTGCAGGGTTTCGGTATTTGGTTTGGGGGTGTGGGAGCGGGTCGGAGACGCCGCGCAAAAAAACACCAAACCCCCGTTCAGGCGCTGTTATCTGATATAGGCTTGCTTCGTGCACCCAAAATTAACAAAAAACTAACAAAACAGGGGGGGGTATGTATTCTTTTTGTTAATTAAATTTTGATTATTTGTTTACTCAGTAGCCATTCTACAGAGCTATCCATCCAGCGTCGAACAGTCCAACGGCTAACACCAACCGCCACTGCAATATCTTCTGTTGACGCTCCCAAGATGTACATATCAAGCGCCCTACGACGTTTATCATCGTTAGCCGTCCACCGGACAACACCGCTGTTTTTCCCGCCAACTTTCCCTTTGTCCGCCTGATTTTTTGACGAATTGGCCTTCCCGCCCTTGCGACCTCGTGCGGCCTGAATTTCTGGCGTGTGCGTATCAGCCACATACTGTGCGAAAGTTTCCGGCGTGAAGTTCCTGTGCG
>OFMF01002660.1_pt1 | contig 10507 bp, 6 predicted proteins | sample 1541771 | NCBI WGS metagenome assembly OFMF01 (sample SAMN04209235, study PRJEB22552) | human gut metagenome | biome: gut; material: feces | host: Homo sapiens | place: USA: Oklahoma
CAAACTTTAATAAATTAAGTACATCATTTACATTCCATTATGTCTCTATTTTAATTATTACTGACCGTTTCTGTCAGACCGTCCACTGCTCATTTACATTCCATTATGTCTCTATTTTAATGCGTTTATGTATATTTTAGATATTGCATAGTTTATATTTACATTCCATTATGTCTCTATTTTAATCCATCCTCCCCATCTCTTTTTATTTTCTTTCTTTTCCACCCATTTTCTGTCGACCTATCAATAGCTATAAATATTTTACCATATTTTTCTTGTTTCTTCTACAAGATTGATGGAAAATGTCCTATTTATCGTGTTTTTTAATCGCTGTCAATGTACGGGGATTTTTACATTATTGGAGGTCGACATTTTTTATGTAACATATCTCGCAACAAAGTGACACAAACAAAAATATTATAATAACACGATATCCACATTTTATGCTTTGCTATTCATTATCTTCCGTTTTCTTTGTCCATTCTATCGGGCTATATCCTTTTTTGTCATAGTTACATTCCATAACTTTGATTTTCTCATATTTTCCTATTTGAATTGGTTCATAATATTTTGCTTTTCTGCCAGAAGTTTTTTTGGAATTTAGAGCATCCTGATAACTTTTCCAATGATAATATGGAACGTTAACGGTATACTTCATAATCTGGTTTCTTAATTTCTGTCGCTGTATAACAGAAAGATCCGCTTGTTTTAGCTTTTGAGCGCACTCCAAGATTTGAGTAGATTTTTCTTCATAGACTGGACTTGGAATGATTGTTTCTGTTACAATTTCACGTAATTTCTTTTCATTTTTTTGATAAGAATACGGTCTAATTTCACTAACATATTTATATGTTTTTTTGAAGCTGTTCATAAAGTAGCTGTTCTGTATATTTTCTGTAGTGAAATATTTCTGAAGCATCTCCTGTTTTTGACTTTCTGTCAATATTCCCTCATGTTCAGATATTGCTTTTTTAGAAAGTTCATATAGCGTAGCATCTATAAAACCATATACCTTTTCCTTGCCTCTTCTCCCAGTTCTTTTCGTCTTTCCAATCAAATCTGCAGAATCAGTCTGCAGGTAAATATAACAGTTAGATTCGAAAACACTCTTTAAGCCTTTGCGATTACACCGTCCCATTCTCTGTAATAGGGAGCATAAATCCTGTAATTCTGTTACCAGATAATCAAAATCAATATCCAGACTTGCTTCTACAACCGAGGTTGTTATCCAGATTCCGCCCTTCTCGACAACATCCTCCGACTTATTACCAGTTTGTCCAAACTCTATAATTTCTTTTTCAAGTTTTTCTCTATCTTCTTTTATAAAGCGACTATGGAAAATATGAATTTCTTCCTTATCATATTTTGCTTTTATGAGTTCGTTCACATCATCAAATATCTTCTGTGCAGTTTTTATTTTATTGCACACAACGAGTATCTTATTGCCTTTATGTGGATTGCTTTTACATGCTTCTTTATTTTTCAGATACAGCTTTACAATATCTTCTGCATTTATTTTTTTATCACAAACCTTGATATGATGTCTCACTTTTTTATCATCAATAAAGACTTCCTGATTTTCTTTTGGGATATTGAGATGCTGTTCCAGCAATTCTTTTACAAACGGAGGCAGGGTTGCTGTTAATATGGCAACTTTTCCACCCATCTTCACGATTTTTTCCAATCCAAAAATGAGATATGCCAGTAATTCTGCATTGTACATCTGAATTTCATCGATCACAATCCTTGAATAAGATAACGTGGCCAGTTTTAATTCATATCCCGGATACTGGAAAATGAAATCAAAAAGCTGATCTAATGTTGAAATATTCAGCGGCAGCGAAAATTGTTTCCCTCTTTTCACATATTCATAAATATCTTCATCTGAACCTTCTATATTCTTTGTATAGTATTCTAATTGTTCACTATGTAAAATTCCTACTTGCTCATCAATTTTATCTGAATTTACAAGCATATCTTTCCTAAGCCTGTTATATATCGCGTTAATTGCTGTGCGAATTGGCAAAACAAAAAATCCTTTGTGATTCCCTATCCAAAGAAGACCAGCTTCTGTCTTTCCCATTCCAGTCTGGGCAACCACAATGATATTTTGATTTTGTTTTTCCTTGCAAAAATACTGTAGAGAATTCCAATCAACAGTCGCCCTTTCATTTTCATTTTTATCCTGTTCAGACAATGCAAACTCCTCTGCCGATTGTATCTCCTGTTTTTCCTGATCTGCAGGATTATTCCATTGCATTAAAAGATATTCTAAGCCAGATAACAAAAAATCATTTCTAAACTCTATCGGATAATGACCACTTGCAGCGTAATCACATTTATGAAGCAGACCTTTCATTTTCACAGCTTTCTCATCTTTTAACCCTATAACTTCACTAATCTCCTCTTCGATCCCTATAGGAAGGCTATATATCTCATCCTGAATATCCGGAAAAGCATCCTGTGGAAAAATATTTTCTAATTGCCTCTTGCTACTTGATACCATTCTCATCAAATCAGAATTATAATGATGGTATAATATTGCAAATAACATCCTGACATAATTCTTTTTATCTTCAGGATTTATTTTGTTGACTCTTTCTGAATCAACAAAAAATAGAGATAATACATTATGCGGAATTTCTTTTTCCAAATCAAAATGAAGCTTTTTATTCTTCATTCTTGCCTGAAACATTTCATTAATTTTCCCTAAATCATGATACTCACAGGCTATTTTTAATAATTCATACATTTCCTTTTCAATGTATCCTAATTCATATAGCTTGTCCAACGCTTCTCTTAGAGCTGCATTATGTATCACTAATGTTGTAACTTTATCCGACTTAGCCCAATACTTACTTGTATCCATTTTTTCTCCATCTTAAAATAATATTAAATAAAATTCACTATATATTCATCTTCATCAATATATACGTTTTCTCCAACTTTATTAATTTCATAGTTTGAAGTATACACAACTTTCTTTTTTTGAAAAATTCGCTTTCCATTCTCAGGCGATATCTCATAATTTTTATTTAAATAATAGACCGTTCCTCTGACATATTTATCCTTTCTCCCCAAAGGATAAATTCGCACTCCTTCCGAATTACCTCTTTTTATCGTATCATAATCAATATACGCCGAGTAAATATTATTCACCTCTTTATTTAGTTTCTCCTGCAACTCTACTATCTTCGCCTCCTGCACATCCACCATATCCTCGCTACGTCCAATCGACTTGATATCCGTCCAGTGTTCCTCTAAATCATGCAACACTTCATCAGAAGCCTGTACGTGAATAACCAATTCAATATTATTTAAAATCTCATAATATTTTACCGACTTCACCAAATTACGGAAATGAGAAAGTGGCTCTGTATAATTTTCATATTTATATTTTTCGAACCGTTCTTTTATCTGCTTTTCTATCTCTTTTAGTTCATTCTCTCTCGTTAATACAGCAGTACAATCCAGTCCTTCCTGCTTCCTTACCTTCTTTTTTTCTTTTAAAGTTTTCTTTCTCTTTTTAATAAGGGCAAGTACTGGGTTTAATCTTGTTTTTTTGAATTCTGTGATGCTATCATTTAAATCTTTTAAACAGCGATATTCATCAAGCAGATTCTGATTCTCAACCTGAATCGTAACTCCTTTACGAAAACTGTTTCCCTGTGATTTCTGAGTATGTGCCACTCTCACAAATGCATTAGAAAAGAAAGAAGCATTCGGAAGCCACACAAGAATCCCTCTGTCATCCTCTAGTCTGTTTAAAAAGCAATAATCCGTATATGGCTCCCTGTGCATAGATTCATATTTTCCCTGTATACTGAGATTCATTTCTTTATATTCTGTATAGCCACAGGCATTATGCAATGCACCAATTACTGTGGAAAACGGAGGCAGGGGATAGGTCATCTTATTCTTTATCGTTTCTGGTTTTCTATAGTTTGCACTGGTCTGTTTTATTATCAGACGAAACGCTTTCATCCTATGGCCTCCCTCCTACTTCATCACATCAAAATATGTTTTAACGTCTTCACCAAGTTTGCTGAAAAATTCAGATACTCCTATCGTTTGCAGCTTTTCTTCTATTTCATCTTCATTTAACAAGGCCTGTCCCTTTAATAGTCCAGCATAAAATCCCTGGTTCTTCTTTTGAATTAAATCTTCGGATAGTTCCAATTTATCTTCTTTTACATGTACTACATTCTCAAAGTAATGCGTTTTTCTGTCAGACAAACCTCCGACAATAAAAATTGGTTCCGCATTATCCAGATTTCCTTTTACAACAAGGCTCAGATTCTGTATTGCATTAAGCAAAAGTATTACTCTTTCTGCTTTTTCCTCCGGTAATGCCTCCATATTAAAGTTCTTATCTTTTCCTATCATCTCCAGATCAACCGTAATACTGTAACATTTTAATCCTTTATCATACTCATACTGATATGGCATCAGTCCCACCTTATCCGCATTGTTTTGAACATTTAATCCATTTGCCTGTGCATAGTTACTTGCCAGATATAAATTATTATGAAAACGAGGCTCGTTTACAAAGTTTTCACAAGAAATCGCATCGGTAACATAAATAGAACTGTTGCGGATATATGTAGTATCTATTGTGTTCATATAACCGCCTTCTAACGCCCGGCAATTTGCTGCATTCAACTTCTCACTTACTGCCTTCTGCACCACAACTTTCTGCTTTGAACTATCCGAAATCGTCTGCAAATCATCGTATAATCCAGCCTGTACCATAAGTGCATTTTTCAAACTTTCTCTGCTTCGTATCGTATAAATCTTTCGGTTTTTAAATACCTTCTGTACACTTGCTATATTTCCAAGATTCTCTGCGTAATTTGATGTCATATTTGCAACAACTGTAAGAGTTAACGCTTTTTTCTTCATTTTTTAATCCCCCATTTATCTATTTTGCTTTTTCGCTACCCAATGCTTTTTTATCTGGTGCTTTGCCCAATGCATTTACAAAGGCATAGGCAATGTCCATATTTTTCTCAAAATCTTCAAACAGATCAAATGCAAAATCAAATATCATATCTGCATAATTGGCCAACTGCACAAGAATATTTAAATATCCTGTATAATCTTTTAAAATAAGCGTACTCGTCAACCGCTGCCTATATGTTCTCCTCTTATTTTCTGGTAACTTTCTTATAAGTTCTTTTGCACATGCAAATGCTGATCTTTGTCCTTTTTCCATCGCAGCTTCACTCCCCTCAATATACTGATTCAACTTTATCAATGCGTCAACTAAATAGGCTGATTCTTCTCTTAGAAAAAATAAAATCAATTCATCCGCTCTCTTTAAATTCAAAATGCAGTCAATCACTTCCTTCTGAATATCTAAATCATAATTTTCCCGCATTTTTCTTTTAAAGCAAAATGATTTATAATGTTTTTTAAAATCTCGCAAAACCTGAATGCTATGCTCTCTAATAAATAACGTCTGAAAAAAATCATTGGGCTTATCCTGTGTAGGTCGTTCCTTTAAAATAACTTCTACATCATAATTGATAAAATCTGCCGACTCCTGCATCGCCCGAAATAAAATTTTCCTTGCATCCCGTATTTTTTTACCTTCTTCCGTCCGCTCTTCTTCCATCTTTTCCGCAAGCAAATCATTTGTATGTATCAGTTCCTTCACGGAATAACTGTCATTCACAAAAAAAGATTCATATTCACCAAAAAATCCAAATGGAACAAAATCCAATAATATAGAATCCTCTACCACATTAATATTGTTATTAAAAGCAAATGCAGCTCCTCTCGACTTTCTGCCCGGATCAACGTAATATCCCTGCAAGCGACAGCAAACGTCTGACTTTTCTTGAAACAACTGACTTTCATTTGCAAAATTAGCATACATACTTTTTTTATTACGAAAAGTTTCCCGAATAAGCACCAGCCGATTCTCATCTATCAGCTCCAACAGTTCTTCCTGATTCGAACCATCAAACTTCTTTTTAGAAAATACTTTTTTCATAATAGAATTTTCCTTCAGCAACTTGTTCACCAAATCAATCATTTCCTTTGAAAATTCTTTTCTGGACAATATTTCTTCTACCTGAACATGTGGAAATTCCTCTCCATAATAACTCTCTGCAAATAGTAAAAATTCCTCTTTCGTAATAGAATCACTGCAAAACTTAATGCAGTCTTCATCTACTTCATAGTCCTCATCTTCCATTTTATCCCGGTCTTCAAAATATCTGCTTAACCCTACGATTGCTGCCGAATACCTCCAATCGGAAGGTTCGACCATTATATCAAAAATATCATTCTCTAATCTTGTAACCATAGTCCTCCCTTCTGCACTATAGCGGAAATCAACTAAAAAATATTTATTAACATTTCATCATCCAGCAATTCTATAATCATTTATTCCAGGTCCTATCTGTAAAATCCCATCTTATCTTAACGCTAACATTCCTATTATAGAACTCAACTCTTTTATTTACTGGCTTTTAATTTAAGCAAAAAGTTCAATTATAATTGCTCTATTATGGAACATAGACCGTATCCGATAGCCGTTCTGCTCGAAGCACCTGCTTGATAAAAATACTGTAAAATCATTGAATCTGCCTCTACTATAAACGTAATTGCTGATACATCAATCATAATTCCATATAACCTGGATACAACTTTTTTTCCAGAAACAGGCTGAAACTTGATTTCTTCTGCTAACCTTTTAGGAAATCCCGCTTCCATTGCCTGCCTCATCAGGGATTGCCTTGCTTTCTCTTCAAACTGCTCCTCCCCAATCACATAATACTTATCCCTGTTCGTCTCTCTGGAATGATCTCTTACAACCAGTCCACCACCTGGAATTGTTCGAAACATTACTCGATTGCTTATAATCACATTTTCCTTCACATGAGCTATTCTCTTGAGTGTCATCGCATTCTTCTCAGGAAGTGGGAACTTCTTATACTTCATTCCCATAAAAGCCATAGAGAAAATTAATCCCGTCCGATTCCGATCATCCGCAGAAAAAATCATCTTTAGCCGCGGAGTTTTAAGCTGTATCCTCTCCCCCTCATACCTGGGTTTGTCCAATATAATTGAAAAAGAATAATCCTTCCTTGCCGTCCCACCAAAATACCGTTCAAAAAAATGTCCCTCATGCGACTGTTCCAATGTCTTCTTTAAAAAGGAAACAAAAATTGCGCGGTTATCGGCAGGCAGCGAAGGCTTTTCTAAATCAAATAGTAGTTCAACCCTCATTATGTGTCACCTCCTATTGAGGTTATGATAGCACTGTTAGGTATTGTTGTCCAGCATTTATTAATTTTATTTAAATAATTACATAAGGGCAGTATACTAATTTTGATTTTAAACAATATAATAACATACGGTATTTTTATAAATGTTTTTTCCAAAATTTTCTTTTAAATATTTTTCTATACTTTTTCTGTAAAATACTTTATAATAATTCAACGATAGTAATAGTCGCATGTCAAATACAGAGTCACATTGGAATGTAGAGTATGTAATTATCTGCAACAAAATTAAAAGTAGCTCCATATTGGAATCGGAACTCTATGATTATTGACTATATGCAAAAAGCTCCCGATACTTTGGTATCGAGAGCTTTCGCTTTGTAATTATATTTTTTCTTTTTCATCATGGTCATTGTGCAGATCAATACATTTTTGATTTTCTCATTTTATCATGTTATAATTTTATCTACTCCATCATTAATGGACTTCCCAATACATCTGCTATTTCATTAACGGTATCCCTATTCCATTTGATATCTCCTTTAACTTTTCTAATGCATAACCTGTATATCTTTCTATTTTTTCAACCGGTTCTCTTTCCTGTATCATCATCTGTGCCATAGATATATTTCTTTCTTCTCTTCCTAATTCTTTGCCCTGTTCTATTCCCAGCTCTACAAGTGCCTCGCTTAAATTACACATCTCCTGCACCTCGCTTTCAAATTCTACTGTCATCGCTATCTCAAATTCATCATTTAGTCTCTGCTTTTTCTCTTCTGGTGTTATCGTCGCAGAGAACAATACATTCAGTAAATCTAGTATCTCTAAATCACTACTCTTATCCGCATCTCCCAGATTGAGAACTACTACCTCCATCAAATCATAATTTTTTTCTTTTGTATAGGATTCTCCGTAAATTATATCCTCTACCGTGTGATATTTAAATATTCCATTCTTTCGTTTTCTCGCCGGATCTGGACAAATCCATATGCTGTAGACTTTTTCTAGCTTCTCATAATGTTCATCTGTAAATACAGTTCCATATTGTTCGGAAACCATTCTTCCACAGTAATAAAATCCTCTCTTTACAATTGGGTATCCTGGCGTATCATCTAACTGTATTTCTAGATTAAGAATCAAACGAACTATTTCGTTACTCTTTGGCAGAAAGGCCGGAAGACGAATATCATAATATATTGTATGTTCCTGAATCGAGTTGGATTCCGTATTCATGCCTTCCACTCTTTTGTCTCCATCCAGTTTGTCATTCTTATCTAATTCATCCTGATGTACTGCATGGGTTGATACCTCAGCTTCTTCTTTTAAGCAGTTATCACAGATATACTGCACTCCGTATTGTGAAAATTCTTTTGTACAGGATTTTAAAATCCACGCTATGATTGCCTTGTAGCTCAGCAATTTCTTTGCACATTCATCGTACTTTGCACGATTCCCTGCTATGTCAATTGCCTGTGCTAAACCTGTCTGACGAATCATCAAAACACCTCCAAATTATCACATTACCTCTTTGCTTCTCACGCTATCGCATTATTTATAAAAAACTTTGTTTCTAAGTTAGTCTTTAAACAAATAAATAGCATTTCGATTATATTATCACATATTTTCCTATTTTTGTTGCTTTTCTGACGAATTATGCTGATTTCGTGATAAAGTAAATTGTTTTATGAATTTAAAGCGATAATATGATGATTTGATATTAAATTGTTTGCTCTTATCTTTCCAATATGTCTCTATTTAAATCCGCAGGATGAAGACATGGAGCGGCTGGAACTGAATTTACATTCCAATATGTCCCTATTAAATTATACAATTCATCTCGCTACCTACATTTCATTTAGATTTACATTCCGATATGTCCCTATTTAAATTCTCAACAGCCGATGTTGCCTACTTTGCAAAAGGAATTTACATTCCAATATATCTCTATTTAAATAGGAACTATGGAATATAAACAAATCACACTCACAGAAATTTACATTCCAATATGTTTCTATTTTAATACCATTAGATTTTTTACTTGCATTATCTGCACAAATATTTACATTCCAATATGTTTCTATTTTAATGCCAAGTCTTTTGTAAAATCTAGTTATGTTTTATTATTTACATTCCAATATGTTTCTATTTTAATGCATTGTATCATAGAAATGATGCTTATGCAGGAAGATTTACATTCCAATATGTTTCTATTTTAATCCTTTTTCCCTGTTTTTGTATTCATCTTTTTCGCATTTACATTCCAATATGTTTCTATTTTAATAGATGTCTGGGATCCTGATTCCCAGTCTTATGAAAATTTACATTCCAATATGTTTCTATTTTAATATCAATGCACCGATAACTAGCGTTAATGTTAGTGAAATTTACATTCCAATATGTTTCTATTTTAATTTTAGACAATTATGCAGTCGTTATTGTCGGCGATATTTACATTCCAATATGTTTCTATTTTAATCCATCGCCCGAATTCCCGCTTCTTTTCTACCTTATTTCCCCACTTTCTGTTGACCAGCCAAAGTTTACAAATATTTTACCATATCTCCTTCATTAATTCTACGAAAGAGAAACAAAATCACCTATTTTTCATGTTTGTAGAATTCTGTCGATGTACGGGCATTTTTACATTATCGGAGGGCGACAGTTTAAAAATAGTAGGAACGGAGTAATAGATTTCTTGTTAAGCATAGAAGGAGAGAAGTAGCCAAGGACAGGCGTTTAAAAGTATAAGTAGTAACCTAAAATTTGAATAACCTCTCCAATTTATCAAAGACAGGAAATAAAAAAATAGATATATAGTATCTGTGACTTTGGAGCAAGCGAATAATGCGGGTAAGCATTATTCGTGCAGTGATATGGAACAGATACTATATATCTATTTTTTATTTCCGTCTGTTTTTTTAAAATCTAGAGAGCAATTAATCCTCTTGTTTCAAATTCTTCAGCGCATCTTCCTTCCACTCAATCGCCTGTTCTAAACACTCAATCCTCATAAGCCTCTTCATGGTTTTCGGAGTGAAGCTCCCGATAAATCTCCCCGATTTTATAAGTAGCAGAACGAATCTCTCGTTTATCCTGGCGAATCTGGTCTTTTAATTTTAAAATCTCAGCGGTATTTTTTGATTTATCCATTGTAACCTGGCTGGCAGTCATAAGGTTTTGTTTTAAGGTGTCAAAAAAAGCCATAGAAGTGCCTCCTTTGTCAACTACCCACGACCTAAAGGTCATGGGCTTGTAACTGCCCAGTCGTACTA
>OFMF01002678.1_pt1 | contig 10406 bp, 9 predicted proteins | sample 1541771 | NCBI WGS metagenome assembly OFMF01 (sample SAMN04209235, study PRJEB22552) | human gut metagenome | biome: gut; material: feces | host: Homo sapiens | place: USA: Oklahoma
AGGCGGCGACCCCCAAGGTCGCCAAGCACGTGCTGGAGGACGGCACCGCCGCCTGGCAGAAGGCCGCCGACGCTACGGTCGCCGACGACCTGTACTGGCGCCTCTCGGCCACGGTCCCGGCGGGGCTCACCGCCTACGACACCTATACGGTGCGGTTCGTCGACACCATGAGCGCGGGGCTCGACCCCTCCAAGGTGGCCGCGAGCATGCGCGTATACGTGGCGGCGGGTGCGGACGGTGGCTGGCGGCAGCCCCAGCTGCTGCCCCAGCTGGGTGGCATTCCACCCATGCTGGTACCGCAGCAAAAACAGCTGCCGGTCCTCTGGAGGAAGCTGCTCCAGCAGGCTGTTCAGATCCACCCGCTCCAGGGCATCGGCGGCGGTCTCATCCGGGGCATCCAGCTGGGGTCCCGGGCAGAGCGTCTCCAGCAGCTGCTGCTCCCTGGCTGCCCGACGCACCTGGTCACAGTACAGATTGCGGGCGGCGGCAAACAGCCAGGCTTTGCACTGACCGGACGTAAAGCTCTCGATCAATGCACGGTTTTGCAGCGCACGGAGGAACACTTCCTGGGTCATATCCTCGGCCCGCCCTTCGTCCCGGCACAGCCGGAAGCAGAAGTGTTCCAGCTTGTCCCAGAACTCCTCGTACAGCATCTCCCACATGGGTGCGCTCCCCTCCTTTCCCTTGCTTTTCCGTCCTTCTGTCTGTAAGACGAACGGCACGGCGCAAGTGTTTGCCGACGGACAAATTTTTTTTGAAAAAAGGGACCAGCTGATGCAAACACACCATCCGATCCCCAAAATAAGGCTTTATTTTTTTTTCAGGGTCTTTTCCAGCCCTTCCCGGGGGGTGACATAGACGGTGGTATACACCTCGTACAGCACCATACCGGGCTTTGCGCCATTGGCTTTCCAGATATTCTTTACCTCGGTGGTGTCCACCGCCACCTTGGCAGCCGCTCCCGCCCGGAAAGCACTGGAATGGATCACTGCCAGTTCCGCAGCCTCCTGACGGGTGGTGTCCGGGATATCCTCGCCCCGGCTCATCACCACCACATGGCTGCCGGGGGCTTTCTGCACATGGAACCAGAGGTCTTTGCCCCGGGCGGTGTGCAGGGTAAGGCGGTCGTTCTGGGCGTTGTTGCGCCCCACCAGGATCTCGAATCCATCCGAGGAGGTAAAGCGCAGGAAGTCCGCCGGTTTCTGCCGCTTATCCCGCTGCTTGTAATACTTCAGGTATCCCTGGCTTTTCAGCTCTGCCCGGATCTCCCCCAGAGCTGCCTCACCGGAAGCGAACTCCACTTCGTAGAGCACCGTTTCCAGGTAGGCGATCTCCTTTTCGCCTTCTGCCAGCAGGTCCACCAGCATACGGGCGGCAGTCTGCTTCTTTTTGTAATTTTTGAAGTAGTTCTGGGCGTTCTGGCTGGGGGTGTAGCGCAGGTCCAGCGGAATGGTCACTTCGTTGCCTTCATCGTACCAGTTGGGCACGGTGATGCTGGACATCCCCTTCTGTGCCATGTAGAGGTTGGCCGAAAGCAGCTCTCCGTACAGGCGCAGCTTCTCGCTTTTGCCGCTGGCGGCCAGCTCGTCCCGCCGGGCTGCCTGCTTGCGCAGCGCTCGGTCGTACATATTATGGACGGCTTTATGCAGCTCCTTGCTTTTGGTGCGCAGCCGCTCGGCCCGGTCCTTTTCCGCATAGTAGCCATCCAGCAGAGCGCTGAAACTGGGCCACCGGCGCACCTGGTAGGCTTCGCCGTACTGCTGCGGCACAAAAAAGGTATATTCCACCGGACGGCCATCCGGTGCAGCAATGCTGCAGGGGGTGCCCCCCGCCTCGTGCTCTGCCTTGAGCTGGTCGATGGCCTGCATCAGCTGCTGACGCTGCGGCTCGGTCAGCGCACTGGCCAGCAGCTCCTCCCCGGCAAATGCACGCCAGGCAGCCTCCCGGCAGACCACCGGCCCCACACCGGCTGCGGTTTTGTTCAGCGCATCCGCCACCGGCAGCTCCCGGGTACAGGCCGCCGCCACGATGGACGCCGCGCTGACCGAGAGGAAATCCGGCCGGGCGGGCTTGGGCGGAACGGTATAGGGCAAGCCGGGCAGCAGCTGCCGCACCTCGCTATCCTCAAAATCCACCCGCTTGAGTGCATCCAGGATCTTGCCGTCCTGCACCAGCACCAGGTTGGAGTACCGGCCCATCAGCTCTGCACAGAGGATGTTGTGCACCAGGTCCCCCATCTCGTTGGTGCAAAGAAATTCAAAATACACGATCCGGTCACCCGGCTCCATCCGCACATCCAGCAGCCGTCCGCCGGACAGATGCTTGCGCATCAGCATACAGAAGGAGGGCGGGGTCTCCGGGTTTTCAAAGCTTTCCTGGGTCAGGCAGACCCGGGCAGACCCGCTGCGGGCCGACAGCAGCAGGCTGAAGGTCTCGGTGCGGGTCCGCAGACTGATCACCAGCTCATCCCGCGTAGGCTCAAATATTTTTGCGATCTTGGCGTCGGTCAGGGTCGTTTTCAGCTCCGATGCCGCCAGCGCCAGTGTCGCAGCGTCCAATGCCATGTTGGTTTACCTCATCCTATATAAGTGTAGGGGTCCCGATCCTGGGCGCTGGGCAAGACCTCCAGGCCAGGGCAGGCCGCCCGCAGCGCTTCGGCCAGACGGCGCACCACCGGGAACTCCGTTGCATAATGGCCCGCCGCCACCAGCCCCAGCCCCAAACGGGCTGCATCACAGGCGTGGTGGTGGTTGGCTTCGCCGGTCAGCAGGCAGTCCGCCCCTTGGGCCAGTGCCTGGTCGAACATACTGCCCCCAGCGCCGCTGATCACCGCCAGGCGGCGCACCGGGCGGCCGTTGTCCACAAATTTTACCTGCACAGCCGGACCGCTGGCCGGGGCATTACATTCACCCGCCAGCAGCTGCTGCGCCTTTTGGGCCAGCTGCGGCACAGTCAGCGGGGCAATCTGCCCCACCCGGCCGCAGCCATCTGCAAAAATCTCCGGCTCCTGCATCCCGAACAGGGCCGCCAGGGTATCGTTGACGCCGCCTGCTGCCGCATCCAGATTGGTGTGCATACAAATGGCTGACACCCCGGCCTGCACCAGACGGAACGGCATATCCTCCGGCCCCAGCTGTTTGAGCGGTGCAAAGATCACCGGATGGTGGGCCACGATCAGCTCACATTTTTGCTCCACCGCCTCTGCCAGGACCGTCGGTGTGATATCCAGCGCTGTCAGCACCCGCCGCACCGGACGGCCGCAGTCCACCAGCAGCCCCACGTTATCCCAGCCTTCTGCCAGCTCCGGCGGCGCCAGCCGCTCCATAGCAGACAAGATCTCCTGAACCGTATTCAAAGGGCATCCCCTTCCTGGATGATCGCATCCATCTCAGCGGCCAGCGGGGTGCCGTCCGGCACACCCAGCCGCAGTTTGGGCAGCTTTGCCCGCTGCCAGGCTGCATAGGCAGCCCCTTCCGGCCAGCAGCCGGTCTCTCCAAACAAGCACTGCGCCAAAGTCGGCTGACAGCTCTGGCCGGTATACTCCGCCGCCATCACCGCATACCACCGGCCTGCTGCCTGGACCGGCCGGTCCGCCGCCAGGGCAAACCCCTTCTGCCACAGCCAGCGGCGCAGATCTCCATGGCGGGTGGCAGGCACCAGCACCAGACGGGGACCGCCGGGCTGAAAGACCCAGGGGGCTTTTTCAAGGATCTCCCAGGTGGTCTGGGCAGACACCCCCGCCAAAACGATGGTGGCCGCCTCCCCCTCCCGCAGGACAGACAGCCCATCCCCCAAGCGCAGCTCCACTTTATCCTGGCAGCCAGCAGCTTCCAGCGTGCGCCGGGCTTTTGCCAGGGGGCCGGGGCGCAGGTCGGCCCCGATCACCCGGGGGCACCGGCCCGACCCTGCCAGCACCGCTGCCAGCTTTCCGTGGTCGCAGCCGATATCTGCCGCAGGCAGGCCGGGGCGCACCAGCTCTGCCGCTGCCGACAGCCGGGCATCCAGCACGGGCAGCATTTAGGCCTGTGCCTCCAGATGGGCGTTGAGCTTTTCGATCAGCTCATCGCAGTCCACGCCGTGCACAGCACAGGCTTCCTCCAGGGTCTCGCCCCGGGAGGAGGGGCAGCCCAGGCAGTGCATACCGATCTCCATAAAATAGGGAGCCGTGCTCTGGTCCATATCCAGGATATCCCCGATGATGGTCTGGCGGGTGACCTTGCGTGCAGCGGACTTGTCTTTCTTGATCATATTAAAGATATCGAACATGATGTGTTTCCTTTCTTTTGTACAGCGCCCTGCAAAGGCTGCCTCCAAATAAGAAAACATTGGTTCCGGCTGGCAAGCTGCTTTGACACAGCAATTGCACAAAATCGTCAGTCGGCGGGCAATGGTTTCTTATTCGGAGGCAGCCAAGGGCGGGTCTCCTTTTTACTATACCCCAAATTGCAGGCAGATTGCAAGGGGGCAGCGCAGATCGGCCTGTCCCGGCAACGCAAAAACCCCCTCCGCCGGATGGCAGAGGGGGCGACAGCTTTTGCTAAGAGCAGCTCTTAGTTCTGCTTCATGCGAGCGAAGCAGTCAGAGCAGTAGACCGGACGGTCCTCACGGGGCTGGAAGGGCACCTTGCAGGTCTTGCCGCAAGCAGCGCAGACAGCGTCAAACATCTGACGCTCGCCGCCGGAGGTGTTGCGGACGCCGTTCTTGCGGGCGTCACGGCAGCTCTTGCAGCGCTGGGGCTGGTTCTCGAAGCCGCGGGATGCGTAGAACTCCTGCTCGCCGGCAGTCCAAACAAACTCCTTGCCGCAGTCCTTGCAAACTAAAGTCTTGTCTTCGAACATCGTAGTATCTCCTCTTTGTCTTAGTTCTTACCCACGGAAGGATTGTAACCATAACTTTGGTGTTTCGAGACCATCGCGCTGATCGTAAGCTTACCAGGGGCCAGAATGATGGATGGTCCTCTGACTGAGGACTTTCCTATTGTACCGTCCTTTTGGAGATTTGTCAACAAAAAAACGTAGACGCCCCCTAAATTGTTCAACCGGCCCAATCCGGCCGCCTTTCCCCTGGCAGACTGCACAAAAAGAGGCCGCAGCCCCCGGCGATCGGACAGGCTGCAGCCTCTTTGAAGAAATTACTTTATTTTACTTCTCGACAACTTCCTTGGTGTCGCGGGCGATCATCAGCTCCTCATCGGTAGCGATGACCAGGGTGCGCACCTTTGCGCCCCAGGCAGTGATCTCGCACACGTCGCCGCGGATGTCCTTGTTCTTCTCGCTGTCGATGCGGATGCCCAGCCAATCCATGTGGTGGCAGATCTTTGCACGGGCCAGGTCATCGTGCTCGCCGATGCCGCCGGTAAAGACGATGGCGTCCACGCCGCCCATTGCTGCAATGTAGCTGCCCACGACCTTCTTGATCTGGTAGTTCAGCATATCGGAGGCCAGCTGTGCACGGGGATTGCCGGCAGCTGCTGCTTCCTCCACGTCACGCTTGTCGCTGGAGACACCGGAGATGCCCAGCAGGCCGGACTTCTTGTTCAGGATCTCGTCCAGCTCGTGGCCGGTGATGTTCAGGGTGTACTTCAGGTAGTTGACCACAGAGGGGTCCAGGTCGCCGCAGCGGGTGCCCATCATCAGGCCAGCCAGCGGGGTCATGCCCATGGAGGTATCCACGACCTTGCCCTGGTCCACAGCGGCAATGGAGGAACCGTTGCCCAGGTGGCAGGTAATGATCTTCAGGCGCTCGATGGGCTCCTGCAGGTACTCAGCAGCCTTGTGGCTGACGTACTTGTGGCTGGTGCCGTGGAAGCCGTAGCGGCGCACGCCGTACTTCTCATAGTACTCGTAGGGGATGGCGTACATATAAGCCTTCGGGGGCATGGTGCTGTGGAATGCGGTATCGAACACAGCAACCATGGGCACGTCCGGGCCAAAGACCTTGCGGGCAGCCTCGATGCCCAGGATGCCGGCGGGGTTGTGCAGGGGGGCCAGGGGGCTCAGCTCACGCAGGGTGGAAATCACCTCGTCATTGATCAGGCAGCTGGCCTTGAACTTCTCGCCGCCGTGGACCACGCGGTGGCCGATGGCATTGATCTCTGCCACGTCGTTGATGCACTTGCCCTCGCCAGTGGTCATCTTCTTCACGACCTCGGCAAATGCCTCGGTGTGGGTGGGGAAGATCGCCGGAGTGGTGGCCTTGTGGCCGTTGGCGTCATGGGTGATCATGCTGCTCTCCATGCCGATGCGCTCGCACAGGCCTTTGCACAGCACCTTCTCGCCATCCATGTCGATCAGCTGATACTTCAGAGAAGAAGATCCGCAGTTAATAACCAGAACTTTCATCTTAGTTTCCTCCCATATTTTCTCCCATCCGGCCAGCGGACAGAGTTTTACAGTCTTTCAGAAATATTATATAATATGGGTACACCCTTTTCAAGCCACAAGCGTGGCAAAGCGGTAAAACTTGTGTACAACCTTTTTGTACATCCTGCCCATAAAAGCGCCAAAGAGAGGGGTCCGCCCTGTATAATCGACATAATTTTCACAATCTTTCGTTCTTTCCCGCCAATTAAAAAGGAGCTTTTCTATGTATTTTGCTGGGATCATTGCAGAGTATGACCCCTTCCACAACGGGCACGCCTGGCAGCTGGCAGCGGCCCGGGCCCACGGGGCCAAATACGTTGCCGTTGCCCTCAGCTGCGGCCTGACCCAGCGGGGCGCACTGCCTTTGCTGCCGGAATCTGTGCGTGTGGCCGCCGCTTTAGCCAGCGGAGCGGATCTGGTATTTGCCCTTCCCGCCCCTTATGCCTGCGCCGGGGCCGAAGCCTTTGCCCAGGCAGGGGTAGCGCTACTGTCCGCCGCCGGGTGCGACGGGCTGGTTTTTGGGGCAGAGACCCCGGACCCTGCCCTGCTGACCCAGACCGCACAGCTGCTGCTGACCCAGGACTACCGCACCGCCCTGCGCGCCGCCTTAGCAAACGGCGCCCGCAGCTTTGCTGCGGCACGGCAGGCAGCCGTACAGTCCCTCTGCCCCGACAGCGGCGCTGCCGCCTTGCTGGACAAGCCCAACAATAACCTGGCGGTGGAATACTGCAAAGCCATCCTGTCTCAGGGCGCAGCCCTGACCCCCGTGCCCCTGGGACGGCAGGGAGCGGACCATGGGCAGGCTCTGGGCAGCGGGGGCGGACCCTATGCCAGCGCCAGCGCTCTGCGCCGCCTTTGGGCTGCGTCCGGACCGGAAGCGCTGACGGACTATCTGCCCCCTTCTGCCCTGCCTTTTTACCGGCAGGCCCGCACCCAAGGGATGGATACAGATTTTGCTGCCGCTCACCTGGCACAGCTGGCCCTGCTGCGCGCCCGCACCACCGGCCCGGACTGCTTTGCCGGGGTGCGGGGCGTATCCGAGGGACTGGACCGCCGCCTGTACGCCGCTGTACAGCAGGCTGTGAGCTGGGAGGGCCTGGTGGATGCCATGACCACGGTGCGCTACCCCCGTGCCCGGATGCGTCGACTGGCGCTGGACGCTGCGCTGAACTACCAGGCAGACGCACTGCCTGCCCTGCCCCCCTACCTGCATCTGCTGGGCGCCCGGCGGGAGGCCCTGCCCCTGCTGAAAAACGCCGCCCTGCCCGTTGGGCACTCGCTGGCAAAGCTGGCCCGGCACGACCCCGCCTGCGCAAAAGTGGCAGATGCCCAGCGTTCCGCCGACGCTCTGGGCACCCTTTGCCGCCGCACCCCCGCCCCTTTGGGGGAGAGATATCGTCAAAAAATTATTTTTTTGCCGGATTTGCTGGATTGCTGAAAAAGCAGACCTAAAAATCGGCACTTCTGCCATTGTGCTCTGGGCCGGTTTTGGTGTATCATGAAATCACTATCTTGGATACAACGTATCCATTCCAAGCACGTTATTCACCTGAGGATCTAAAGGAGGACCCCCCTTATGGCATTCCATGTCCTGGACGAAGCCAAGCGCTGCCTGGGCTGCAAAAACCCCCTGTGCCAGCAGGGCTGCCCGATCCACACCAACATCCCCGAAGTCATCCGCCTGCTGAAGGACAGCAAGCTGGACGAGGCCGGCTGGATGCTGTTTGAGAACAACCCCCTGACTACGGTGTGCAGCATCGTCTGCAACCACGAAAAGCAGTGCGAGGGCCATTGCATCCGCAACCGGATGCCCAGCCACGACCCGGTGCACTTCTCGGTAATCGAGAACTATGTCTCCACCACCTATGCCAACAAGATGGTGGCCGGTCCCGCCCCCAAAAACGGCATGAAGGCCGCTGTGGTCGGCTCTGGTCCGGCAGGTCTGACCATCGCCGTGCTGCTGGCACGGTGGGGCTATGACATCACCATCTTTGACACGCGGGATAAGATCGGCGGCGTGATGCGTTACGGCATCCCGGATTACCGCCTGCCGGACAGCGTGCTGGACGACTTCCAGTACCGCCACCTGGAGCTGAAGGGCATCAAGGTGCGCACCAATACCACCATTGGCCGCACCCTGACCATCGACGACCTGTTCCGGGACGGGTACAAGAGCGTATTCATCGGCGCCGGCCTGTGGAAAGCCAATGCAATGCACATCAAGGGCGAGAGCCTAGGCAACGTGGCCTTTGGCATCGACTACCTGGCCAACTCCAAAGCGTTCCGCCTGGGCGATGACATTGCGGTGATCGGCGTGGGCAACTCCGCTATGGACTGCGCACGCACCGCCATCCGCAACGGGGCACGGCATGTCACCTGCTATGCCCGCCGGGACGAAAGCTGCATCACTGCCTCGGAATACGAGGTGAGCTATGCCAAGCTGGAGGGTGTCGGCTTCCGCTTCTGCAAGGCTCCGGTGGAGATCCGGGAGGACGGCCTGGTCTGCCGGGATACCGTGCGGAATGAGGACGGCAGCTTCAGCCAGGTGGAGGGCAGCGAGATGCTCTACCCCCACACCGGTGTCATCGTCTCGGTCAGCCAGGGCTCGGAGAGCAACCTGGTGCAGACCACCCACGGCATTGAGACCAACACCCGCGGCCTGCTGACCGTTGCAGAGGATGGCAGCACCACCCGGGAGGGCGTGTTTGCCGGCGGCGACGCCGTCATGGGCGCCCGTACCGTCGTAGAAGCTGTGGCTGTGGCCAAAAAGGTAGCCGAAGCCATGGATGCCTACATGAAGAGCCTGCCTGCTGACCCGGCCCCCGACACCACTCTGCCGGTGTTCCAGGAGCCGCCTGCCGACGTGCTGTGTGAGCAGCCGCTGTAAAGACCCGATCTCTCTGAAAGGCGCAGCCGCAAGGCTGCGCCTTTTTTGCCTTGATCGGTCCGCCTCCGCACAGTTTTCCACCAAGTCCTCTTTCTTAGTGGAAAATGCAGGCGCTCGTTTTTCTCCCGCCGGGACCTGGGTAAGGGTGGATTTTTTTTGCGTTTTCTAGTACAATGGACATTGAAATAGAATGGGAGAGAGTCCGCCTGATCCGAACGCTCTCCCCGTGGAGGTGTTCGTTTTACCATGAAGCCCGTATCCCATCTCCAGCAGACCATCTGGAAAAGTCTGATCATCCTGCTGGGCAATGCACTGTACTCACTGACGGTGGTGCTGTTCCTGGTCCCTTCCGGGCTGATCACCGGCGGCGCTACCGGCATCGCTCTGGCCGTCAACCGTGTGTCCGGGCTGCCGGTGTCCGGCGTGCTGTTCGTTATCAACATGACGATGCTGGCGTTGGGCTGGGCGGTGCTGGGCCGGGCCTTTGCGCTGAACACACTGGCCAGCAGCCTGCTCAGCCCTGCATTCATCGGCCTGTGGGAGTACCTGCTGGCAGGCCGCATCCTGACCGATGACATCCTGCTTTGCACGATCTTTGCCGGTCTGGGCATTGGCAGTTCCCTGGGCATGGTGATCCGGGCCGGGGCCTCCACCGGCGGCATGGATATCCCGCCGCTGGTGCTGCAAAAGTGGTTCCGCCTGCCGGTATCTGCCACCATGATGCTGATGGATCTTGTGATCCTGATGTCGCAGGCCATGTCCAGCCCCATGGAAAAGATCCTGTACGGCGTGGTGATGGTGATCGTATACACCATCGTGCTGGACAAGGTGCTGATGCTGGGCGAGAGCCGCACCGAGGTCAAGATCATCAGCCCCAAGGCGGATGAGATCCGGACCGTGATCTTGGAACAGCTGGACCGGGGCGTTACCGAGCTGCACGGCGCAGGCGGCTACACCCACGAGCCTTCCACCGTACTGCTGAGCATCGTCTCCAACCGGGAGCTGCCGCGGCTGGAAAAGCTGGTCCATTCCATAGACCCCGCCTGCTTTTTGATCATCAGCCATGTGACGGAGGTGCGGGGCCGCGGCTTCTCCATCAGCAAAGACTATCAGTGACCGCAACAACAAACATAAAAGGCCCCCGCCCGTGCTTTGCA
>OFMF01002680.1_pt1 | contig 10397 bp, 10 predicted proteins | sample 1541771 | NCBI WGS metagenome assembly OFMF01 (sample SAMN04209235, study PRJEB22552) | human gut metagenome | biome: gut; material: feces | host: Homo sapiens | place: USA: Oklahoma
TATTAGATAGGAGAGTAAAACAAAGATATGAAAATTATCAAACGAAGCGGAATGGAAGATACCTTTGACATTAAAAAGATCGAGGCAGCGATCCGCAAAGCAAATGAAAGTGTCATTGATTATGAAAAGCTGACAGAGGAGAAGATTCAGGAGATCCTTGCCAATGTGGAGAAGGCATGTTAGAATATGAAACGTTCTCCAAGTGTGGAAGAGATTCAGGATATGGTGGAAAACCAGATCATGAACCAGCGTGCATTCAATGTGGCACGTAATTATATCACTTATCGTTATAAGAGAGCTCTGGTCCGTAAATCTAACTCTACCGATGAACAGATCTTAAGTTTATTAGAGTGCAACAATGAGGAAGTAAAACAGGAGAATTCCAATAAGAACCCTACTGTCAACAGTGTACAGCGTGACTATATGGCAGGAGAGGTGAGCAAGGATATTACCAGAAGATTCTTATTAGATGGAGATATCGTAGAAGCGCATGAGCAGGGAATCATTCATTTCCATGATGCAGATTATTTTGCACAGCATATGCATAACTGCTGTCTTGTAAATTTAGAGGACATGCTCCAGAACGGCACAGTGATCAGTGAGACGATGATCGACCGTCCAAAGAGCTTTTCTACTGCATGCAATATTGCAACACAGGCGATCGCACAGATTGCAAGTTCCCAGTATGGCGGACAGAGTATTTCACTCTCACATCTGGCACCATTTGTGGATGTGAGCCGTCAGAAGTTCCGCAAGACTGTCCGCGAGGAACTGACAGCTTCCGGTATCGAGCCGACAGAAGAAATGGTAAACAAGATCGCTGAGATGCGTGTCAAAGAGGAGATCAACCGTGGTGTTCAGATGATCCAGTATCAGGTGATCACGCTTATGACAACCAATGGACAGGCTCCATTTGTGACAGTATTTATGTATCTCGATGAAGTTCCGGAAGGACAGCTTCGTGATGACCTTGCAGCAGTGATCGAGGAAGTATTACATCAGAGAATCCAGGGCGTTAAGAATGAAAAAGGTGTATTTATCACACCGGCGTTCCCGAAACTCATCTATGTATTAGAGGAAGACAATATCCGAGAGGGAAGCAAATACTGGTATCTGACCAGACTTGCAGCAGAGTGTACTGCAAAGAGAATGGTACCGGATTATATCTCTGAGAAGATCATGAAAAAACTCAAACAGGGTAACTGTTATACCTGTATGGGATGCCGCTCTTTCTTAACCGTATATAAGGACGAAAATGATAAATTCAAATTCTATGGAAGATTCAATCAGGGTGTTGTTACCTTAAACCTTGTGGATGTGGCATGTTCTTCCGGAAGAGATATGAACAAGTTCTGGGAACTTATGGATGAGAGACTGGAACTCTGTCACAGAGCATTAATGGCAAGACATGAGAGATTAAAAGGAACTCCTTCAGATGTGGCACCGATCCTCTGGCAGAATGGTGCACTGGCACGTCTGAAAAAGGGCGAGACCATTGATAAATTATTATATGGTGGATACTCTACCATTTCCCTCGGATATGCAGGACTTTGTGAGTGTACGAGATATATGAAGGGAGTTTCCCACACAGATCCGGATGGCACACCATTTGCATTGGAAGTCATGCGTCATCTGAACGATGCATGTGCAAAATGGAAAGCGGAGCATAACATTGATTTCAGCCTGTATGGCACACCATTGGAGTCAACAACTTATAAATTTGCAAAGTGCTTACAGAAACGTTTTGGAATCATTCCGGGTGTTACAGATAAGAACTACATTACAAACAGCTATCACGTACATGTGACGGAGGAAATGAGCGCATTCGATAAGCTGAAATTCGAATCCCAGTTCCAGGAGCTTTCTCCGGGCGGAGCAATCAGTTATGTGGAAGTTCCGAACATGCAGAACAATCTGGATGCTGTTCTTTCGGTTATGCAGTACATTTATGATAATATCATGTACGCAGAGTTGAACACCAAGAGTGATTATTGTCAGGAATGTGGTTACTCCGGAGAGATTAAAATTGTGAATGACAAAGATGGAAAATTAGTCTGGGAGTGTCCGAATTGCGGAAACCGCGATCAGAATAAAATGTCTGTTGCAAGACGTACCTGCGGTTATATCGGAACACAGTTCTGGAATCAGGGAAGAACACAGGAGATCAAGGAGCGTGTCCTCCATCTGTAAAAGCAACAGTATAAAGTAATATAAAAATTCAGGCGGAGCGGGAATTTATCCCGCTTCGTTTCAACTTATCATAAAGGAAATCATACAATGAATTATGCGAATATAAAAACTTATTCGATCGAAAATGGAACAGGCGTAAGAGTGTCGCTGTTTGTATCCGGCTGTACCCATCATTGCAAGGGATGTTTCAATGAGGAAGCCTGGGATTTTTCTTATGGGAAACCATTTACAAAAGAGACGGAAGATGAGATCATCCACGATTTAGAGCCGGACTATATGGCAGGCATCACGCTGCTCGGTGGAGAGCCGATGGAACCTGTGAACCAGAGAGTGCTGGTAAATCTGTTAAAGCGCATCCGCAAAGAACTGCCGGATAAAACCGTCTGGATCTATACCGGATACCTCTATGAGGATCTTCTGCCGGGAGGAAGGGCAAACTGTGAAGTGACAGAGGAAATGTTATCTTACTGTGATATTCTGGTGGATGGACCATTTGTTCTGGAAAAGAAGAACATTTCATTAAAATTCCGTGGTTCCGAGAATCAGAGAATCATCCAGCTTTCAGCCACAAGGGATGCCGGTAAAGTGATTCTTGCGATGGAATAGCAAATTGTGATATGATGAACACTGGCAGAAAAATGAACAGAGAAATTCTGGTTTCAGAAAATAAAGGGAGCAGAGAGATGAAAATTACGTGGAAGACATTTCTGGCGGTATCTGCTTATTGGGCAGGCGTCTTTGGATGGTTTTATATAGGAATCTGGCAGGTGTTGAAAAAACCGGTGCATTCCGTGATACTGGCACAGATTGCAGGACATCTTTCCGTAAGGCTTTTGGCAGGGGCGCTGATACAGGGATTTTTGTATCTGTCTCTGGCAGGTGGAGTCTGGTGTGTCGGTTATATGATCAGTGAATATTTCAAAGAAAGCAAATAAGGATAAACAGATGATTTTACGAGTACCTTCTTATTATAAAACATTTCAGTGCATTGCAGATAAATGTGAACACAGTTGCTGCATTGGCTGGGAGATTGATATTGATGAGGATTCCTATGATTATTACATGGGGATTGAGGGAGCGTTTGGAGAGCGCCTGAAAGAGCAGACGGTGACAGAAGATGAGGAACACAGCTTTGTATTACGGAAAAACGGCTGGTGCCCATTTTTAGATCAGAACAAATTATGCGATATTTACAGCGAACTTGGCGAGGAGGCTTTGTGTGAAGTCTGCACCGAGTATCCACGTTTTGTTGTGGAGTACGGCGATGTCAGGGAAAAATCTTTGAGTGTGTCCTGTGAAGAAGTAGGACGCATTATTTTTTCTGATGAGGGTAAAATGTCTTATGAAGATATCGAACTGCCGGATCTTGGAATTGAAGATGAATTTTACGAGGATGAGGAGGAAGAACCTTTCGAGGAAGATATGGAGGAGTTCTGTTCTCATTTAGAGGAGTACCGGACACAGGCGGTTGCCATTTTACAGAACCGGGAAAAGAGTATTGACGACAGGATCAGGGAGTATCTGAAATTCTGTGAAAAATTGCAGAATGTGGTGGAAAATCCAGAGGAAGAACTGTGGGAGCCGATGGAATATTTTCATGTCCGTATGGAGACGTTCGATGAACTTGAGAATGTCAACGAGGAATGGATGGAAGTAAAACAGCGGGTGCGTGATTTCTTTGAGACACATTCTTACACCGAGGCACTTGAGGAATATAAAAAGTCCGGCGATTACAATGAAATCTGGTATGAACATATTCTTGTTTATTTTACATACAGGTATTTTATGCGTGCATGGTATGACGGAAATGTTCTGGCAAAAGCACAGTTCGCAATTGTGGGATTTTTAGTGATCCGCGATATGGATATTGTACGATATTTTGCCAATGGAAAAAGTTTCAAGTTGGACGACCGGATTGCGAATGCAAGAATTTTTTCAAGGGAAGTGGAACATTCGGAGGAGACGTTAGAGATTCTGGAAGATGATATTTCTTTTGATGAAGCTTTTCATGTAAAGCATCTGCTTGGACAGATATAAAAAATAGCCGGGTGACAGAGTACCGGATAGCTTTGCGCTATCGTTCTGTTCAGCCGGCTATTAGTATCTGCCTGTAATGAAATGCAGGAAGGATACTGGTTTTTTACCTTCTGCTTTTGTCTCTGTAAGGTATTTCTCATAGTAAAGAATTACTTCACCGAAAGACATTGCTGGATCGATTGTATACATATGCTCGCCTCCTTATATTTGATTTCTTTTCTTGTTTTCGAGGCTAGTATAGTACTGACTTTGGGAAAAGTCAACAAAAAAAGTGTGAATAATTTGTTAAGTATTCACAAAAATACAATTTTGGGGTAAAAAGTAAAAAGAAGGCAAAAACGAAGAAAAAAGAATACAAAAATGGGGTAAGGGAGAACACAAAAGAGTTTTATGCAGCGGAGTGACGAAGAGATTTACGAAGAGCAGGAGCGCAGAAGAATAAGGGCGCGGCGAGAGCGGAGAAGAAAGAGACGAAAGCAGCAGATCATTTTTCGGGCAGTGACGTTTACCGTTTTTTTTCTGGTATTGCTTCTTATTGTAATGCTGGTGCGCAAAGTGGCAGAAAAATCAGCAGCAGAGGAGACAATGGTATCAGAGCCTGTCAAGTATGTCGAGGAATCTCCGGATTTTGCGGTAGAGCTGCTGACGGTCAATGAGTATTCCAGACCGGGAACAGAGCTTGCGCAGGTAAATGGGATAGTCGTCCATTATACGGCAAATCCGGGAACGACAGCGGAACAGAACCGCAGTTATTTTGAAAGTCTGGCAGAGACAGGGGAGACGCATGCCAGCAGCCATTTTATCATTGGAATCAGTGGGGAAATCATTCAGTGCATTCCATGTAATGAGATCTCTTATGCATCCAATGACAGAAACAGCGATACCATTTCGGTAGAATGCTGTATTCCAGATGAGAGCGGAAAGTTTACAGATGAAACTTACCGGTCATTGGTCGAACTTGTGGCATGGCTTATGGGGCGGTATGAACTGACTGCGGACGACGTGATCCGACATTATGATGTGACAGGAAAAGATTGTCCGAAATATTTTGTCGAAAACAGTAATGCATGGTCGGATTTCAAGACGGACTTATTGACATATATCGATACCTACGGTATTGAAAAAACACAGGAAATAAATTAGAATAGCTTATGAACCGGACTTTTTTGTTGCAAAAAACAAAATAATGATGGAAACAATCGGATAAAGGGTTAATATAAGAAAATATGTTAGAAAATGAATTTCATAAATTAGAAGAAAAACAGGAAATCAGAACGACGATCAGTCAGATCAGAAAAGAGATCAAGAAGCAGGACAGTAAAAAAGCATTTTTGGAACTGCTCCAGGGAAAAGAGTCCATGATCGTTGATTTTTTATCAGAGGAAGATGCAAAGACAAGGAAAAATACAGCACTTCTGATCGGGGATTTAAAGCTTGAACAGGCAAAAGAAGCACTGATCGCAGCCTATCTGAATGAGACAACACTATATGTGAAAAGTGCTTATCTGACAGCTCTTGGAAAGCTTGATGTCAGGGAAAATCTCGAATTCTTCAAAAACCGTCTGCTGGAGGTAAAAAATCAGCAGGTGCCTGCTGAGGAACAAAAACATCAGGGCGAAGAGATCCGGGAGTTAAATGAGATCATCCTGAAAACGGAAGGTGCAAAAAAACATCAGTTTACCGGTTTTCAGATGCCGCATGAGATGCTGCTTCTCACAAACCGGGAGCAGAGGGAGGTCACGCTTTCCGAAGTAAAGGAGATCGGGGCTTCGGTACAGAGAAAGGCAGAGCTGCATCCATTGGGAGTACTGGTTTTTTCGAAAGAAGTGACTCCATTTACAAAGCTTCGCACTTACCGGGAATTATTGTTTCCTATTCACACAAATGAAAGAATCCCTGCAATGCCGCACAGGGCGGCAGAATTATTATGGCATTCGGATCTCTATGCATTTCTGACGGAATGCCATGAGGGAGATGCACCATTTTTCTTCCGTCTGGAGGTAAAGAGTGCAGAGCCGAAAACAGAGTTTGTGAAAAAATTAGGTGCGTCACTGGAAAAAAAATCTGACTGGAAACTGGCGAATTCGACCACAGATTATGAGATTGAGATCCGTCTGATCGAGGCGAAGGATGGAAGCTTTGTTCCATTTTTGAAATTATATTCCATGAAGATGAAGCGGTTTGCCTACCGGAAAAATGCGATTGCAATGTCCATTCATCCGGCAACGGCGGCGATGCTCATGTATCTGGCAAAACCATATCTGAAAGAAAATGCACAGATTTTAGATCCGTGCTGCGGTGTTGGAACAATGCTGATCGAGCGCGATATCTTAGTTCCGGCAAGGGAAAAATATGGGATTGACATTTTCGGTGATGCGATTGACATGGCAAGAGAGAATGCAGCACTTGCCGGAGAGAAGATCAACTTTATCCACCGGGATTATTTTGATTTTAAGCATGATTATAAGTTTGATGAGATCGTTACCAATATGCCGGTAAAAGGAAAGAAAGCAAAAGAGGATATGGATGCATTTTATGCCCGCTTTTTTGAAAAGTCTAAGAGTCTGCTGGCTGAGGATGGAATCATTATCATGTATTCCAATGAGGTAGGGTTTGTAAAAAAACAACTGCGGCTGCAGCCGTGCTACAGGCTGATCCAGGAGTATACGATCCGGAAAAAGGATTCGTACTGTCTGTTTATTATAGGAATGAAATAACAATTTAAGGGGTAACAGGGATATGGCTTTTACAGCGGGCAAAAGCAAAGAAATTGAGGGAAAATCAAATGACTGGCTGTTAGATCAGTCTTTAATGCAGAGCATGCAGGATCGGTTCTGCGATGCGAACAATGTATACATGGTATGCCTGAATGCACAGAACGGGGTTGTGACAAAAGCATATGGAACAAAAGAGGAATTGGAATATGTGTACAGCAAAGCGGGCAGGGAGCGTCATGTTTCGCTTTTGGACAAAATGACCGGACACAGCATTGAGAGTGTGGTGGAAGAACCGTTAGATACAGATTTTATCAAAATGAGCGGTGTGGCGATCCACGTCAGCGGCGAGACAATCGCAGTCTGGATCGTGATCGGTATCATGGATAACAGTACGGAAGATATTCCGGATTATATGATGCGGACAAGTCCGGAGCGCTATTACAAATCGTTGGAGTTCTTAGAGTCACTCTCAAAACAGATTTTTGCAGTAAAAATGGAGGAAGTGTTAGCGCAGGAAGCTTTTAACAAAAGCAGGGAATCTGAGATACAGATGAAGGAACAGCTGCACAGAAATGAAGCAATGACCTCCATTTTAAAAATGCTTGAGTCAGAAAACAGTTTTACAAAAATTGTGGACGACATTTTAAAAGATGCCTGCGAGTATCTGGGGATTTCGGCAGGAGCACTGCTCCGGGAAAATCAGGAGCAGAAGACGGTGGATATGATCTGCGAGTATGCCGGCGGGGGACGTGAGCCGCAGATGGCAAAGGAGCAGGGAGTCCCGAAAGAAGAACTTCCGTTTTTTAACGGAAAGCCGTATATGATCTCATCGGATTCCATGATGCCGGAGGGATTTGCACGTCTGTTTGCACAGAAAAAACTGACAGCGGCTGTTTTTCTCCCGGTGGAGGTGAACGGACATGCGGGCATGTATCTCTGTTTTTGTGAAAGTGAGAAAAAGAAAAAATGGGAAAATGCGGATGTTAAATTTATCAATGACGTAAAACGTATTATCCAGACAATTTTAACCAAACGTATCACGAAAAATTCGCTTGCAAGTTCCTATGCATCTTTAGAGGCAATCCTTGAAAATGTGGGATGTGCAATTTATGTAAGAGATCCACAGACCGGACATATTCTGTATGCAAACGAGAAATATCAGAAATTCTTTAAAAAGACGTTGGAGGAACTTCCACTCAGCCCTGTCAGCTTACAGGATGCGACCGAGACAAAAAACGGTCTGTTCCGGGAAATTTATTCTGAGAAGGAAAACCGATGGTTTGACTGCTACAGCACCCATATCCAGTGGGTGGATGGAAGAAAAGTGACACTCTGTACAATTTATGATGTCACAGATAAAAAACTGTACCAGCAGAAAATCGAGAAACAGGCAAACAATGATTTCCTGACCGGATTATACAACCGTATGCGCTGCGAGCAGGATCTGCAGCATTTTGTCGAAGATACACATGAATCCGGTGGAGAGGGAGCACTTTTATATATTGATCTGGACGACTTCAAACATATCAATGACGGATTGGGACATCAGTATGGCGATATCCTGCTGAAAAATATTTCTTCCGGATTGAAGCAGATTCCGGGTGTGAATGACAATTGTTACCGCATGGGTGGCGATGAATTTATTATACTGATCTCACATAAGGTATATCCTAATCTGCATAATATCATTGACCGGATCAAGGCAGAATTTGCAAGACCGTGGAGGTTAAAAGGAACGGAGTATTACTGCACCATGAGCATGGGAGTTGTACGTTTTCCAACCGATGGGGATTCCGTGGAGGAACTGATCAAAAAAGCGGATATTGCGATGTATGATGCAAAATGTGCGGGAAAAAACCGTGTTGCCTATTATGATGAAAATGTGATCTCCACATCTTTCAAACGGCTGGATCTGGAGAAAAATATGCGCAATGCGACCAGAAATGCGTTTGATGAATTTGAAGTTTATTATCAGCCAATCACGGATATTTCAAAACCGGGAATGCCATGCTCCGGTGCAGAAGCACTGATCCGCTGGAATTCGAGGGAACTTGGCGTGATTTCCCCAACAGAGTTTATCCCGCTGGCTGAGTATTTAGGGTTGATCAATCCGATCGGAAGCTTCATCTTACGGGAGGCCTGCATGCGCTGCAAATACTGGAATGATATGGGGCATCCAGATTATAAGGTCAATGTCAATCTGTCTGTTGTACAGCTATTGCAGAATGATATTGTGGAGCAGATTGCTGAGGTCATCAGCGAGACAGGGATTGATCCAAAGAATCTGACACTGGAAGTGACCGAAAGTCTGGCGATCAACGATATGAACCGCATGAAAAAGATTCTTGCGGATATCAAAAAACTTGGTGTGCGTGTGGCTTTAGATGATTTCGGAACCGGATACTCTTCACTGAACCATATCCGGGAAATGCCGATCGATGTGATCAAGATCGACCGGTGCTTTATTATTGATATCGGAAAGGATGATTTTTCCAATGCTTTTGTTAAAATGGTGGCGGAATTGGCATCCGCCATTGATGTCAATGTCTGTGTAGAGGGAGTGGAGACGAAAGAGCAGCTGGATATTCTTATGGGAAGCAAGATCCAGCTGATCCAGGGCTTTTATTTTGGAAGACCGATGACGGCGAGAGAATTTGAGGAGAAGTATTTATAATCCTGTAACCTCTGATACGGTGAGCACGTTGTCGTGTACCTGAAAGCGGATGTTGTAATTTCCATAGGTGAGTCCCCAGATGCGGCTGTTGTCGTGGATGAACCGGTCTCTTGGATCCTGGGATAAAAGCTCTGACAACAGTTTCCGGTCAGCTTCCGGGATCTTTTGCAGCAGATGGTCTGGAAAAATAACTTCTAACTGTTCACTGCTTACAGATAAAGCAAAACCTCCTGTGGCTTCCGGGTGGCTGTCGATATGCGGCAGATAAGGCTTGATGTCGTAAATGGGAGTGCCATCTAACATATCAATACCGGATACTGTGATAATGGGACCGAGCTTTTCGTCCATTGTGACAGATTCCAGTTTTACGGAAGACAAACCAATCGGGTTAGGACGGAAAGGGGAGCGTGTTGCAAAAATACCCATACGCACTTTTCCACCGAGCCGCGGCGGTCTGACGGTGGCAGACCAGTGATCTTTTTTTGCTTTGGAAAATCCCCATACAAGCCAGAGGTGGGAGAAGTCATTAAGCCCCCGGATGGCATCAGCATTTCTGTATTCCGGGGAAAAAACAATCGTTCCCTGCAATCCCCCGACAAGTCCGCTCTGTCTTGGAATCCCAAACTTTTCCGGAAAATCCGTATGAATGACAGCAATTTCTTTTAATTCCATAATAAGAAGCTTCCTCTATTTCATGATGATTATATAGTTCATTTTAGATAACAAAAAAGCCTTGATACAATCAAGGCTTTCTCTATGCAGAAGATGGGACTTGAACC